>OIWQ01002175.1_pt1 | contig 20929 bp, 22 predicted proteins | sample 1587571 | NCBI WGS metagenome assembly OIWQ01 (sample SAMEA3888910, study PRJEB22519) | human gut metagenome | biome: human gut; feature: human-associated habitat; material: faeces | place: Denmark | collected 2010 | reverse complement strand
TATCTGGAGCATCAGGCGATTGCCGAAGCGGTTTGTGCCGGTGAGGCCGATGAGGCAGAAAAACGGCTTAAAGCACATACGCGCGAGAGTCTGCAGCACCTGATTGCGATTGCAGAGAAATAATCTTTTAGTTGTCCTTGAGCCCATCGGCATGCTTCGGGGTGCGGGCTTGAGGCAAAAGAGGCCGGAGGATTCTTTCTCTTTGCCGATGCCTTTGCATCAGCTCCGGGCGGCGGCAAGCCTGAGGCCGAAAAGAATGAGAATCACGCCCATTGTGCGGTTGAGCCACCGCTGAAAAGCCGGCCGTCCGAAGACCGGACGAATACGATCCATCATCACTACGAGCACGGCAAGCCAGGCAAGTCCGAGGAATGCCCAGGTGACGCCCATCAGCGCGAGCTGGGGCCCCGCGGGGAGCGCCGCGTCCATAAACTGCGGAAAGAACGTGAGCACGAAAAGCACCACCTTCGGGTTCAGAAGATTGCAAAAGAGCCCGCTTCGAAAGGCGGCGGCAGGCGTTTCGGCCTTGGCGTTCTGAAGGGCGGCTGCCGCAGCTTCAATCGGGGCGCCGTCTTCATGAGATTCATGACGGCGGGACGCAAGGAGCGAACGAAGGCCGAGATAGAAGAGTTGACATCCTCTCCGCCCCCTCAAGGACGGAGATTCCCTACTGAGTCCTTACGCGTTTTCAGGCGCTTGGGGATCTCTTCGGATGGGTTCCTGCTGCTGACCTGCGCGTCTCTTGCGAGAAGGCCGATTCACTTGAACTGCAGCAGTGGACTGCAGTTCCCCACAGGCTCTAAGGCGCTGCCCGCGCCTGAGTATGTTGTTGGCGGCCACGACGTCGGCGTTGCCCTCAAAACCGCACTTACGACAGCAGAATCTCGCCTGCGTCAAACGGTTCAGAGGCGATACGTCCTCACACTTGGGACAAGTTCGACTCGTGTTCGCCGGAGGTACGGCGAAAACCTCTCCACCAAACTCCTCCATCTTTTGATCAAGCAGGCCGAAGAGGATCCCCCATCCTTGATCTAGGATGGCGGCGTTGAGGCCGCTCTTCTGCCTGACGTTTGTGCCGGGCTCCTCAAGGGTTCCTTTCGCCGAGGCGGTCATGTTCTTGATTATCAGGTCCTCACGATAGACAACCGCGTGGTTTTTGCAGATGTCGTTCGCAAGCTTCTGAAGATGATCACGACGCGTGTCGGCGATCTCCTTGTGGAGCACAGCGATTTTTTGCTGCTGTTTTTTCCAGTTTTGACTTTTCGGCACCATGCGCTTGAGGCGCCGCTGCATTTTGGCGAGCTTGTCCTTGGAGCTGCGAAAGGCATCGACAGGAAGATAGATCTTGCCGTTCGAGAGGGCGGCGGTCTTCTTCACGCCCGCATCAAGGCCAATCTCCCGGCCCGCTTTAGGATGCACGGGAGCTTCGATCTCTCGCTCGGTGAGGATCGAAACGTACCAACCGTCCGCCTTGCGCATTACCGTGACGCTCCGAAGCTTCCCGTTGATGAAGCGGCTGCGGCGGTAGCCTAGCCATCCGATCTTCGGGAGGTAGATCTGCCGGCGCGCTTCATCTACCTTGAACCCCTGCGGGAAGCGGATTGAATCTTCATCTTTGAACTTCTTGTGAAAGCGCGGAAATTTGGCGCGTCCTTCAAAGAAGTTGACCATGGACGTCATGAGATCCTTCATGCCCTGCTGAAGCACCTGACTGTGACACTCGCCGAGCCAAGGGAACTTCTCCTTCCATTCCGGCAGAAGGGCGCAGAGCTTCGGGTAATTCACCCGGAAAGTCTGATCCTTTTCACGCTGCTCCTTGTTCCAGTTGAGAGCCTTGTTGTAGACGAAGCGCACGCAGCCGCAGGCTTTGGCAAGACTGCGGCGAGTCGCCCCATCGGGCTTTAGCTTGAAAACAAAGGCTTTATGTCGGATCATGTGCTTTATTTTACTTTGGTCTGCATCATGACACCGGATCTGCGACGTGGAAGACACTGTATTTTCGCACTCAATGTTCATTTAGTCTTTGTGACGAAATACCGCCGCTCCATCTTCACGGATGAGCACCTGATGACCATAAGAGCGTCCGCCGAGAAGGTGTGCGGCGATTTCGGGGCCTGTCTGCGGGAGTTCAACGGAGAGCGCAATCATGTTCACCTCTTGGTGAGCTACCCGCCGAAGGTGTCCATATCCTCCCTCGTCAACAGCCTTAAGGGCGTGACGAGCCGGATATTAAGGAACAGGTTCCCCGAACTTGAAACTTCCTGCTGCAAGGGGAAGCTGTGGTCGCCGTCCTACTTCGCGGCGAGCTGCGGTGGAGCCCCGCTCGAAAAGCTCAAGGCCTATATCGAAAGCCAGAATCGGCCTGATTGAGTCCGTTTGCACTTGCGCGCGTCGCCTTATATCCCCGTCATGAATGACGGGGCTTTACGGATCGTTTTGGTAAGTGCGTCTCACGCTCTTTACCCAAAAGGCGCACCAAAAAATCCCCGGTCAGCCTTGGGGCAGCCGGGAATGAAATGGCCGCAGTCCTTCGATGGAGGAGGAACCGGACTGCGGCTCGGAGCGCATGGATACGTACGCTTTAGGCTTCTTTAGTTTCCTTAAAGCCCGTGACGTATTTCCCTGCCATGAAGCCCGACGTATGAGCGAAGCCGCAGGCATTGCCGCCGCAGTAGAACGCACCGTGAACGCCGGCCACGGTTTCGCCGGCAGCATAGAAACCGTTCACCGGCCTCATGTCCCAGCCGAGCACCTGGAATTCCTCGGTGACGCGGACGCCGCCGCAGGAGAGGTTGTTCCACGGGAACATGCGGATCATGTAGTAGGGGCCCTTGCCGATCTTGTACTTCTGATCGGTGCGCCCGAACTGGTTGTCAACCTTCGTGTCAACGGCCTTGTTCCAGACGGCGATCTGATCTTTGAGTCCCGCAAGATTTACGCCGCTTTCTTTGCAGAGTTCTTCAAGCGTATCGCACTTCCAGAGGTTTTCCTGCTTGGCAAACTCGGCAAGCACGCGTTCTTCAGACCAGGATGGCAAACCCACCAGTGCCGAAAGTTTGATCTTCTTTAACGTGCGTTCCCACCCGGCCTGATCCGTCAGAACGTAGTGGCAGCCGTCGGGGTTCGCGGCCAATTTCGGCGTTACGTGGCAGATGCCTTCAAGCTCGGTGACAAAGCGCTTGCCGTTTTTGTTCACGAGAATGCCGCCCTGACCGGTGATAAACCACCAGCGGCAGTAGGGGCCGTTGCGGCCGTTAACAACAATACCGCAGGGGTAAGACGCAATGTACTGCATGTGCGAAAGCGGCACACCCACGTCGCGCACGGCAACCATGAGGGCCTCACCGGTGTTGCTGGGGCCCCCGATCACAACGCCCTTGCCTGCAACGCTCGGCACCCAGCGGTCCAGCGACTCCGCAGAGCCCGTGATGCCGCCCGTAGCCATAATCACGCCCTTTCGCGCACGGCAGGTGACTTTTTTGGCGCCCGTGCCGCATTCAACACCCAACACGCGGTTTGTCTTCGGATCAAAGAAAAAGCGGGTAAGGCCGCAGCCGTGGTGAATCACGAGCTTACGGGCCGCAATTTCCTTGGTGAGCACTTCAATGTAGTCGCGGCCCTTAAAGGAATCCTGACGGTGAGCGCGCACGTGCGTGTGGCCTGCGTAGGGTTCGAGGTGGTGTTTCGCGAGCCCATGGTCTTCAAGCCAGTCAAAGGCTTCGCCGGAGTGCTTTGCGAAAGCGTAGACGGGTTCTTTGAGGCTCATGTGTTCGCCGTAGGCGATGATGTCATCGGCAAAAGCCTTCCAGCTGTCTTTGATTTTGGGATCGGCCTTCTGCATGCGGGAGCCGTAAGCGGTAAAAAGACCGCCGCAGAGGTTCGTACCCGTGTGAAACGGGCTCATGCCCTTATCAAAAATCTCAACCTTGGCGCCGCGGTCAAAGGCCTGGCAGGCAGCCATGAGGCCTGCGCCGCCGCAGCCTAAAACGACGACGTCGGTTTCAATGTCCCATTTGGCGGGCGCGGGATTGGCAACGGACGCAGCCTGAGCAGGAAGCGTAACGGCAGCACCCGCGGCAGCAGCGGCTGCGGTACCGAGGAAACGGCGGCGGGTCAGATCATTGGTGCTCATCATCACTCTCCCTTCATCTTGAGGTTATTAAACGTGTGGCAGTCATTGCATTCCACGCGCGACTTCGTGTGCATCTTGTGGCAGTTGGTGCATTCCTGTTCGCCGCGGTGATTGAAGTGCGGGTTGGGATTGACCTTCTGCGTCTTCTTGGCTACGGCGTCATAGCTCTGGTGGCACTGAAAGCACGTTTCCTTTTTGGGCGCGGTCATCTGACCGTTGGCATGGCACATGCTGCAGGGGACTTTGGCGTGGGGGCCTTTGGCAGCGGAGGGCATGGCCGCGTGAGCGGGAAGGCATGCCGCAAAAGCTGCGGCCAAAGCGATTGCCGTAAGCGTTTGCTTCAGGGACATAGGTGTTCTCCTGGGATGTTGTTCTGACGGCACAGACCGAAACCGGGATCTCGGATCTGCGACTTTGTAAGGGCTCTGATGAGCTTTTCTTAACTGATGCTTATGATATGAATTCGGCCGGCAGACCAACCCATACCTCGGGATAGGCCCATACATCCCGCGGGCGGTAGTAAGGAGTGCGGAAAACTGATAAACACAAAAAAACGCCGTGCGGAAAGTCCGGACGGCGTTTTTGAAAACCTTTCGTCAGAAATCAAAAGGTGCTGTGATCGTAGACGGCTTTTAATTGCGTGAATTCCTTTAAGCCCTCGATGCCGCCCTCGCGCCCGATGCCGCTTTGTTTGTAGCCGCCGAAGGGCGCCGTCACGTCGCGCCCGGCGTCGTTGATGTAGACGTTGCCGGACTTAATGCGGCGGGCAACGGCAAAGGCTTCGTCCTTCTTACCGAATACGGCGGCGTTCAGACCATAGATCGTGTCGTTGGCGATCTCCACCGCTTCATCGACCGTTTCATAGGTGATGATGCAGAGAACCGGCCCGAAGATTTCCTCGCGGGCAATGCGCATCGTGTTTTTGACGTCGTAAAAGACGGTCGGGGCAATGTAGTAGCCGTGCTTGGGCTCTTCGGGGACGCCGCCCGTGAGAAGCTTTGCGCCTTCCTTGAGTCCCAGACGGATGTACTCACTGATCTTTTCAAACTGCTGCTTTGTGGCAACCGGCCCGATTTTCACCGACGGATCTTCGGGGGTGCCGACCGTGAGTTCGCCGATATGTTCAAGGATCAGGCGCTTTACCTTTTCGAGGTCCTTTGCGGGAACGAGAAGCCGGGAGAGCGCCGTGCAGGTTTGTCCGCTGTTAAGAAAGATGGAACTGAAAAGTTTCGCAAGCGCCTTACTGTAGTCCTCACTCGGCAACCAAATGTAGGGGGACTTTCCGCCCAATTCCAGACTGATGCGCTTCACGCTCGTGAGCGCCTTTTGCGCAAGGGCAATCCCGACCGGGGTGGAACCGGTAAAGCTCACCATATCCACAAGCGGGTGCGTTCCGAGTGTGTCGCCCAACTTGGAGCCCCGGCCGCTCACAAGGTTCACGACGCCCGCAGGGAAGCCTGCGCGCTCAAAGGCTTCGGTCATGAGAACCGCAGTCAAGGGCGTATGCTGGCTCGGCTTCATCACCACGGTGTTTCCGGCCAAAAGCGCCGGAATCACCTTCTGCACAATCTGCCCGAGCGGATAGTTCCATGGCGTGATGCAGGCAACGACACCCACGGGTTCACGCAGTACGGTGCTTTTGGCAAACTGCGTCTGGAATTTCAGCGTTTCCGCTGCGGCAATGTAGGACTCAATGCGGGTGAACTGATACTCGCAGTGTGAGATTTTCCCGAAACTTACCGGAGCACCGAGCTCCCGGGCTTCAAGAAGAATAATTTCATCGTGGAACTTCTTAAATTCCGCGAGCATCTTTTTCATAAGCGCAATGCGAAGCGACAGGGGCGTTGCCGACCAGTCGGGCAGTGCCGCGTGCGCGGCACGAACCGCGGCATCGACGTCTTCGGTACTGCTGTCGGGAACCCGCGCAAAGTGTTCGAGCGTGGCCGGATTGATGACGTCAAGCCAGGCGTTGCTTGCCGGCCGGCACCATTTACCATTAATGAAATTCTGCTCAAACGGGTGCTGCATCTTTGAAACTCCGCAAAACGAACGTGCAGACAAAAAATAACGGACTGCAGTCGAAGGATACGCGCGCCGCAGTCCGTCTGAGAACAATGAGTGGAAAAAACTTGTTTCCGGGCTTCTTTTAAGCGAGTTCTTTCTTGATGAGGTCGGCAAAGATGCGCACGCCCTCACGGATTTTTTCCGGAGGTACCGTCACAAAGGAAAGCCGCGCCTTGTTCTTCTGGGGTTTGAGAGCATAAAAGGCCTCTCCGGGCACAAAGGCTACGTTGTGTGCGACCGCGGTCTTCATGAATTCTGTGGTGTCGATTGTGTCGGGGAGATTGACCCAGATAAACATGCCGCCCAAAGGCTGCGTCCAGGATATGTCCCCGCGCGCGGGCATAAATTCCTTGAGTGCCTCAAGCATCACAGAGCACTGGTTCTTGTAGATCGCGCGCACCTTGGGAAGGTGTTCGGTCAAAAGGCCGCTAGTGAGCACCTCAGCCGCAATCTGCTGCGTGAGTGTGGACGTATGAAGGTCCAGGGACTGCTTAAGGCGCGTGAAGTTATCGAGCACGTCGCGCCGTCCGCAGACGTATCCGAGGCGCAGGCCCGGGGCAAGAATTTTGGAGAAGGTCCCGAGTCTGAGGGTCCTTTCCGGAGCCCAGGCTCTCAGGGACTTCGGCGGCGCCTTGTCGTACCAGAGTTCGCCGTAGGGATCGTCCTCCACAAGCCAGAAGTCGTATTCACGGGCTTTGTCAGCCAAAAGCGCACGGCGCTCTTCGGTCATCGTAAGGCCCGTGGGATTCGCAAACGTAGGCATCACGTAGGCAAAGCGAGCACCAGCGACCGAAGCGTTAATTGCGGCGGGGTTAAGGCCCGCGGCGTCCGCGGGCAGCGTTTCAAACGCGGGCATTGCGAGGCGAAACGCCTGCAGGGCTCCGAGGTACGTGGGGTTTTCAACCAAAACGCGGCTTCCTTCATCAAGGAAAACGCGCGCGGCAAGGTCCAGAGCCTGCTGCGAGCCCGAAACAATCTGCACTTCTTCCGGCTTTGTCGGCACGCCCTGCGCGGTTTCGCGTGCGGCGATGAATTCTCTGAGACGCGGCTCGCCTTCGGTGAAGGAGTACTGCAATGCGTGCGCCGCATTTTCCGCGAGCACCTTGTGTGCGGCCTCTTCGAGTTCCTTCACCGGAAACCCGAGGGGCGTGGGCAGGCCCCCTGCAAAGGAAATGACTTCAGGGCGGCTTGCAAGTTTCAGAAGCTCACGGATGAGGCTTGCCTTGGCGCCTGCCGCGGGGCGGCTTAAATGCGGCTTGGGGAGATTGGTCTGCGTCATATTTTTCTTCTTTTCGTTTTGTATCAGCGTTCGACCGCCACTTCGGCGATCACGCGGTCAAAATTCTTTTTGGTTTCTTCGTCGGGCTTTTCGGACATCAGGCTCGCAACCACAATCGCAATGAGGCCGAAGGCAAAGCCCGGAATCATTTCATAGAGCCCGAACCAGCCGCCCGCGTGCCAGACGATGACGGTGACGGCGCCGGTGATCATGCCGGCAACCGCTCCGTTACGGTTCATGCGTTTCCACCAGAGGCTCAACAGAATCACGGGGCCGAAGGAAGCGCCGAACCCGGCCCAGGCGTAGCTCACCAGCGAAAGGACAAGGCTCTGGGGGTCGGTCGCGATGAGAATTGCCACAAGCGACACCGAAATCACCATCACGCGCCCGAACCAGATGAGTTCACAGTTACTGGCCTTGGGGCGGATAAAGGCGCGGTAGAAGTCTTCGGTGAGGGTGGAAGAGCACACCAGGAGCTGGCAGGAAAGCGTTGACATCACGGCCGCGAGAATCGCCGCCATCAGAATGCCGCCGATCCAGGGGTTAAAGAGAATCTGCGAGAGCGCAATAAAGATGCGTTCGTGGTTTTCGGTGACAAGTTGCGCTTTATCGGCGTGCTCAGCAAAGTAGGCCGCGCCGAAAAAGCCCACGCACACGGCGCCGCCCAAACAAAAGAGCATCCAGAGAATGGAGACGCGGCAGGCGCCCGGAATGACCTTAATGGATTTTGTGGCCATAAAGCGCACGAGAATGTGCGGCTGCCCGAAGTAACCCAGGCCCCACGCGAGAAGACTCACAATCCCGATAAAGGACTGGTTTGTCATCATGTTGAGCATGTTGGGGTTTATGGACTCAACGCGCGCCACCGTTGCAGAGAGCCCCCCTAAATCCATCACAACGGCAATCGGGGTGACGATCAGCGCAATGCACATCAGCGTTGCCTGAATCGCGTCCGTCCAGCTTACCGCCAAAAAACCGCCGATAAAGACGTAGAGGATGGTCGCTGCCGCACCGATCCAAAGGGCCGTCGAGTAGTCGAGGCTGAAGGTGTTTTCAAAAAGGCGGGCACCGGCGACCATGCCGCTGGCGCAGTAAATCGTAAAGAAAATCAGAATGACGGCGGCCGCAGCAATTCTCAGAATCCGGCTTGTGTCCTTAAAGCGGTGCGTAAAGAAGTCAGGAAGCGTCAGAGAATTGTGCTCAATCTCGGTGTAGACGCGAAGGCGCGCGGCAACGAGCTTCCAGTTAAAAAACGTCCCGATGATGAGGCCGATCGCGAGCCAGCTCTCGCTGATGCCGGCTAAAAATACGGCGCCCGGCAGCCCCATTAAAAGCCAGCCGCTCATGTCGCTTGCTCCGACCGATAAGGCCGTGACAAGGCCGCCTAAGCTTCTTCCGCCGAGGATGTAGTCATTAAACGTACGTGTGTAGTGCCAGGCAACAAACCCGAGCAGAATCATCAGCAGCATGTAGCCGCAGAAGGTGATGGCGGTAGGAGTCATCTCTGGAAATTCCCTGAAACAGTGGGCCCGTCTTGAAGAAGGCGGCTTCTGCTGCCTTTTTAACAGCGAGCGTTACATTCTAAACGCGAAAAAATGAGGACTTTTGCCTAATTTCCGGTCTTTGTGCGCGCAGCGAGGCTTCCTTCAAAGAAGGCTTTTTCGCCTTCCGGCGTGGCGATAAGGATTTCGCCTGCGGCGTTAAGCCCCGTGAGCACCCCTTCAATAGCGGTACCGCGGATTGTGAGCGTCACCGGTTCGTTAAGCCACAAAAGCTCATGCACCCAAAGGTCCGGTGCCGGTTTTCCGGGGAAACGCCTGCGAAAGGCAAGAAAGACGCGCAGAAAGTTTTCCCAAAAGGAAAGGGGATCGGGAACTGAGGAGGCCGGCAGTATCTCCGCGAGACTTGCGGCCGGTAAAGCTGCGCCTTCGCGCATGGCGGCTGCAGTGGGGCTTGTCACCAGATTAAGACCAATGCCCGCCGTGAGGAGTTCCCCTTTACGCTCCAGGAGAATCCCTGCGGCCTTACACCAGCCTTTCCCGAGAACGTTGATCACGAGATCGTTGGGCCACTTAAGTTTCGCCTCAACTCCGAGGTCTTTCACGACGCGCAAAAGACAGGCGGAAACCAATTGCGGCGCCAAAAGTCCTGCCTGCATGAGCCCCGCATCAAGCCTGAGTGCCGCGTAGAGGTTGCCTTCGGTGCTCACCCACGTGCGGCCGTGCGTGCCGCGGCCCGCGCTCTGCGTACGGCTGATGACCGACGCATTTACCGGAAAGTTACCGGCTTCAAAGCGCCGGCGCGCCTCGTTCATGACGGTGTCGCAGGAGGAGAGTACGGCAATTGAAGTAGAGGAAAAGAGGGACATGGAAAGCGTGTTTTCTCGCAGAAAAAGACAATCGGAATTGGAATGTCCGGCACTACAATCGCAATCATCTTTTTGAGGAGCGAATTGTGTCAGCAGAAAATTTTGTGCCCGTTGCGGCCGACAAAGCCTATCGCCTCTTTAACCTCGGTGCAACTGCGCTGGTGTCCGCCGCGTACAAGGGCGATGAAGACGTGATGCCCGCAACCTGGGTGTGCCCGCTGGATTTAGTGCCCTTTAAGACAACGGCTGTGATTGACCATACCCATTACACGCGGCCTCTGATTGAAAAAAGCGGGCGCTTTGCGCTGCAGCTGCCGACCGTGGCAATCGTTGAAGAAACCTTAAAGCTCGGCTTTGTGAGTAAAAACGACGATCCGGAAAAGCTCACGAAGAGCGGAGCTCAGTTTTTCAGGGCCCCCGGCTTTGACCTGCCTTTGGTGAAGGGCTGCGCCTGCTGGGCGGTTTTTGACGTCATCAGGGAACCTCACAACGAGTCCGCCTATGACCTCTTTATCGGCACGTGCGTGGGCGCCTGGGCCGACCCCAGAGTCTTTGCCGGCGGTCACTGGAACCTTGAAGGGACGCCCAGAGAGCTGAGGCCTCTGCATTACGTTGCGGGCGGCCATTTCTACGCCACGGGTGACACGGTGGTTGTGCCCGGGTACGCTGAATAATTGACGAAGCGTCCTTTCCGGGTGCTAAAGTCCCGTCAGTTTTTTGGGCGGGACTTTTTTTCTACTCATGCAATCCTTACGTTTCTTCGTTTTGGCAGCAGTTGCCGCAGCGGCACAGCCCGCGGCGGCGCTTGATCTCACGATTCTTCCCCAAGGGGGCGGCAGTCGAGTGCGACGATATTCTCGAAATCGAAGTCTTTGAGCAGTACTTAAAGCGCTTTCCCGCCATCCGTAAACCCGAGACCGGGCGGATTCTCTGGCATTGACCGGTCAAAGAAAAAAAGCCCTGCCGGCTTGGTACCGACAGGGCGTGAAAGCACTTAAAGCGCTTATTCCCACTCGCTCCCGTCAACCCTATTCTAAACAGGTTTGCTTATGGAATTTAGCACATATTATTTGTATTACTTTCATTATTCAGGTAGCCTGGGCTATCTGATTTTCTGTTGCCATGGTGTTGCCACGAAACGCAAGAACTACGAGAGAATTCATGTCACTCCCATCATCATTTTATAATGAGATTCGTGTCCCATTTTGATAAATACTGCTTTGAATATTTGCTTATAACGGTCTATCGAATCTGTATAACTATCAATATACAAATCATCGGGGATTGTATGTGATCCGTCATTTATCCAACTCAGCAAAGAACGACAGATCATCTTTTCTTCTATTGTAGAGAAAGAGTCCACAATTGCGTCATCCTTTGTTTTTCCGAGAATACTAAAGTAGTTTTCCAAAATTCTTCGCATGATATTTTGTGTTGTAATAAGCGAAGCATTTGTATTACTTTTTAGTTCTTCCCACAACAGTTCATATGACGTTTTAATTGGATTGTTTCTTTCGTATGCTCTGATAAAGGATATGTTATTGTCCTTGCTAATAATCCAGAAATGAATATCATTGCAAACTTCAGTTCTGCGATCGATAAAAGCGGTTTCCTTATGAAAAAACACATTGTGAGTGAGAATAAAAATCTGTTCTACGTCAGAATTTCCCTCACGGACATCTTTTATTAACCCTTTAACCATAGAACTTACTATGTATAAAACCGTACTGTCAAGACTACAGATCGGATCATCCAATACCAAAACCTTACGATTAGAAATTTTGGACACATCAACGGAGCCTTTGGCAAATTGCAAGAAATACAAGAATGATATAAATGTTTCTTCTCCTTCGCTCAATGTGTTGGTAGCAAGAGAGCCGTCCATTCGCTGTATTTGATAGGCGTTTGGCTGAACTGGAGAAGGTGCTATTTGGAAGTTAGTAAAACCATAGCTTTTCAGAGAACGATTGATCTCATCAACGGTCGGCTGAACACTCGTTATGTTCTTGCCAGCATCAACTATTTTTTCATCCAGCTCATCCAATTGCTGCTTGCATATATCGATCCCTTTTTGAATGCCCTTTTTAGCTTTGGTGAAAGTTTCAATATCGTTCAAATATCCAGCAATTAGCGCCTCGTTTTCATCCATTAAAAACGCCCAAATATCAGCTACAAGAGCGTTCTTCTCAGACGTATAGTTATCAACCATTTTATTATGTTTGGTAATAGCTGCATTTCCGTCGATTACCAATTGTGTTATTGAACTTATCGTTACAGCGGTTTCTGTTAGCGAAATGATTCTGCCAGGTTCTTTTTCCTTAATAAGCATTTCAGCTTTATTCTTAGAAAAATATCCATTAAGCAGATCTATCAATCCATTGAGTTTATTTGTGTCAATCCCGGCAGCAGGGTAAGCCCCAAGGCTTGTCCGAAGTGTGTTTATACGTCTCAACAATTCATCAGTATATACGCTATATTGGCTAATGAACTGTTTTATTTGGTTGACATCCTGCTCGTATTCTCCGCTAAAGAAAGCGTCAAGCTGCTGTTTCAGTTCCCCTGTAATTGTGGGCTGCTGACAGAACGGACAAATCCTACCCTCTCTCAAATGCTTTCTTCCTTGATTTACCCAGTCTGCATTATCCAAAACATCTATAAGCCGTCCAATAGGAAGATCTTTATTGCCAACAATTACTTTGCTCCAAATCGTTGAAGTTTCAATTTCAGCAAGTCGTTCAACGGTATCGTCAATGGAAAACAAGATAATTGCACATTTTTCCGGCTTTTGTTCAAACAAAGTCTTAGCCCGTAAAAGCAGACTATCTCTTGCTTCACAAGAAGTACGCGAGATTGCGTAGCGTCTAAGCACTTCGTCTCGGAAGTGTTCTTTATTGTTCCTGAAACCACTGAAAGCCTCTTGAAAATCTGCTTCATTGGGTTTTAATATTCGTTCCCATACAGTATCTCTAAATGAGGCTTTGTATTCGGATTCTTCTTGCCACTTCTTTTTGAGGGTATTATCCCGTGTTGTATAGTCTTCGTTCTTCTTTGTGCGTTGCTCTTTCATTTTTTCAAGAGCTTGTATATCTTCAATTGTTGCTTGACCAAGTGTAAAAACACCAGCAATGTTTTCTTTCAAGTTTTTTACACGAAATTCACGATTATATACAACAACATCTGCTGCGATGTCATTTTCCCACTTAATTTCACACTCACTATATTGAGAATCAGTCGGATTTCGCAAGAAATTACTAATAGTGGATTTTCCACTGCCATTAGGGCCATAAAAGAAATTGATCTTTTGGCAGTTTTCGATTGAAACGCCCTCTGATGGATAAGTGGCGCAATTCTTAAGTTTAATTGATTTAATCACAGTGAGCACCTCTGTTCTAAATTCTACAGCCGCAATTTATATAGGCTTGCATCCAAGAACAGTTCATAAATCTGACCAATAATATACGGGTCAATTACACCAAACTCATAGGAGTTATTGGGGTAATACAGGCTTTGAAAGATCTCGATAATAACTGAGTCAGATACCGTAAGCCGATCCTCTTCTAAGAGTTCAAATAAGCCTGAATCGTATTTCTGGTCTGCCGCAGCAAACATTGTTCTTAGATCTTGGTATGTCGCAATAGCTTTCAGCGATTCATAGTTCTCAAAACATCTATCCTCACAAATGCGAAGGAAAATTGTTCTATTAAGCACTCGCTGGACGAAAATGTTTAGTGTTTCTGCATCAACGTTTGGATTGTTACGCAGAATATCCTCACCAAGCTTCATTCGCTAGGTCCTAATCTGATCCAAGAAATACTGATCGAACGGTTCACGACGAAGAGCGCCCTGAATGTTACCGAAATGACGCTCAAACTGCCCGGTCAAGACTGCTTCTTTGGACAGCATGTTGTAAATCTCCTCAAAACGTTCCACATATTCGTCGAAGTGGTAGTGAGCAATCATTGCAATACCAATGTCATCGCCTTCTCTCGGACGAACAGAACAATCATAGATATATAGATCGGTGAAATTGGTCAGCACTGAGACTTTTAAGTTTCCGCTCCATCCATATCTGCGCAACTGGAATGCCGGTGTGTCATCAATAGTAAGATTTACCGCAGGTTTCTTTGTCTCAAGGAAATATAGAACTTCCGTACCTACTTTGAAAGAATAGTCGGGCTTTTTACTGCGATGTATACCATCTTCTTCCACAACAACTGTAGCTTCATGGGTTACTTCACGCAAATGCTGTGCCACGTTCATTATCTACATCCCAACCAAGCAGTTTGAAAAAACGATTTACAAAATCAACGCGTACCTGGGTCTCGTTATAAGTAGCTCGCTGGAATTGCGAATAATTATCGCTATAAGTTTGAACCAGTTCGGCAACACGACCCTTTAATACAGTCATCATTTCTGATGTCATTTCTGCAATCCCTCACTTTCCGGTAAAAAATCTACAATATCGCCTACATTACAATTGAGTGTGGCACAAATCTTCATAAGGCTTTCCATAGAGACAAATTCGTTTTTTCCCATCTTGGCAAGCACGTTAAAGCTGATACCGGAGGCATCTTTCAAATCCGTCCGGTTCATTTTGAGAGGATATTGAAGATATAGAAAAGAGCTACCTGACTTCATTTGAAATCAGATAGCTCTTTTTTTGTGAATAATGAAATTCTGTTGCCAAATCGTTGCCACGCGGGGTATCAAGGCTCAAAAAGTCCAGTGTTTACAGGCTTTTTCGACCTATGAAATCATTCCCATTCAATGGTGGCAGGGGGTTTGCCGGAGACGTCATAGACGACGCGGTTGATGCCCTTGACTTCATTGATGATGCGGTTGGAGACGCGGCCCAAAAGCTCATAGGGGAGTTCCGACCACTTCGCGGTCATGAAGTCGCTTGTCTGCACCGAGCGCAGGCTCACCACCCATTCATAGGTGCGGCCGTCGCCCATGACGCCCACGCTTTTAACCGGCAGGAACACCACGAAGGCCTGGCTCACCTTGTCGTACCAGCCGCTTGCGCGCAGCTCATCGATAAAGATCGCATCGGCTTCACGCAGAATGTCGGCGTATTCGCGCTTGACTTCCCCGAGGATTCGCACACCGAGGCCCGGCCCCGGGAAGGGATGACGGTAAACCATCTCGGCAGGCAACCCGAGCTTGACGCCGAGCTCACGCACTTCGTCCTTAAAAAGCGAACGCAGCGGTTCAAGAAGTTTGAGGTGCAGCGTATCGGGCAGGCCCCCCACATTGTGGTGGCTCTTAATGGTCTTCGCTTTCTTCGTTTTCGCGGCGGCGCTTTCAATCACATCGGGGTAGATCGTCCCCTGCGCCAGCCACTTCGCGGCAGTGAGCTTGGCGGCTTCATCCTGAAAGACGTTTACAAACTCGCGGCCGATGATCTTGCGTTTGGCTTCGGGATCGGTGACACCCGCAAGAGCATTCATGAAGCGGTCAACAGCGTCCACGACGATGAGTTTTAACCCCATGTTCTTTTCGAAGGTTTCGCGGACCTGTTCGCGCTCGTTTTTGCGCAGCAGGCCGTTATCAACGAACACACAGGTGAGCTGTTTGCCGATGGCGCGGTGAATCAGCGCTGCGGCAACCGAGCTGTCGACGCCCCCGGAAAGGCCCAGAATCACTTCGTCGGTGCCCACTTCACGGCGGATCGTTTCAACGGCTTCGGTGATGTAGTCTTCCATGACCCAGTCGGGTTTGCAGCCGCAGATGTTTAAAACAAAGCGGTTCAGAATTTCGCGGCCCTTGACGGTGTGCGTCACTTCCGGGTGAAACTGCACGGCGTAAAAACCGCGGGCTTCATCGGCCATGCCGGCAATGGGGCACGAGGGCGTCGAGCACATCACCTTAAAGCCTTCGGGCATCTGAGCGACCTTGTCGCCGTGGCTCATCCAGACCTTGAGCATCCCTTCGCCGTTGGCGCCCTTAAAGTCTTCAATGCCTTCCAGGAGCTTCGTGTGGTTGTGGGCACGCACTTCGGCGTAGCCGAACTCGCGCTTGGTGCCGCCTTCAACGCGGCCCCCCAGCTGCTGCGCCATCGTCTGCATGCCGTAGCAGATACCCAAAACCGGGACGCCGGCCTTAAAGACGGCGTCAGAGACCTGGTCGTTGCTTTCTTCATAGGCGCTCATGTGCGAGCCCGAAAGGATGATGCCCTTCGGTGCAAACTGAGCGATGAATTCGGCGGAAACATCATTGGGGTGGACTTCGCAGTAGACGTGGGCTTCGCGCACGCGGCGTGCGATGAGCTGTGTGACCTGACTGCCGAAGTCGAGAATGAGAATTCGATCGTGCTGCATGTGTGGCGTTCTCAATGAATTAACAAAAATCTTAACGAAAAGGCGCAGGTGTCAGTGGGTTTGAACGCCTGCGCCGTGGTTCCCGGATGCGGGATCCTCTTAGTTTTCCTGACGGTAGTTCGGGGCTTCCTTCGTGATCTTCACGTCGTGGACGTGGCTTTCACGCCAGCCCGCCGCCGTGATTTCAACGAACTCGGCACGCGCACGCATCTCGTCGATCGTGCGGCAGCCGCAGTAGCCCATCGAGGAGCGCAGGCCTCCCGCCATCTGATAAAGGATCGTGGTGACGGAGCCCTTAAAGGGAACCATGCCTTCGATGCCTTCGGGAACGAGCTTATCGAGGTTGCCGGAGTTGTTGTCCTGGAAGTAGCGGTCGGCAGAGCCCTTAAACATGGCGCCCAAAGAGCCCATGCCGCGGTAAGCCTTGTAAGAGCGCCCCTGGTAGAGAATGACTTCGCCCGGCGCTTCTTCAGTACCGGCAAGCATTCCGCCCATCATGACGCAGTTGGCGCCCGCGGCGATTGCCTTGGCGATGTCGCCGGAGAAGCGGATGCCGCCGTCGGCGATCAGCGGCACGCCCGTGCCTTCGAGGGCTTCGGCGACATTGCTGATTGCGGTGATCTGGGGGACGCCCACGCCCGCGACAATACGCGTCGTGCAGATGGAGCCCGGGCCGATACCGACCTTGACGGCGTCGGCGCCGTTATCAACGAGCGCACGTGCTGCGGCACCCGTGGCGATGTTGCCGCCGATCACCTGCAGCTTCGGATAATTCTTCTTCACCCAGGCCACGCGGTCCAAAACACCCTTGGAGTGGCCGTGCGCCGTATCAACGACAATCACGTCAACGCCGGCTTCAACGAGAAGCTCGAGGCGCTCTTCGGTGCCGGCACCGACGCCGACGGAAGCGCCCGCAAGGAGCTTGCCGTCCTTATCTTTGGCGGCGTTGGGGTGTTCGGTGGCTTTGATGATGTCCTTGACGGTGATAAGGCCCGAGAGGTTGAAGTCCTTGTCCACGACGAGAACACGTTCGAGACGGTTTTCGTGCATCAGGCGCTTGGCTTCATCAAGCGATGCCCCTTCCTGCACGGTGACCAAACGTTCGCGCGGCGTCATGATTTCACGCACCGGAGCCTGCATGCGGGTTTCAAAGCGAAGGTCGCGGTTGGTGACCATGCCCAGAACGCGGCGGCCTTCCACAACGGGCACACCGCTGATGCGGTGTTCAAGGCACATGCGGATCACGTCGCCGACGAGCATATCCGGGCCCACGGTGATGGGGTCGCTCACAACGCCGGATTCATGGCGCTTAACCTTGGCGACTTCCGCGGCCTGCTGTTTGGCGGAAAGATTCTTGTGAATAATGCCAACACCGCCTTCCTGCGCCATCGCAATGGCGAGATTGGCTTCGGTCACCGTATCCATGGCGGCCGAAATCATCGGGATGTTGATGCTGATTTCACGGGTGAGTTTGGTGGAGAGGAGAACGTCCTTGGGAAGAACTTCCGAGTATGCCGGAACGAGCAGGACGTCATCGAAGGTAAGAGCCTTCTGAAGGAGCCGCATTTTTTTACCTCAAACGCAAAAATGAATTATATCGCGCCGGTCAGGCGCCTTTCAAACCCGCCCAGAAACTGCGGTTAACCCATTATTTTAAGGCTGAGTGTCCGTCTTGACAAGGTGTGCGGGCACGAAAAAATACCGTGCCCGCAGGGGCGATTTCAAAGGCTGCGGGCCTGCGTCAGGCGCCCGCGGATGTAGTCTTCGGCCCACATCAGACCGATGATGGTTTTGACGTCTGAAATTGTGCCGTCGCGGCAGGCCGCAAGAGCCTCTTCAAACGGCACGCGCGTGAGCGTCAGAAATTCGTTTGCATCGAGCCTTTGCTCACCCTGGGTCAGCCCCCGGGCAAGATAAATCTCGATGTGCTCGTCGCTGTAGCCGATTGCGTTGCGGATCGTGCCCAGAAACACCCAGTCGCGCGCCGTGAGCCCTGCTTCTTCCTTCAGTTCGCGGCGTGCCGTGACGGCGTGCTTCTCACCCGGATCAATTTTTCCGGCAGGGATTTCCCAGAAGGCGCCGCCTGCGGGGGTGCGCCACTGACGCTCAAGCACGACGCGGTTTTCGTCATCCAAAACAGCGATTGCAGCCGCTCCGGGATGCCGGATCATTTCGCGGGTACTTGTTTTGCCGTTGGGAAGCGTCACCGTCAGCCGGAGCACCTTCAAGAGGCGCCCGGTGAAGACCGTATCGTCAGCGGTAACGGTCTCGGCAAGACGTTTGTCGAGCTTATCAACATCAGCGGAAAACGAAGCCATGACTTAATCCTTGTAATTCTGACGCGGGCGGCCTTTGGTCATATCGTTTTTCATCAGGCGCTCCTGATCGCGCTTCCATTCTTTCTTGCTTTCGTCCTGGCGTTTTTCAAAGTCGCGTTTGCCGCGCGCAAGCGCAAGGCTCAGTTTCACGCGGCCCCGCACAAAGTGAAGGTCCAGGGGAATCAACGCATAGCCCGAGCGTTCGACCTTGCCGATCAGACGCATGATTTCCTTGCGGTGCATCAAAAGCTTGCGGGTGCGCGCCATCTCGGTCTTTTCGTGCGTGCAGACCTGATCGGCGGGGGTGAAGTGGGCGTTACAGAGAAAGAGTTCCCCTTCCCGCGCATAGACGTGCGCAAGATTGATGGTGGCGCGTCCGGCACGCACACTTTTGACTTCCCAGCCTCTGAGGACGAGCCCCGCCTCAAAGCGCTCTTCAATGAAATAGTCAAAGGTGGCGCGTTTGTTCTTAATTACTCCGGCCAATTTGTTTTGTATCCTTCTGAGAGCAAAATCTTTTTTGTGCGGGCATTCTAAAGGACGCACCTTGAGTCCGTACGCTCAAAAGGAAGTGAGATTGTGAGAATTTCCATCGCTCATGTTGATGCGTCGGGGCACGTGACCCTGACGGAAACCGAGGTCGTGCAAGGGGCGACTGCGGCTGACGTGCTTGCTCGCCGCGGCATTGATGCGGGCGCAGGGATCGCCCTTTTCGGAGAAAGAATAACGCCTGAGACCGAACTGCATGAGGGTGACCGTCTTGATGTGGCGGCGCCGCTTACGATTGCCCCTATGGAAGCGCGGCGCCTGAGGGCGCAGAAAAAAGCCGCACTCCGTGACGTGAGCCGCGGACGCCACGGCGGACGCCACCGGCTTGCGGTTTCGGATGTCTGACGGTTTATGGTGTGCTTAAAAATTAAGCACACCATAAAAATCAACGCTTAGCAAAAATTGCTGCGTGAGTTTTTCACCCTTTTCCACAAAACCTGCGGAAAAAGGTGAATAACCCGGCCTGACATCAGGTTATCAGCCGTCAGGCCTTGTTACTGCGCGGCATTGTTTCTTTTCCTGTTCGTGTAAGACCACATGAGCTTGAAGGCGGCCGGAATCAGAAACATTGAAAGAAGCGGCGCCGTGATCATGCCGCCCACCATGGGCGCGGCAATGCGGCTCATGATTTCGCTGCCAGCGCCGGTTCCGATGAGAATCGGCACAAGCCCCACCACAATCACCGAAACCGTCATCGCCTTGGGGCGGACGCTTTCTGCTGGTTATCGTCCTGGCCGGGCTTGGCGGCTTCCTTTCCTGCCGGCAGATTGCTGAGTACTGGAAACTGCATCGTCCTGTATTTAAGGCATGGTTTGCCGATTTCCCTGATCAGGATATTTCTCACGATACGGTCCGCAATGTCATCCGAATCCTTGGCAAAGGTGACGTCAACAAGCTCATTGAGCAGTACACGATCCCTCTGCTGGCCAAGTACCAGACGCGGATTGTTGCCTTGGACGGTCAGGCCGTATGCGCAGCATCAAGCCTGGAGCACAAGGCTCACAGCCGCTATGTGCTGAACCTTTTCGATACTGACAATGAAATGTGCCTTCAGCAGGTACTTATCGAGGAAAAAGAGAACGAGATCACTCAGACCGTCAACATCGTGACGTCCATGGATCTCAGCGGTGCGATCTTCACCTGCGATGCGATGAATACGCAGAAAAAGCTGGCGGAGTTTCTTCTTTACGAAAAACACTGCGACTACTGCTTTGCCGTCAAAGGCAACCACAAAGAACTTCACAGCCAGGTTTGCGGTTGGTTTAAAACCAAACAAGGCCGGAGCGCTGCAAAAGAATTTGCCCGTATTGAGCTGGGGCACGGCCGCACTGAAACACGGGAAATCAGCGTGTTGCCGGCCTCTCTCATGAAAGAATTTGCCCAAGATGTTTTGGATAAATGGGCCGGACTGGAAGACGGGTGCATCGTCATGGCCAGAACCAAACGCGAATTCGCAGACGCACCGGAGAAAAACTCTGATGAAGTGCGCTACTTCATTACGAGCCTGCATTTCGACAAGCGCTACATTGCTGCCACGCTGGCGCGCGTGCTCCGCAGACACTGGATGATTGAAAACGGGTTGCACAGGGTGCTGGATGTGACTTTTAACCAGGACAGAACCCAGTGCAGAAACGCCGATTTCTTGGCCGGAGTAACCGGAATCCGCAAAATTATTTTCAACCTGATCAGTAAGGCTCAGTCCGTGCAAGAAGCAGAAACCGGACGCCAGGCCGCACACAAACCGTCCTGGAAAGTCAGGCTTTCAACGCCTGCCTCTGCCATGGAGCTTTTTGCAAAACTATACCGGCACGTCAAACGATAAGGATGAGTAATCGTCAACCCTGACTGTCTCTCAGGAAAAGGAGATTGCGCGTCTTTTACGTGCCATGGACCGCTCCC
>OIWQ01002157.1_pt1 | contig 21081 bp, 20 predicted proteins | sample 1587571 | NCBI WGS metagenome assembly OIWQ01 (sample SAMEA3888910, study PRJEB22519) | human gut metagenome | biome: human gut; feature: human-associated habitat; material: faeces | place: Denmark | collected 2010 | reverse complement strand
GGGAAAGCCTGCACCGTGTCAGCAAACCCCGCGCTTTCAAGCGCGGGTTGTTTAGGGATAAAGCTTTCTGGGATGCCGCCGTCAGGAGCGCCTTAAAGCCCGCCCAACGCGCAGCCGGCTTTTTTGCGGACGCCTTCGGGCAGGACTTGAGTATCAAAGATCAATGATTTCATGAGCACTTTGACGCGCGTCGAATGTTCCTCAGGTTTTTTGAGAATTACTGAAAGAAGCCCTTTTTGCTTCCTAAGATCGAAGAAACGAGAGACGGTCATAGGAGGCAGCGCAATGCTTGCGACGCGTTATTTTGTGGAACAGCTCACGGGCCGCACACCCGTGGAAACTCTGAGGATTCAGGCGGCAAGAACGGAAAGAATCCGGCTTCCGACCCGGTTTTCGGGCTTGGCGGGCCTGGGCGTCCCGGAGGCCGTCTTAGCGCCCCTGACGGCCCTTGTAGCCGATGAACCCGACGGCATCCGTGAGAGCCTTTTGGTCGGCGTCTTTCTTCTTTGTGCGTTTGAGGGGTATCCCTTCCGGGCGCGTGAAGGGCTGCAGAAATGGTTTATCCGCCGCGGCGGCGTGAGCCCCGAGGATGCGATTGCCGTGCGTGAAGCCGTTCAAGTGCTGAAGGCCGAGGAGTGCTTTGTCGTGCAGGGCGGGGGCAAACACGGTTCCGTGACGTTACGCGATGGTGTTGTGCGTCAGAGCCGGCCTGCCAATGACGCGTTTTTGCGCAGTGTTTAAGTTGTGATGCAAAACAAAATGATTATTTCAGGAAATACTTTTTCGGCCATTGTCAGCGGGCCCGTTTAATGAAGCAGTAAAACCCGGCAACCAGTACCGCGCCGCCCACGGTATTGCCGAGCGTCACGGGGATGAGGTTGTCAATGAGAAAGGTATTGACGGTGGCGGTGAGTTCCGGTACCTGACCGGCAGCAGCCAGTGCCGCATAGCGAGGATCGGCCGCGGTCATCAGTGCCGCCGGAATGAAAAACATATTGGCGACACAGTGTTCCATCCCGAGAGCCACGAAAGCCATGGTCGGAATCCAGAGCGCGACGATTTTGCCCGCCGTGTCCTTGGCACTGTAGGCGGCAAAGACCGCCAGACACACAAGCCAGTTACAGCCTACGGCCCGCCAGAAGGCTTCATCAAAGGGAAGGGCTGTTTTGGCGTTGGCAAGTTTCACAAGCGACGCAGCCCAGGGCATGGTGTTTCCGGCCGTCTCGAAAATAAGGCCGCTTGCAACGGCCATTGCCCACGCTACAAAAAGGGCACCCGCAAAGTTACCGATCCAGGAAAGTACGCCTGAGCGCGTGGCCTCAAGGATACTGACGGTTTTCCTCTCCCAGGCAGCCGTGAGGCTTAAGCAGTTGCCGGTAAAAAGATCTGCCCCGCAGATGACGGTGAGCATCAGTCCCAGGGGAAAGACCATGGCAAAGACGAGTTTTCCCATCGAGCCCCAGACCTCCCACGGCAGCATCGCGCCGCAGCGCACGGCAAGAAAGCCGCCCAGTGCAATGTAGGCACCCGCAAGAAAACTCATGGCCAGTGTGGCGGGAAGCGTTTGAGAAGCACGGGCTGCGCCGCCTGCGGCCGCAGTGTCAATGAGTTCGCCGGACATCGTCTTTCCTCACGGAGTCGGGGGTGATCTTTTAAGTTTAGGGGGCACGAACGCGTTTCGCCTCTGCCTTTGGAGTTAGACTCAGGCCAAATCCGCTACCTCTTTCGGAGAATCCATGGAAAAACCGTTTTTTGTTATTGGGAGTGTCCGCTTCGGGCGTTCTCAGTCGATCGGCACCTATGACGGCGCTGAGCGCCGCACAGCGATTGCTAAAGAGGCTGTCACCGGGCCGGTTGAGCTGACGCCCACCGGTTTTACGGGTGACGAGCAGTTTCACACGCACGTGCACGGCGGGCCCGATAAGGCGGTGCACCAGTATCCGGCTGAAAGCTACGGCTTCTGGCGCGAGCGGCATCCTGAGGCACTGGAGCGCTTTGTTCCGGGCTCCTTCGGCGAAAATCTTTCAACGACGGGCGTTGCAGAAGGCGACGTCTGCATCGGTGATGTGGTCCGTGTCGGGAGCGTCGTTTTGGAACTGACGCAGCCGCGAGAGCCCTGCGGGACACTCTCAAAGTGGTTCGGAATCGCAGATTTTGCCGAGGAAGTGCAGCAAACCTGCCGCTGCGGCTGGTACTGGCGGGTATTGGAAACAGGGACGGTGGATGCCGGCGAGGAAGCGGAACTTCTCGAGCGCCCGAATCCTGCGTGGAGTGTGGATCGGGTGCTGCGGCTTTGGTGGGAGGATCCCATGAACAGAGAGCTTCTCGCGGAACTTCTGGCTCTTAAAGGGCTTTCGGCGCGCTGGCAGGAAAAGACGCTGGAGCGTCTTGAAACCGGCATTTGTGAAGACTGGACGCGGCGTCTGACTTATTGAACCACGGCCGCTGCACAAAAAGATCGGGAGCCCGAAAGCTCCCGATTTTGTTTTAAGACTTGGTTTTTAGGCCTTTGCAGGCGTCATGCTCTTTTGAATAAAGCCGATCACAAAGCCCACCACGGCAAAGGGAATCCACCCGAGGCCGATCGTGTGCAGCGGCACATAGGTCTGCAGGAACGTTTCAATGCCGCCCAAGGGGACCTTCGCGGTTTCGAGACCGTTAATGGCGGCCATGATGAAGGTGAGACCCACGGTCCAGGCGTAAACGCACTGACGGCCGCCGAAGAACTTGTGCAAAAACACCAGCGCAATGAGCGCCACGCACAGCGGGTAGATGAACATCAGCACAGGAATCGTGGAAACAATGATCGTCTTCAGACCGAAGAGGCCGATCAAGTAACTCACCACCGTAAAGAGCGCGCACCAGGTGACGTAGGAGAAGCGGCCCGTCAACGCACGGAAGTAAATCGAGCAGCAGGTGATCAGGCCGATTGCGGTTGTGAGGCACGCTAAAAGCACGATGGCCGCAAGCACCATGGCACCGGTGTCGCCCATAAGAACCTGAGCGCTCTTGGTGAGAACCGGGGCACCCGTGTCCTGCATGCCGATCACACCCACGCTGTCCGCGCCGATGCGGGCGATGAAGATGTAGATGACGGCAAGGAACGCACCCGCCAAAAGCCCGGACTTATAGACTTCACGCGCCACGTGCCCGGAATTTTCAAACCCGGCCTCTTTCACGGCCGTCACAACAAGCGTTGCAAACACGAGTGAGGCGATGGCGTCCAGGGTGTTGTAGCCGTCGAGTACCCCCTGAACCGCAGCGATCACGGGAGTGGCGTAATTGGCGCTTGCAGCCTGCGGGGCTCCCAGGGGCGTAATGATCGACTTCACGATGAGGATCAAAAGCGCAAGGACCAGGAGGGGCGTTAAGAACTTACCGACGCGGTCCACGATTTTGGAGGGCGAAGCCGAAAGCCAGAAAGCAATGGCAAAAAAGACCGCAAGGAAAATCGGGAGCGCAATGTCGGCAAATTCCGCAGCGAGGAACGGCCGCACGGCGATTTCAAAGGAGACGGTGCCGGTACGGGGAACGGCAAAGCACGGGCCGATCGCCATGTAGCAGACGATGGTGTAGAAAATACCGAACATCGGGTGCACGCGGTTGGCGACCTGATGCAGGTCGTGGCAGCCGGAGTAGCCGATGGCCATGACGCCCAAAAGCGGCAGGCCTACACCCGTGATACAAAAGCCGAGCAAAGCCCAGCCGAGGTTTTCACCCGCGACCTGGCCCATTGCGGCCGGGAAAATAAGGTTGCCTGCTCCGAAAAAGAGGGCAAAGAGCATCAGACCGATGGTTATAAATCGGTTTTTATTACTATGTTCCATGGGAAATCACCCGAAATATTTGTTCTTTTGCAGCATTTCCTGGGTGTGCGCAGGCACATCCGTCGGGCACAGGTGAGCCCGACGCCAGGAAAATCGACGTTTCCGTCAGGGGTATGAAACGTCCGGCGCAGCCGTCCGGTGTCCGGATCACGGAGAAAAGGACGGCTCACAATGAAAACCCGATTGGCTTGTAACAACAGGTTTCCGTGAGATCAAGAACCGAGTATAGCCCAGGCGGGCCCTGAAGCACCCTGAAATTTTTAGGCAAAACACCGTAGAAACGGGGTTTGCGGGTGAAATTCAGGCCTCCGGCCCGGTTTTAGTGTTACCGGTCTCGCTTTTTCTCATACGCGCGCGGCTGACGTTTCCCAGGTCGTTCACGGCACGGGCGATGAAAAAAAGACTGTAGGTGTAGCCCAAAATCAGAACCGGACATACGTTAAAGTATAAAGAAACTAAACAAATCAGAAAATACTTTAAAAGGACGTTGAGTGACTGAAAGAGGCGGGTTTTGTATTTGCAAGTAGAAGGCGAAGAATCATTTCAGAAAATACTTGTTCTTATCAGGCAAACGATCTTTCCATCAGTTCGAGCTCCGCGTTGGTTGCCCCAAGACTTCGGGCAGTATGAGACCAGCTGCTTAATATCTTCTGAAACGTAAGGCGAAGTTCCTTAGCATCACCGGTCGGAACACCAAAATACCGGGCAACGGAAACCGCTGTCTCGGGGTCGGCCACGGGGTCGGTTCCCCGGATCGGCGTCTGCAGAAGCCGGACACTCATAAAGGCCGGTTTGACAAGCGGCGCTGAGAGCGGAGCAAGCCGCCAGCCATACGGAGCACGGATAAAAAAGAAGTCGGTGAGCTTGTCGCGGCCGTTACCCGTGAGGGTATTAAAAAGGAGCCTCGCAAAGAGCTCCCGGAGATCCGTTTTGGTATCAGCGCCGTCCCGGTTGAGGATATCGGCGATATCAAGATAGGTTGGCAGCACGGGTTTTCCGGTCCTGATATTGATGCGCGGGGTCACCAGCGTTGCCGCGGAGAGGGCCATAAGGGGCGTGCCGTTGTGAGACCGGTCAAAGCGCTCCTCGAGGTAGGATCCATTTAAAGGCCCCTGAAGATATTGAAAGGCAAGGGTTTTGAGCCCGCACTGGCGGGCAAGCTCCATCGTCACCGCGTGCCAGCGGGCGGTGTTAAAGCCTTCTGACGTGTCAGCGGGCCGCATAACCCAGCCGCCATCGGTTTTACCGGCTGCTTTGATCAAAGCTTTGGGTGAATTTCCCCCGATATCAGTGCATAAGTCAAGTGCAAGCTGTAGATCCGGCGTCTTGAAGCGCCGCGCATCGTGCTTCAGATCATCCAATAAAGTGAGAATTTTCTGCAGCGTTTTTTTCTCAAAGGGGTCGCCCGTGAAATTCCTTTGAATTGAACCGGTTAGGGGAAGCTGAAGGCCGGAGAAACGGTCATTTTCGTGGCCACTGAAAGCCCAGAGACGGTCTTCAGTGAGTGCTGACGCAGATTGAGGCAGTTTGAGGCCGTTTAAATGCGCTGCTGCTGTCAGGTCCCTGATCCAGCTCCCCGGGTGCAAATCCCGAATGAAGAGGAAAGGGGGATTGTCGCCTCCGGCGGGACCCGGCGTGAGATTCACCGAAAAGGTTTTGTCAGTGAGCGGCAGATCAGACCCAAGGGAAAAACCGCATTTCAGCCAAGCCGCATCGTAACGGAAGGCCGCCGTCGTAATCCGTTCGCTGTCGGCGTTCCAGAGAAGCGAACCGATACGGCGTGGTGTCTCTCCGGCAAGCCAAATTTCCCGGGCGGAGGTTTCGGACGTCATGACGGTCAGACTCCCTTTGTCGAACGGCGGATCCGTTTTGGCAAAAGTTCCTGTTCCAACGTCACCGACAGGGGATCACTCTTGGCAATCTCAGAAAATGGGGTTCCCAAGTCTAAGGCGAGGAGGACGGAAGCCACGGCTCCGATGGCAACGCCGCAATTGCCGTTTTCTATTTTCACCAAAGTCGACAAACTGATGCCGCAGCGCTCGGCGAGCTCGATCTGGGGGAGGCGGCGCTTGAGCCGGGCGACTTTTATATTGTTACCGAGCACTGACAAAGATTCTTCAACTGCAACAGAGGGTCTCATATAATTTAAATAAAAATGCTTAAAATGTATAACATCCACTATTATGATAATTATCTCGCAAACCCGACGAATAATCAACTTCCCTCAAATTCCGCGGTTAAGTTGCCAGTCCGCTGATTGCAATTTCGATCTAACAGGCTCTATAAGACAAATTAACCAGCATAACAATTTGAATAAAACAAATAATTAGTTTTCTGAAGTCCCGCTGTCGGTCTTTTGTCCCCTGTTTAGCCCCGGACAAGCCCGGATTTTTCTAAAACTTCGCCGCCCTGCGGCAGCTGCTCTGGTTCGGACGCCGCTCATGCCTGTACGAACTAGAATTGATAGTCAGTCTCTAAATTGGATGACCCGGTATCGAGGTATCTGTCGCCACGGCACCTGCTACCGCTGCAGGACTGTGCGAAATGGCGCTGTTGTGCTCAGCTGTGACAGCAGACCATTGTTTCTGCGTGATTTTTCTCGTTTCTGACGATCGGGTAACGGGATTCAGAACGCAAATAAAACGCCTTAAACCGGCGCTTTGTTCGTATTGACCGGGCTTACCGGTTTTATTTGTCTTTTGAGCTGAAAGCAATATGATTTTGCAGAGGATTTTTATATAAGTAATGTCTGTTTAAGTGAAACAGAAAATACTATATCGCTGCCGGTACTACAGTAGTTTCTTACAGTTCTTTGATTATTAATCTTTTTTCTGAAGTCCGCTGTCGGTAGCTACAATGCCGATGAGAATCAGCGCGCATCCGAGACACGCTGTGAGCGTGATTCCCTCGGACAAAAAAGGTAGGTCGTTACAGAATTTCCCGCATTCCTCCCGGGGCTCAAGCCCCGGGCTTCCTGCGGGAAATTCTGTGAAAACGGATATTTCTATGCCGATGTGAGCTTGAGGCCCACAACCCCCGTGATACAGAGCGCCAGAAAAAAGATCTGCCCGCCCGTGAGCGTTTCCTTAAAAAGAAGCCAGCCGCCGAGCGTGATTCCTATGGTCCCGAGGCACGTCCAGATCCCGTAGGCCAGACCGGCCGGCAGGTCGCGCATCACAAGGATCAGAAGCCACATACTTAAAAGGCTCAGACCCACGGTGACGCCGCAGAACCATTTACCAAGTTCCATGACGGCGGCGGCTTTAAGGCTCAGTCCCCAGGTAACTTCGACGAGAACGGCCACAGCGAGATAAATCCAGGCGGCAGACATGCGTTTGATCCTTTTCGGGCGGAATAAAAAAGCCCGGTTTTTGTCCGGGCATTATAGGTTTTCCGAGGCTTAGGAACGGCGTTTTTTCGCCCAGTCGCGGACTTCTTCGGTAATGCGCATGGCGCAGAAGTTCGGGCCGCACATCGAGCAGAAGTGCGCGGTCTTCATGCTTTCCTTGGGCAGCGTCAGATCGTGAAAGCTTCTGGCTTTCTCCGGATCAAACCCGATATTGAACTGATCGTACCAGCGGAATTCAAAGCGCGCCTTACTCATGGCGTTGTCCCGGATCTGCGCGCCGGCGATGCCCTTGGCGAGGTCTGCGGCGTGCGCGGCGATTTTGTAGGTGATGATGCCGTCCTTGACGTCGTTTTTGTCCGGCAGCCCCAGATGTTCCTTCGGTGTGACGTAGCAGAGCATGGCGGTTCCTGCGGCTCCGATCACGGAAGCCCCGACGGCGCTTGTTATGTGGTCGTACCCGGGCGCGATGTCGGTGACAAGCGGTCCCAATGTATAAAAAGGCGCGGCGTTACAGAGCTGCTCTTCGGCTTCGGCGTTTTCTTCCACGCGCTGCAGCGGAATATGGCCCGGGCCTTCGATAATGACCTGAACGTTACGTTCCTGCGCTCTCCGGCAGAGTTCGCCCAAGGCCGCAAGTTCAGCCATCTGGGCGCTGTCGCAGGCATCGTGAATGCAGCCCGGTCTTAAGCCGTCCCCGAGACTCACGGTCACATCGTAAGCGGCCAAAATGTCGCAGATCTCGTCAAAGTGCGTCCAGAGGAAGTTCTCCTCGTTGTGGGCCATGCACCAGACGGCCATAATCGACCCCCCGCGGGAGACAATGCCGGTCAGGCGCCCCGCCGTGAGCTCAATAAAGGGAAGGCGAAGCCCCGCGTGAATCGTAAAGTAGTCAACGCCTTGTTCAGCCTGTTCAATAAGGGTGTCGCGGTAAAGTTCCCAGGTGAGGGCCTCGGCTTTGCCGTTGACCTTCTCAAGGGCCTGATACATGGGAACCGTTCCGATCGGAACCGGGCTGTTCCTGACAATCCATTCACGGGTTTCGTGGATGTTTTTGCCGGTGGAAAGATCCATCACGGTGTCTGCGCCCCAGCGCGTCGCCCAAAGCATCTTTTCAACTTCCTGACTGATGTCGGACGTGAGCGCTGAGTTTCCGATATTGGCGTTGATCTTGGTGAGGAAGGACCGGCCAATCACCATCGGTTCGCATTCGGGGTGATTGATATTGCAGGGAATCACTGCGCGGCCCGCGGCAATTTCGCGCCGCACGAATTCAGGCGTTACTTCTTTGGGGACTTCAAAACAAGTGTGACCGGCCCGGTGCTGCTGCAGCAAAAAGGCGCGGCTTCGCGGTGAGACATCCCGCAGGCTTTCTTCATAGGACCTGCGGTTGTTGTTTTCGCGGATCGCAGCAAATTCCATCTCTTCGGTGATGATGCCGGCGCGGGCGTAGGCAAGCTGCGTAACCGCCTTTTTCCCCGCCGCGCGGCGGATGGAAGAGGTGCGGTTAAATCGGATGGCGTCGAGTTCAGCTTTCTGAGCCCGCTCGTTCCCGTAAGCGCTTGTCATGCCGGAAAGTTCTTCCGTATCACCGCGCCCGAGAATCCAGGGCGTGCGCAGGCCGGTGAGGCCCTTCGTGATGTCCACGGTTTTTGCGGGGTCACCGAAGTCACCCGAGGTATCGTAGACAAAGATCGGGGGATTGACTTCGGTTTTACCTTCCGGGAGCTTGGATTCAGCAAGGTCAATGGCGCGCATCGGAACGCGGATACCGCGGCTGCCTTCAACGTAGATGCGGCGTGAGCCCGGCAATATCCCGGTGGAACTTGCGCGCGCGGCATTGCTCGGGCGTTGCGCAGCCGTTTCGGACTTTATTTCGGTAATTGATATTGCGGCCTTTTTGGTTGTTTCAGCCATCGCGGGCTCCAAACAGAAAAGGCGGAAAGAGGGATTGGGGACGAGGGGAGACGGCGTCTTCCGGACGTGTCCGCGTTTCCTTCCGCCGATATAAATCGGGTCAAGTTCGAAGGGTTTGTCTCAATCGGCTTCAGCCGATACCCCCAACGCATGACGGGCATTGTAGCCTGATCGGTGAGGTATGCATTCGAAGCTTTATCAGAAATAACAGTTCAGCAAATACTAATCCCTAGATGATCGAGATCCATACGCTAAAATCGCGCCAAGGCTTGAAGTCTCTAAGTAGGATCCTTTCATTCCATGCCGATCACTTTGCCCGGAAACAAACGCATCAACCAGCTTGCGGCCGTCATTGCCGTCGGTTTTGCCGTGGCCGCCGTTTGGCAGGAGTTCGGCAGCCGCGGTGAACCCGGCGAAAACGAATTTGCCGACGCCGCCATGCAGCAGATTAAGGATCAGGGGGCTTTCACAAAGGAAGTCTGCGGACTGTATGCAAAGGCCGCCGTCAAAGGCAGCCGTGAGGGGGCGTTGCTGCTGACGCAGTGCGTCAATCAAAGCTATACCGGTACGACTTCAGACCGCCGCATTCTGTTGGCTGCGCTTTATCAGATGGCCGGAGATGCCGAGGTGAACGGTATCCGCGCGTCCAAGCAGCTCGAAAATCTGCGCCTCACGGAAACCGAGAAGGCGGCGCTTGCGCATTTTGATATCAAGGCCGTGCTCGACGGTACGGTTTTCGTTTCTCCCATGAATATGGGGCGGCTTGAGCGCTGATAAAAACAGCTGAAAAACCAGCTACAAAGTCAAAATGCAACATAACTACCATTATGTTGAATTAAATTTTGGGCTGAAAATTAGAATTTCGATGACGGCAGGATTTGCCGGATGAAAAATCTTCGGACCGACGTTGGCCGGTCCGAAGTTCCTCTCTTAACAGATGAGTTCAAACTACCGTTGGATGACTTCCGGATGAGTGCCTGGCTCAGAAGTTCATCTTGAGCCCGACGGTTACTGTGTCGTAATCAACATCGGGCATGACAAAGGTCTGGCCGTCCCGGGATTCTTTGCCGGCGTTAAAGAAGTGCTCGTACTCAAGCCGCAGGCTGAGGCGCTCGGTCATCAGCCACTCTGCTCCGGCTCCGAGTTTCGGCGCAAGACGGGTTTTTGACTTGCTGAAGGAATACTGCGGTTCCGAGGCGTGGTTTTTGCCGTCAATTCGGATCAGCGCAACGCCTGCTTTACCGAAAACAGATAAAGCGTCAGTGACCGGGAGAATGCCAACGGCATCAACGGCGAGACCGTAACCTTTAAATTCGGCGTGGCTGCTGACAGGCTGCCCGGCTTGGATGCCGGCATGATCGTGTTCACTTTTGCCGAACCACCAGGCGGCGGCTTCTACGGCAAAATGGTCGTTTACGCGGCAGCCGACTGCCAGTTTGGCAGTGACATTACTGTTGTCTGCGTCGTTAACGGGATTTTGGTTGTTGGCGGTATTGACTGCGCCGACGGCCTCTTTGTAGTTATTGTCGGAGTGCACCAAGCCGGCAGAAATAAGGCCGTACCAGTTCCCGGCAACAGCGGGAAGCGCTGTGAGAATGAGTGCGGCGGCCGTTAAGGCGGATGTTGTCAGGCTTCTCATGGTATATTCTCCGAAATCGCGCGGGACAAATTCCCTTTACACTTCAGTGGATTGTACTTGTATTTACTAGAAAGTTATAAATTCAACAGCAGAAAGCATCTGTTTAATTATGACGAGACGCATTTCTTGTTATCTCGAAAAACTGCGCACAGGTGCAAAAATTTTAAATAGACCTTCGCTGCTCTGTTAAAAACCTCCTCACGAACCGGTCCCTTTTGTCGGATAGCCAAATGCGCATTGAACGAACACGAAGCCTCAACCGCCTGATTTCCAACCGCGGTAACGGTCAGATCAAAATCATCACCGGTATCCGGCGCTGCGGCAAATCCTACCTGCTCGGTTTCCTTTTCCGGGACTATCTGCTGCAGACCGGTGCCGGCCGATCAGATCATCACGCTCGAACTCGATAACGACCTCAACGCACGCTAAAGACTTTCTGCTTGACACTGTCAACAAACTTTAGGCGCCTCTGACGACGCGGTTGATCGCCACCGCCGCCATCTGCATCCCGATCGTTGCCGTCACCACAACACCTGAACCGTAGCCGGAACACGCAAGTCCCTGAGAGGCCATGTCGCAGGCCTCTTTCCCCAAGGGGCGTTTGACTTCTTCATCCGAATAGACGGCCGTTACCTTAAAGGGTTTCGGACTCCCCTTACTGTCCGCCTTCGGAAAACCATACTCTTTTCTCAGGCGGTAACGGACGCCCGAGAGCAAGGGATCGCCCTTGATTTGCCCGAGGTCTCCGATCTTAATGAGAGAGGGATTGACGCGGCCGCCCGCTGCGCCGCTTGCCACAACGAAGTTGCCGGCACGCTTACAGTGCGCGATCAAAGCGGCTTTTGCCCGTACCTGGTCAATGCAGTCAAGAACGACAGCCCCGGATCCCACAAGTTCCGCGACATTTTCCTCATTGACAAAGTCTTCAATGAGTGTCAGGCGGCAGTTGGGGTTAATGAGCGCCGCGCGGTCTCTTAAAACATCAATCTTGGCTTTGCCGAAATTGCCGTCCATTGCCTGAATTTGGCGGTTCACGTTACTCTCGGCGACGTTATCGAGGTCAATGAGCGTGATGTCGGCTGCGGCCGTCCGGATCAGGGCTTCCGCTGCCCAGCTGCCGACGCCGCCCACGCCTACAACCACAAAGTGTGCTTTGGCGATCGCCTCCGCCCCTTCGTGTCCGTAAAGGCGCGCCACGCCGCCGAAACGTCTTTCATAGTCCATTGCAACCTGCATCGCCGTCCGCTCGCTGTTTTTTATCGGGGAAATCAGATCCCCTGCTCTTATCAGCCCGATTTTAGAGCCTCAGGCGGCGGTAAAGAAGTTTTTGAGGTTCTTCATTTTCTTTTGGTATCTGACGGCTTCTGCCGGGTTCTGTTAAATATTGTGCCGCCAAAAAAAACACAGAGCCGGCCGTTGAGAAGCGGCCGTGCTCTGCGTCAAGGAGAGAAAAAAGTGAGAATCTGTGCGGATTACGGGAGCTCCGCGTATTCCGCGTCGCTGACCACCTCGCACCATTCGGTGGACTTTCCGTCCGCCGGCAGTTCCAGCGCGATATGGGCAAACCAACTGTCCTTGGCGGCTCCGTGCCAGTGTTTGACTTCCGGCGCAATATAAACAACGTCGCCGGGTTTGAGCGCGCGGGCGGGCTTACCCCACTCCCGGTACCAGCCGCGGCCGTCGGTTACAAAAAGAATCTGGCCGCCCTTGTGGTGGATGTGCCAGTTGTTGCGGCAGGCCGGTTCAAAAGTGACGTTTGCTGAAACCACGCCTTCGGTTGTGAGCATGTTGAGCCAACTGTTACCCACAAAATATTTGGCGTAGGCCGTGTTTTCGGTCCCGAGGCCGAAAAGCGGTGCCGGTGTCTGAGTCGCAGTCATGGTCATTCAATCCCATAGACTTTCTTTGCCATTCTGAAAGCCGCCCAGGCTTTGGGCCAGCCCGCGTAAAACGCGAGCTGTGTGAGGGCTTCAGCCATTTCTTCCGCGCTGACGCCGTTTTCTTTGGCGTGCCCGATGTGGTACTCAAGGGAGGAGTCCAGAATGCCGGAACTCATCAGAGCCGCCACTGTAATGAGGCTTCTGTCGAGGGCGGAGAGTTTGTCGGTCCGCGACCATACTTCCCCGAACAAAATGTCGTCGTTAAAGTGCGCAAACTGCGGAGAAATCCGGCCGAGCGCGTCTTTGCCGGCCGTTACTTTGCGCGGCGTGGGGCCGGCGGTCTTCTGGTCCGCAGCCTGTGCGCTGCCAGCTGCGGCCGCGGCAACGGCTGCGGCGCCCGCGGCTTTGAGAAAGTCTTTGCGAGAAATGGTCATTTGTTGTGTCTCCCGTTACTGGCGGGGCTTTTTCGTAGCCCGACAAGGTAATCTTCCGCTCTTTCAGTTCGGAATCTGAGACCGTTTCACGCAGCTTTGTGCCTTTTTCTGCCGATCTCGGGCGCAATAAGGCGCCTCGGACAAAGAAAAGGCTCCGAAACCAGAAGCTTCGGAGCCCTTAGACCCTGAGAGGTCAATAGCGCTTAAGCGACTTCAATGAGGTCGTACTCGTTGTTGCCCATTCCGAGTTCCTTCATGTAGGTGAGCTGTCGCAGACCATGACGGCTTTCAATGCGTTCAACGAGGTCATGGTTTTCGGCCTTGGGTTTGCCGTAGACGAGGTCAATGCTCGCCTGATCCACTGCGAGAATATCGGTCGAAGCGACAATGCCGATATCCGGAATCGTGGGTTCGGCGGCACCGAGCCCGGCGCAGTCGCAGTCCACCGACATGCGGCGCATGACGTTGATGAAGACGATGTGCTTGCCGAAATGGTCGCACACGGCCTTGGCGGACTCGGCCATGTTTTCCATCAGAAGTTCTTTGGCCGGCCACTGATCCCAGGGGGCGTTCACGTCTTTGACGGCATGGACCTGCATTTTTCCGATGCGGCCGTCGGCGCAGCCGATGGCGATATTTTTCATGGAGCCGCCGAAACCGCCCATGGCGTGGCCCTTAAAGTGCGTGAGAACCACCATGGAGTCGTAGTTCAGAATGTTCTTGCCCATGGAGACTTCGGTAAAGTGCCTGCCGCCCTTCACCGGCAGCATCACCGTGCCCTCGGCATCCATGATGTCAACCGGGCAGAAAGTCCAGCCGTTGATTTCCAGGGTTTTACGGTGGTCTTCCGTGGTGTAGCGGTCACCATGGTAAAGCGTGTTCGTTTCAACGATGGTGCTGTCGGGAATGCGTGCCTGAAAGGCCTTTACCATCTCGCGCGGCAGGATGTTGGGGCCGTGGCGCTCACCGGTGTGCAGCTTAATGGCGACTTTGCCGGTGATCTCGCCCTTGATGAGGTCATAGAGCTTGTTGAGGTGTTCGGCGTCAATCACCTTAGAAAAATAAACCTTTGCGCGTTCCATTTTCTGTGTGTCCTTTACTGCTGTTTCGCCCAACGCGCCGCCCGCGGCGGCAGTCACTGCGGCGGCTCCGGCCAATTTTAGAAAATCTTTGCGGCTAACGTTCATGGCTGCTTCTCCAAACGATACGCTGTCTTGTCGTAACGCTATTGTCCGCTCCCGGACTTTCCCGCATGACACTGATCAAACCAACTTTGTGCCTTTTTCTGCCGTCAGAAAAGTTCCCTCACAATGAGAAGCCCCCCCGAGGCAAGCATCATCCAGATCAAGAGGTACCGGAAGGCCGTGTAGGAGATCCGCCGAAAGACCGCAATCCCCGCGCGTGAGGCAATCAAGGTCACCGGCAGCGCGCAGACGGCAATCGTAAGGGGCTCCGCGGTGTAGTAGCCGCTTACGGCAAAAACGATCAGGACAATCCCCAAAACCACAATGTTGCAGGGTCTTAAGACGGCGCTTGTTTCCATCTTGGTCCAGGGCTGCATGGCGCACCACATCGTGGGAAGCACGCCTGACAAAGACGTTGCGCCTCCCAAAAGCCCGTCCGCAAAGCCCACCAGACCGTCAAAAACCGGATGCGGTTTCATGTCTTTGGGAAGCGAGTGCTCCACCGTAAAGTAAAGGCTGTAGAAAATCATGAGAACCGCAAGGAGCACTTTGAGTTCCCCTGCGCTCACCCAGGTGAGGATATAGGTCCCCGGAGGCAAACCGATCAGTGCGGGGATGAGAAACCGCGGCAGGCGCTTCAAGCCGGGCTTAAGCCCCCCTGCGGATAAGCCAGAGGCTCTGAACGCCGCTTGCAGCCGACATCGCGGCCACGACCGCACAGCCTGCCAGGGCGGCATCACCTGCAGCCACACGCCCAAAGACATGAGCGCCGTGCCGAAACCGGCCAGACCGTTAATAAAGCCCCCGGCGGCAGCGCCCAACACGAGCCAGACAATAAGTTCAACGGACATACTTTCCCGAGGAAGTGTTGTTTTTCTTCTGACAGTGCGAATTTCCCGCCCTAAACCCGCCGTCTTTCAACGGAGAAAGCACCTAAACCAAGGGATAACCCGTAGAAATAGTCCCTCCTGTGACAACACAGTGCTTTAAGGCAGATCTCCTAGGAGGTTGACGAATAGATAATGCGGACTGTCAAAAGACGGGCGAATGCCGCAAGGCCTCGCGCCTGACAATTCCAAACAAAGCCCCCGGCAACAGGGACTTGGTATTACGGAGAAGTAAGAAAATGACAGATATGAGCCGTCGTTCTTTGATTCAGGGTTCTTTGGCGCTCGGCGCCGCCGGCTTTATCGGTGCGGCTGAGGCGAGCACCCAGGCCAAGGTTCCCTCAAAGTGGGATGCCTCCTATGACGTTGTCGTCGTGGGGTCGGGCTTTGCAGGTTTGGCTGCCGCGATTGAAGCCAAGAAAGCCGGTGCTTCCTGCGTGGTTCTGGAAAAGATGCCCACCGCCGGCGGCAACTCCATTATTAACGGCGGTATTCTGACCGCTACCGGCTGCCCCCAGCAGCTCAAGCACGGCATTAAGGATTCTCCGGAACTCCTTGCCAAGGACATGCTCGTTGCCGGCCTTTACATGAATAACCCCGAAAAGGTGAAGTTGGTTGCCGACTCTGCCCTGTCCAACTATGAATGGACTGTGAAGGAACTGGGCGTTGAATACAACCCCGATGCAATCGGTCAGGAAGGCGGCCACAGCGTTCCGCGTTATGTCTTTACGAAGAACGGTTCGGGCTCCGGCATCGTTTCCAAGGAACTCGAAAAGGTTGCAAAGCTTGGCGTCAAGGTCGAAACCCGCACCTACGTTGAACACATCATCCGTGATGAAAAGGGTGCTGTTCTTGGCTTGCAGATCCGCAAGGGCTACCGCTTCCCGAAGGCCGGTTCCGGCCGCGTGCAGTTTATCCGCGCAAAGAAGGGTGTTGTGCTCTGCTACGGCGGCTTCTCCCGTGACGTTGCCTACCGCACGATGCAGGATCCGAAACTTGCCGCAAACCTCGACTCCACGAACCAGCCCGGCGCTACGGCTGAACTCTGGCGTGAAACGAGCCGCATTGGCTGCGCTCAGGTCCAGAACGACTGGATTCAGTGCACGCCGTGGAACAACCCCAAGGAAAAGGGCATGGGTATCGGCTGGACCTTCTCTCAGTCCGGTGCCGCTGAATACGGCCTGTGGGTTTCCACCTCCGGCAAGCGCTTCGTGAATGAACTTGCCAACCGCAAGGTCCGTGCCGACGCCATTATGGTTGAGCACACCAACGGCTTTAAGGCGGTCGCCATCTGCACGGCTGCCAACCTCAAGGCCTTTAAGGAAGCCCGTCCCGGCATGCTTGAAAAGCTCCTGGAAGGCGGAATGTTGAAGCAATACAAGTCCCTGAAGGACATTGCCGCCGACTGGAAGATTCCGGCCGATCAGCTCGCCAAGACCGTTGATGAATTCAACAAGGCTGTGAAGGCGAAGAACGATCCCCTCTTTGGCCGTTACATCAACAACGAACAGGTGCCGCTCGAAGGCGACGCGTGGTACGCCTGCGAAATGAGCCCGAAGGTTCACCACTGCATGGGCGGGCTTGTGACCGATATGCAGTGCCGCGTTTTGGACGTTGTCGACAACAAGCCAGTGAAGGGCCTCTACGCTGCCGGCGAATCCACCTCCGGCGTGCACGGCGCCGTGCGTCTGGGCTCCTGCGCTATTCTTGACTGCCTCGTGAACGGCCGTATCGCTGGTCAGAGCGCTGCCAAGGCCCTCTGATTCAGACTCAGTCGGTAAGACTGCCGGCAGGGAAATCCTCATCCTGCCGGCATTGGAAGGAAGCGGTTTGTGTCTTTGCGGATCCAGGCCGCTTTTTTCGTACCCGCAAAAATATCAGGCCGCCGCGGCGTTGTGCCCGGCAATGCGCCCGACGGTTAAGGCGTCAATAAGGCCGCAGGAGGAAAGGCGCGCCTCCCCGTTTAAGCCTCCTGTGATTTCGCCCGCGGCAAAAAGCCCGGGCACCGGCGCGTCATCGGTGACGCTTAAGACCGGGGATTGCGAATCAATTGCAACCCCCCCGCCGCAAAGCTGGACTTTGGCGGCAAACCGGCAGGCGTACCAGGGCCCCTCGCCGATCAGTTCATTGGTGGGGCTTAAAACCCGGCCGAGGTAGTCGTCGGGATCGTTGGCGGCAAGCGTTTCATTGATGCGGCTGATTTCGTCCTGAAGCGGTATCAGAGGAACGCCAAGGTCTGAGGCGAGTTCGGAGAGCGTCGCGTATTTCAGTACAAAGCCGCGCTGCACAAGCGCCTCCACGTCACTCTTTTTAAACAGGGCCGACCTCGGATGCGCCGCGGCGCGGGCGTCGGCAACCGCAAGGCAATGCTCCCCGGCACTGATCACACCGAGGACGGCGTTGGTGCGCGTGGTGTTGTCCGCGGTTTCATTCACAAAGCGCCGTCCGGTTTCCTGCACGACCCAGAGGCCCTGCGATGCCGCACAGTACTGATTGAACTTCCAGGCGCTCCCCCACCCTTTTTCGTCAGCGCAGGCTTCCGGCACGCAGTGGATGTACTGCATGTGGATCACCCAGGCGCCGATATCTGAGAGAGCCCTGATCACTTCGCTCGTGCTTCCGGGCTGGGTTGTCGTGCTGATGCCGGAGCCGAGCCGCCAGCTCTGCATCTGCCGCATCGCGATGTCCGCTCCAAAGCCTCCGGCAGCCGCCACGACCGCTTTCCGTGCCTTAATGGTAACGGGGTGAAGGCCTGCGGCGTCGGTCACAAGTGCCGTAACGCCCGTGACGCGTCCTGTGTCATCGGTGAGAAAGCCGGTGACGCGGGTATTAAGACGGACCGAGACGCCCAAGGCCGAAACGCGCTCTGCGAGGGGGTTCATAAGGCCCTCACCCTGATTGGCAAGCGCCACGCAGCGCCTGACCGAGTGGCCGTAGTCGTATTCCACGCCCCGGCTCCAGTGAACGCCGAGCTCATCGATTGTCCACTGCCAGGTGGTAAGGGCGTTTTCCGTGAGCAGCGCAATTCTGTGTGGATGACTGATTTTTGTGACCTTCATAAGGTCGTTGAACATGAGTTCGGAGTTGTCTCCGATGCCGGCTTCGCTTTGCTGCGGGGTGCCGGGGACGGCCGCAAGGCCCTGACTGATGACGGAGTTGCCGCCGATACTGCCCATTTTTTCCAGCACGATGACTTCGGCCCCCGCCTTACGGGCTTCCAGGGCGGCCGCAAGCCCTGCGGCACCGGACCCCACCACAACGACGTCAAAGGTTTCTTCTTCGGGGAGAGTTCCGCGGACGGCCCCGGTGAGGACCGCGCGGCGCGAAAGCGTTTCACTCATTCGGCAACCTCTCCCAAAAGCGCACGGATGCGGTTAACGGCCTCTGTGAGTTCCACCACGCCCTTAACGCCTAATTTGCGGTTGATTTCAGAGCGGTGCACCTGCACGGTTTTCACTGAGATGCCCCCAAGGCGGATTCCCACCTCACGGTTTAAAAGCCCTTTGGCGAGAAGCTTGGCGACGTCTTTTTCCTTGGGCGTCAACGTGTTCCAGCGGGCAACGGCCTCGCCCGGATCGGTTTTGCTCGCTTGGGTCTGCGCAACGGCCTTATACACGGCTTCCATCAGGCGCGACGGATCTGCGGTTTTCTGCACAAAGGCGACGGCACCTCTCTGCATCGTGTCCACCGCCATATCAATGTCGCCGTGGGCGGACAAAAAGACAACGGGAAGGCGGATGCCGCGCCGGATCATCTCTTCCTGAAGTTCAAGCCCGGTCATCCCGTCCATTTTGACGTCCAGGATGAGGCACCCGGGGCGCGAGGGCGCATCGTCGGTTAAAAAGGCCTGCGCGCTCGGGTACGTTTTAACCGCAAAGCCTTCTGCGGTGAGCATGAATTCCAGAGAGCCCCGCATATGGGCATCGTCGTCCACCACGCGGATGAGGATATTTTCATTTTCGCCCGGCATCATGGGTCGACTCCGTCGGGTTTGTGCTGCGGTGTGTCGCAAGCGGGGGCCGCGGGCAGCAGCACGTGTGCCGTGAGGCCCTTTTCCGGGGTATTAAGCGTGAAACTTAACTGCCCCACGCAGTTTTCACAGAGCCGGTGCACGAGGGTTAACCCCATGCCGAGACTGCCGGCTTTACTTGAGGCCATCACGCTGCGGCCGAGTTTGGTGAGTGTTTCAGCGTCGACGCCCGGGCCGTTATCACGGATCCGGACTTCAATGCGGCCGCCTGTGACGGTGCTTGAGACCTCAACCTTGGCTTTGGCTTCGCCCTGCACGGCCTGAGAGGCGTTCGTAAGGAGATTCACGATGATGAGCTCAAAGTCAATGGGGTCGATGTAGACCGCGGCGTCTTCGAGGTGCCCCAAAAGAATCTGAACGCCCGCGGCTTTGCCGGAAAGGCAGAAGCGCTGAGTGATTCTGAGAATTTCGCTTTTCACCGAAATGTTGCGCCGCTCGTTTTTACCCTTACTGTAGGAGCGGACGCGGTCAATGATTTCGCCCGCACGCGCGGCCTCGGCGCCGATCGCATCCACGGCTTTGCAGAGCTCCTCGTCAGGGTTGTCGCTGTCTTCGAGCCGCCTCAAAACGCCGCGCGAGAGGTTCTGAATGCCCGCCAAAGGCTGCTTGATCTCGTGCGCGACAAGGCTGGAGATCTGCCCGACGGCTCCGGCTCTCTGAAGGGCATCGAGCTGCTCATGGGTTTCAAAGGCCTCGCGCTCGGCCCTTTTTTGCTCGGCGTTGGCGTTTTCGAGTTCCCGGGTACGGTGCCGCACGAGTTTTTCGAGAATAATGCCGTGCGCCAGAAGGCCCGTGAGCGCAATGAGAATCAGAACCGCCAAAGGCCAGTATTTTTTGGTGAGCTCGGTGAAACTGACTTCACCCAGGTTTTTGTAGGGCCCGAGCTTTAAGTCCTTGAGAAGCGCGTCAACCGCGCCGTAGTCCGTGACAATGCTCCAGTACTGGCCCCAGGCGTTGGCGGGTTTGGTCAGAAGCACCGCCGTGATGTCGCGGGCGGCGGTTTCGTTCATTCGCCTTTCGACCGCAAGCACCCAGCCCGGGTAGGTGCGCGTTGTGTGACGGCAGGTGAGACCGTCACCGGTGCGCTCCTCAATCACCTTAAGCCCTGCGGTGATGTCGCCGCTTCCCGCGCGCGTGAGGTCTTCCAAAAAACAGGCCCTCACGATTCCGGCATCAACCTCGCCTTTCTGTACCATCTCCACGACTTTGCGCATGCGCAGAGGCTCAACGCGGATAAGGCGCTTATAAAAGGTTTCCGCGTTGATGCCGCGGCTCACAAGTTCCTGGGCGACCTCAAGAATCCCGGGCGAAAGCTCGCTTGTGACGGAGGCCACCCGCTTGTCGGTGAGGTCTTTAAGGGCGGTGATGTCAGTTCGGCCGGTCTTGGTGATGACGGCCGCGGCATGCGCGTTATTGGTGTCGGCGTCGTTAGAGACGAGCGTCACGAGGTCGCGGTAGCGGCCCGCGGTCTGAAGCTGCAGAAGGGCCGTGGGTGCGGCCACGATGTCGGCTTCGCCCTTGGCGAGGGTTTTATTGAAGTTTTCCGCCTCAAGCCAGGTCACCTCAAAGCGGTACTGCGGCATTTTCCACGCGAGAAACCGGATGGTTTCATCGGTAAAGGACGCGTCGTACCAAGGCGGCGAATAGGATAAAAGCGCAACTTTCAGAACCGGGCGCGCGGTGACGGAAGCGTCACCGGCAGGGGCATCCGCACGCATTCCGGCAGGCAGCGGGTCGTACTGAGCGGCCGCGGGGCCGGCCAGGAATAAGCAGATGAGAGCCGCAACGGCAAAAGGCGCCCCGCGCATAAACACTTCCGGAGTGGGTTGACACAATTCAGATATTATATTTTCAGGCCGGATGAAAATGCGTTGCACAAATTGTCAACTACCCCTGACTGAAGTCAGAGGCTTGGCAACAAGTCTTGGTTGACTAGC
>OIWQ01002153.1_pt1 | contig 21153 bp, 26 predicted proteins | sample 1587571 | NCBI WGS metagenome assembly OIWQ01 (sample SAMEA3888910, study PRJEB22519) | human gut metagenome | biome: human gut; feature: human-associated habitat; material: faeces | place: Denmark | collected 2010 | reverse complement strand
GCACCAGCGCCTCCAAATCTACGATGATTGGCTCATGCCGTGCATCTTTTCTCCAACCTTCCATGTAAACACCCCCGTTTCTTCTATTATAGCAGAAGCAGGGGCGTTTGGGTAGTTTTTTGACAGACTGAGCTGCGTACCAAAAAGGGAGCACCCCATAGGGGTGCTCCCTTTTTGGTACGCAGCTGTATAGGACGCGAAACGAGCTCCGCTCTCTCACACCCGCAGGGTGTCGAGACCGGGAGCGACAGTCCACACCCGCATCAAACCGCAAATCTTTACAACTCCCTCTTGGAATCCTCACTCATTTATGGTAAAATGACACAAAGCCAAAGGAGGTGCGGCGCGGTGAACGAGGGACTTGTGTATGAGATCCTGTCGGTCGTGGCGGAGATCCCGGAGGGACGGGTCTGCTCCTACGGCGAGATCGCCCGGCTCATTGGTCGGGAGAAAAACGCCCGGCTGGTGGGAAAAGTCCTCAGCAATGCCGCGCTGTACGGCGACTACCCCTGCCACCGGGTGGTGAACCGCGCGGGACGCACCGCGCCCCACTGGCCGGAGCAGCAAACGCTGCTGGAAGCGGAGGGCGTAGCCTTCCGGGCCAACGGCACCGTGGACATGGCCCGCTTTCTGTGGCGGGGCGAATAACAGAACGGAGGAGCATCACCATGAACGAGCACATTCTGACGCTGGCGCGGGAGAACGCGCCCTGTTACCTCTACGAATACGACGTGATGAAAGCGCAGGTGGAGACGCTGCGCCAGACTTTCCCCCAATATGACCTGCTGTACTCCATCAAGGCCAACCCGTTCCCGCCGGTGGTGCGGGCGCTGGCGGCGCTGGGGCTGGGCGCGGACGCCGCCTCTGCCCCGGAGGTGCTGCTGAGCCGGAAATGCGGCATGGCGAAGGAGGACATTTTCTTCTCCGCTGCCGGGAAATCCGACGCAGCACTGGAAGCGGCATGGGACGGGGGCGAGATCATCGCCGACTCGCTGGGCGAGGTGGCGCATATCGGTGCGCTGTGCCGCCGGAAAGGGCAGCGGCGAGCCATCGGTGTGCGGATGAACCCCGCCTTCGGTATGGGCGGCGGCGCGGGAACCAGCAGTAAGTTCGGCGTCAACGAGGAGGATCTGCCCCAGCTGAAAGCGCTGCTGGACGATCTGCCCGTGACGGTGGAGGGCATTCACGTGCACCTGAAGTCCCAGAATCTGGACGCGGACGTGCTGGGCGGCTGCTACCGGGACAGCTGGGCGCTGGCCAAGAGGGTACAAGCGGCGCTGGACTGCGAGATGCGTTATGTCAACTTCGGCAGCGGCGTAGGCGTGGCCTATGACGCGGCCTTTGAGCAGCCCATGAACCTTGCCCACCTGCGGACGTATACCGACGCCATCGCTGCCGACAACGATGCCACGTGGAAAGCCCGGCTGATGATCGAGACCGGCCGCTTCCCCACCGCGCAGGCCGGAACCTACTGGCTGCGGGTGGTGGACAAAAAATTCTCCCGCGGCAAGACCTACGTGATCGCGGAGAATTGCATGAACGGTCTGCAAAAGCCGGCACTGGCGGCCATGCTGCGCCACGAGCTTGGCGGCGGGACTCCCGCGCCCTACGAGCCGCTGTTCACCTCGGAGTGGGCCTTCCCCATCATCGCCCACGGCGACGAAAGCCGGACGGAGACGGTGGACATTGTGGGCAATCTGTGCTGCGCCGCCGACGTGCTGGCGGAGGACTTTACCGGCCCGGAGCTGGCGGTGGGCGATCTGATCGAAGTCCGCAACGCCGGAGCCTACGCCTGCACCCTGACGGCCCAGCGCTTTTCCAGCCATCAGCCGCCCCGGGAGCTGCTGGTCTACGGCGACGGTAGGGTGGAAACGGAATAATAAAAAGCGGGATGCACAGCATCCCGCTTTTTATTATTCCTCCGGCCACGCCGGGTAATCTTTCTGGATATACTGGCAGACCTCCTGCCGGTCGATGCCCAGCGCCACCGCCAGCTCGCCGTACAGCTGATCCTCCGCCCGGCGCAGATACCGCTCGTCCAGCTGGCTGACCTTGCGGCCCCGCTGCTGGGCAGCGCGGCGGCGCTGGCAGGTGTATTTTATCATGGCCGCCATGCGGCCGCAGTCATAGGACGTTACCACCGCGTGATAGTGATCCTTGATGGCCCGCTGGCTGGCGCCTGCGGGCTCCTCCGCCGGAAGCTCTGGCAGCGCCGTCAGAAAAGCGTCCGCCTCCGCAGGAGTCATCACCGGGCGCATCAGCACGCCGGTGTCCACCGGCGTCATCACCTGCCCGGTACGGTACAGTGGGGACAGGGTGTAGTAGGCTCTCGTTTTGTCGACGCCCTCTGTCTCCGGCATTCCCACGCTCTCCACCCGGCAGACGCCCTCGCCGCCGTAAATGACCAGATCTCCTGCTGCAAACATTGCTTCTCCTCTCTCACACTGTAACAAAACACGGAAAAAAGCACGGCCCAACGGCCATGCGCCTTACATTTATTGCCAATAGTATAGCACATTTGAGGAGAAAATGTAAGAGGAAAATCAAATTTTGTTGAAAAAAGTGGCCTCTGCCTACAGGAAAAGGCCGCTTTTTTCAGGTAATTTCCCGTTTACTTGAACAGCCACCGGCAGATCAGCAGCACCACGCAGGCGCCGCCCAGGCCGATGAGGAACGAGCCCAGCGAGTTCCGGGCCACCAGACCGACAGCGCCCGCCAGCCAGTTGCCCACGCCGCTGCCCACGATGCCCAGAATGATGTTGCGCAGGACGCCGCCCCTGCTGCCCATCAGCTTTCCGGCCAGCCAGCCGATAATACCGCCGACAATAATAGACCAAAGCATATCGTATTCTCCTTACTTTCCGCAGGCTGCCCGATCCTGCTGGATCAGCAGCTTCAGCGCCTCCACACCCACGGTAACGGCGGAGGTGGTATCCTCGTTCATGTCCTGATCCAGACCTGCGGCTTCCCGCTCCTGATTCCAGATCACGTGGAAGCAGCTGCCGCAGCGGCAGTTCAGCGCGTCAGCCACCACGAACAGGGCGGCGGACTCCATTTCGCTGGCCTTTACATGCAGGCGCTTCCACGCCTCCCACTTGTTCAGCAGCTCATAGGATACCGGCATGCGGGCCGGGGAATGCTGACCGTAGAAGGAGTCCTTGCACTGCACCACGCCCACCTGCGTGCGCTTGCCCAGCGTTCTGGCCGCCTGCACCAACGCGGTGGTCACCTCAAAATTCGCCACCGCCGGATACTCGATGGGCGCGTATTCCCGGCTGGTATGCTCGAAGCGGACAGCGCCGGTGGCGATGACCACATCGCCGCTGCGGACGTCAAGGTCGATGCCGCCGCAGGTGCCCACCCGGATAAAGGTATCCGCGCCGATGTTGTGCAGCTCCTCCATAGCGATAGAGGCGGAGGGCCCGCCGATGCCGGTGGAGCAGACGGACACCTTCTCGCCCAGCAGCGTGCCGGTATAGATGGTATATTCCCGGTTCTGGGACACGAAATGCGCGTCGTCAAACAGCGCGGCGATCTTCTCGCACCGGCCGGGATCGCCGGGCAGGATCACGTAGCGGCCCACATCGCCCTCTACGCAGCGAATATGAAACTGTTTTTCCAGCTTTTGCATAATATCCCTCCAGATGATAACAAAACGTTGTAAGCGTGTTTGATATTACAAATTGTATTTTCTTTAATGAATAGATTATTATTTTACCACAGCTCACAGCAAAATGCAACGCTGGGAGAAGTTACAGCCGGTAGTTTCGCCGAAAATCGACCATACTACACACGGCACGCAAAGCACTGTGCCCGGAAAATTTGATAAAAAGGAGGATGGGACATGACGAAAAAAGCGATGGCGCTGCTGATGGCGGCGCTGCTGATGCTGGCGCTGGCAGGCTGCGGCGAGAACAAGAACAACACCAACCGCCCCGGCAGCAACAGCAACAACACCACCAACGGCAGCAATGATGCCGACAAAGGCAACGGCACCGTGAACGACGGTCTGACCGACAGCAACGGCGCGGCCCGGAATGGCCGCAGCAGCTATGGCACGTACCGCGACAGGGGCAATGACGACGCCTTCAACAACAACCACGGCAGCACCTTCGGCGGTGTGGGCGAGGAACTGAAAGAGGATGCCCAGCAGTTCCCTCCCACGGTGTGGGACAGCATGACGGGGAACCACGGCGCCAGCGGCACCGCCACGTGGCGGCAAATGCTGGACAACGGCTTTGTCCATGACACGGACGGCTTTTTGCTGGACGGCGAAAACGCCTGCTGGTCATAAGGAGAACGGGCGGAGGGCATGGCGTGTCCCTCCGCCCTGTTTTCGTTCTGATTTTGCCGGACGGAACATATGCTGGCACGAGGTGAAGCATATGCAAATTCATGTGGTGCGGCCGGGAGAGACGCTGTACAGCATTGCCCGGCAGTACGGCGTCAGCGTAACGCTGCTGGGGCGGCTGAATCAGGTGCCAGCCGGGGGTGCGCTGGCGGTGGGACAGACGCTGGTGGTCTACGAGCCGGAGCGGGTGCATGTGGTGCGGCCCGGTGAAACGCTGGAGGGCATCGCCCGCCGTGAGGGCGTGTCGGTGCTGTCGCTGTATCAGAACAACTACTTCCTGGGCGGGCGATCCCGCATTCTGCCGGACGAGGAGCTGATCGTTGCGCTGAAAGGGGAAAAGTCCGGGACGCTGGGCGTCAACGGCTACGCCTACACCTTCATCCGGCAGGAGCAGCTGCGGACGGTGCTGCCCTACATAACCTATCTGACGCCCTTTACCTACGGCGTCACGTCCCAAGGAGGGCTGGTGGTTCCCGACGACGGACCGCTGCTGGCCGCCGCGCCCCAGTACGGCGCGCAGCTGTGGATGCACCTGTCCACCCTGACGGACAGCGGCTCCTTCAACAGCCGTCTGGGCGGAGCGCTGCTGGAAAACGAAACGGCGCAGAAGGCGCTTATCGACGCCGTCGCAGCCAACATGGCGGAAAAGGGCTATCAGGGGCTGGACGTGGATTTTGAATATCTGGAGGGCCGTCAGGCGGCGGCCTACACCGCCTTTATCGACGCGCTGCGGCAGCGGCTGAATCCGCTGGGCTGGCCGGTGATCGTGGCGCTGGCCCCGAAATCCAGCGCGGAGCAGCGGGGACTTCTGTACGAGGCGCACGACTACGCCGCCCTGAGCCACGCGGCCAACGCCGTGCTGCTGATGACCTACGAGTGGGGCTATACCGCCGGGCCGCCCATGGCGGTGGCTCCCCTGCCGCAGGTGCGGCGGGTACTGGACTACGCCCTGACGGAGATGGCCCCGGAGAAAATCTTTCTGGGGGTGCCCACCTACGGCTACGACTGGCCGCTGCCCTTCCGGCAGGGCATCACCCGTGCACCCTCTCTGTCGCCGCAGGAAGCGCTGGCGCTGGCACGGCGGTACGGGGCGGAAATTCAATACGACGAAACCGCCCAGTCCCCATGGTTCCGCTACACGGCGGAGACCGGCACTGTCCACGAGGTGTGGTTTGAGGACGCCCGCTCCAGCCTTGCCAAGCTCCGTCTGGCGGCGGACAACGGCTTGCAGGGTGTGGGGCTGTGGAACCTGATGCGTGACGCACCCCAGACCTATCTGGTGCTGAACGGCGCGTTTCAGGTAGAAAAACTCGCGTAAGTAAACCGCGCTGTGTTAATGACACGGCGCGGTTTTTCCTTGCCAAAATCATGGCGGCACAGTATAATGACCTCAAGAAATGTGATGCAAGGAGGCGAGCGCCATGGCATCCCCCAACCGGCAATACGAGAGCATGCTGACCGTAGCGCGGGAGCGGCTGTCCCGGCACGCACCGGAGAGCATCGCCCGCCGCGCCGGCGTCACGTGGGACGGCGGACGGCTGACCCTGCCCAGTCTGGGGCAGACCGTCACCGTGACAGTCCCGGACTTCGCCGTTTCGCCGGAGCTGGACATGTGGCACGCGCTAACGCTGCTGCACTATCTGGATCTGGCGGACGGCACGCCCCTGTTGGGGAAGATGATGGCCTTCGCCCAGTACCCCGACGGCATGGTGCGGGGCGGCGGATTTGACCGCCGGGCAGAGCTGGTGATCCGCCGTCAGCTGGGTCTGCTGCCGCCGGAGGAGCTGCGCCGCCGCTGCCTTGCGCTGGGCGCGGAGCTGCTGCCCTCCAACGCCGACCTGTGCGCCCGGTTCCCGTTTCTGCCCCGCTACCCCCTGTGGCTGCGGCTGTGGTTCGGGGACGAGGAATTTCCCGCGTCGGGACGGCTGTTTCTGGACGAGAGCGCCGCCCACTACCTGACGGTGGAGGACGCGGTAACGGTGGGCGGCCTGCTGCTGGAGCGGCTGGCAGGCGGCCCCCTATTGGGATAAAAGAAAGGAGCGGCTATGCGCAAATATGTTCTGATCCCGGATTCCTTCAAGGGCACGCTGTCCTCTCGTGAGGTCTGCCAGATCGTGGCAGAGGCCATCCGGTCACAGGAGCCGGAGGCGGAGATCTGCGCCATTCCGGTGGCCGACGGCGGCGAGGGAACGGTGGACGCGTTTCTGTCGGCGGTAGGCGGGCAGCAGGTGCCTGTGGCCTGCACCGGGCCATACGGCGAAGCCATCACCGCCTGCTACGGCCTGCTGCCGGACGGCTCCGCCGTGGTGGAGATGGCTGCGGCGGCGGGACTGCCCATGGTGGGCGAGAACCGCGACCCGGAAAAGACCACCACCTATGGCGTGGGCCAGCTGATCCGCCACGCCGCCCATCACGGGGCGAAACGGCTGGTACTGGCGCTGGGCGGCAGCGCCACCAATGACGGCGGCTGCGGCGCGGCTGCCGCCGTGGGCGTAAAATTTTACCGTGCGACGGGAGAGAGCTTCGTCCCCGTGGGCGGTACATTGAAGGATATTCACCGCATCGACACGAGCGGCATGGATCCGGCGGTGCGGAGTATCCCCATTCTGACCATGTGCGACATTGACAACCCTCTGTGCGGCCCCACCGGAGCCAGCGCCGTGTTCGGCCCCCAAAAGGGCGCGGATGCGGCCATGGTGCGGCGGCTGGACGACGGATTGCGTCAGCTGGCGGCGCTGCTGGAGCGGGATGTGGGCCGGGACGTGCTGAACCTGCCGGGCGGCGGCGCGGCAGGCGGCTTTGGGGCCGGTGCGGCGGCATTTTTTGCAAGTCCCCTGCAAATGGGCATCGACGTGGTGCTGGCGCTGACGGACTTTGACCGGCGGGCGGCAGACGCGGCGCTGGTCATCACCGGCGAGGGCCGTCTGGACAGCCAGAGCCTGCGGGGCAAGGTGGTGGTGGGCGTGGCCCGCCGCGCCAAGGCGCTGGGCGTTCCCGTGGCGGCGCTGGTGGGCGGCAGCGATACGGACGTGGCCGCCGTGTACGGCGAAGGCGTCAGCGGCGTGTTCCCCATCAATCCCCTGCCCCAGCCCTTCAGCGAGGTCAGGGCGCACTGCCGGGAAAATCTGCGCTTTACCGCCGAAAACCTCATGCGGTTCTACCGTGCGGTACGGCGATGAAGTATGGCATTTTCGGCAAAATACAGGCAAACAGAGAGCGGCAGCCCCAACGGGCTGCCGCCTTTCTCATACTTTGGTATGATTTACATTTTCCGGTAATGGTATATAACAGAATTAGTATACTGGGATCAAACGGTGTGAGAGCGCCGTTTCAAACGAGGGAGGAACGACTATGGCGGGAAGCATTATCATAAAGCCCGCTGTCCAACAGCGGTTTGACAGTTTCATCCAGCGCGGCAGAGTGCTCTTTGTCAGCGCACCCTGCGGCTTCGGAAAAAGCACGCTGGCGGACGCGCTGCTGGAGGGCCGGAGCGTGCTGCGCCTGAGCGCGGGAGCGCCCGACTCCTCTCTTGACGCGCTGCCGGAGGCGTGGGACATTCTGCTGATCGATGATTTTCAGCAGCTGCCGGAGGGCAGCGAGGAGCAGACGCTTTGCCAGCTGATCCGTTCCGCTTCCGCCAAGCACTTTGTGCTTCTCTCCCGCGGCGCACCGCCCAGCTACCTGACGGCGTTTCAGTACGCGGGGCCGATGACCACGCTGGAGGCCGACGATCTTCTCTTTGACCGGGAGGATATCCGGAAATACTTCGCCCTCAGTGGCGTCCCCATAACGGACAGCGAGATCATCGGCCTTTTGAAGGGCTCCATCGGCTATCCGCTGGGAATCGCCGTCACGGCGCGGTGCATGTCCGGCGGAAAGTCCTTCGGCCCGGAGGTAGCGGTGCGGGTCTATCGCAGGGTGTTCTCCTATTTTGAGGACGCCATCTACCGGCGCTTTGACCTGCCGGTGCGGCGCTTCCTGCTGGAGCTGACACCTTTCGAGCGCTTTGACCTTGAGATGGCGCGGATGGTCAGCGGCACCCCCCACGCAGGCGAGCTGCTGGACTGGCTTTTGCGCCACACCACCATGCTCCGCTAACCGCGCTTGACGCTGTCGTTGTAAACAGTGGTCGCTTCGTTGATCTCGCTCAGACCGGCTTCGGTCATGCGGATGGTCATGGTGTTGGCGGTATCATCGTAAGTTGCCGTAAATTTGCCGGAGTTTTCATCCCAAGTGATGATCTTATCGGTGCAACCAGCGTCCTTGAAGAACTCAATAACCACGTCCTGCTTATTGTACATGATACCCTTGCTCAGAGTATCCACATAGGTATACTCGCTGAGAGAAGAAGCCTTGGAAGTAATGGTGGGAATGGTGCTGATGATCTGATAATCCACAACATCGCCCACGGAAGCGGTAGCGGTATGCTCGAAGCCATCTTTGATGTCGGTCAGGCTGCCGTTATTCTTTCCAGTGCTGCTCTTGCTCTCGCGGACAGTCTTTTCGAGGTCGGGGTTGCCGGTCTGGTTTTTGGGGTAAATGACCAGATCGTAAAGCCACTCGCTGCCATCGACGGTCGTCATAGGCAGGGAGATCAGGAAGGGATTGCAAGTAGAAGTTACGTTTTCGGGAACGCGAGTTTCCACCACCAGATAAAGCCCCTGCTCCATGTTGGATGCAGAGGTATGACCGGTCGTATCGGTCTCAGTCATGGCAACGCCGCCGTTCTTCACGGCAGTCTCCAAAGCATTCTTCACATTCGTAGCGTTGGCTGCGAGAGCTGCGGCCAGCTTGTTGTTCAGCGCATCACTGGTGAAGTAGTTGATACCATTTTCAGACTTACGAGCATCGGAAGCAGTCAGACCAATGGTGGACAACACGGTATTGGAACGCTCAGAGCTACGGCTCTGACGATGCTGTAGACCTTGTCCTTGGCGGCGATCCGTTCCGGTGTACTGACATCTGCCATTCGGTAGGTAACGCCGCCGCTCTCAGGTACCTCGCACAGCGACGCACCATCAAACAAGACACGCAGGCTACCAGCGTGTGTCCTATCCGTCAGGAAACCCTCTCTGGCAAGAACGACCTCCGCTTCCCTGAGATAACGATTCTTTTCTTCTGCACTGATATTCATTTAGCTCCTCCTTAAACGCAAAAAGAGCGCCGGTTCGATGGTTTTACGAAACCAACAAACCGACACTCTAAACTTTGTGAAACTTTTTTATGAAAAAAGCCCCCTTTTGTGAGGAAAATCCTCGTACAAAAGGGGGCTGCATCCGATTTTATCGCCAGAAAACAGAAAAAGAGGGGTTCAAATCACGTTGAACGCCTCTCAGACGGCTCTGACATCCATGCTCAAAACCGGTAAAATCGGGGTGTGAAAAACCCCGGAAAGGCTTGATGCCATGCGGTGAAAACCGCATGGCATCTAAACCTGTTTGTTAACTTGGTGCGCGAGGCGGGACTTGAACCCGCACGCCCGTAGTGAGCACTAGAACCTGAATCTAGCGAGTCTGCCAATTCCACCACTCGCGCAAACAACGTAGTTGATTATAACCGATGTTCTTGTGTTTGTCAACACTTTTTTTCGATTTCTTTCAACTTTTTTGAGAGACTGGTGCGAGCGATGGGACTTGAACCCACACGTCCTTACGAACACAGGCACCTCAAGCCTGCCTGTCTGCCGATTCCAGCACGCTCGCAGATGTTCGCCTCTCAAAGGTACTTGCTCATTATACCAGACAACCTATATTTGTCAAGCCCCAAAATTACACCTGCGCAAGTACCTGCCCGATGGGCCCGTCGATGACCAGATCGGCGCCGATATCCGCGCCCACGGTGCCCTTGTTGATGACCACCAGCTTATGACCCCGGTAGTAGCGCACCAGTCCCGCCGCCGGATACACCACCAGCGACGTACCGCCGATGATCAGCATGTCCGCGTTGTGGATGTACCGCAGGGCCTTGTCCATCACGTCCTCGTCCAGCCCCTCCTCATACAGCACCACGTCCGGCTTGATGTCGCCGCCGCAGGTGCATTTGGGCACGCCGGTACTGTGCAGGATGGCGTCCAGCCCGTAGAACTTATGGCACCGCTCGCAGTAGTTCCGCAGCACGCTGCCGTGAAGCTCCAGCACCTCGCGGCTGCCCGCCTTCTGGTGCAGGCCGTCGATGTTCTGGGTGATGACGGCTTTCAGCTTGCCCTCCTGCTCCCACTGGGCCAGCTTCCGGTGAGCGGCGTTGGGCCGGGCGTCGGGTGCCAGCATCTTCGCCCGGTAGAACTCATAGAACTCCGCCTTGTGGGCCATGTAAAAGCTGTGGCTCAGCATGGTCTCCGGCGGATAGCGGAACTTCTGGTGATACAGCCCGTCCACGCTGCGGAAATCCGGGATGCCGCTCTCCGTCGACACGCCCGCTCCGCCGAAAAACACAATGTTATGGCTGCCGTCCACCAGCTCCTTCAATTTACGGATCTGCTCGTCCATTGTACACTCCTCCTTACTCAACATAGGAATTTTCCACTTTGATAATGGCCCGGTAGCGGCCCTCCATCCCCTCCACCAGACGGCAGACCTGCTGGGCCACCTGCGGCCGGGTCAGCTGCTCGTCAAAGGGGATCACCACATCGAAGATCAGGTTGGTGTGGGTCGCGCCGGGAACCATGCGGAAATCATGGATGGTGATACGGGGATCGATGGTCTTGACCAGCGCTGTCACCTGCTCCCGGAGCGCCGTCACCACTGGGTCGCCCACCACCACGGGATCCATGTGGATCACCGCCTCGCAGCGGAGCTTCCGGGCCAGCTCCATCTCGATATTGTCGATGGCGTCGTGCATCTCCAGCAGTTCCCCGTCCGCCGGGACTTCGGCGTGCAGGGAGATAATGCGCCGCCCCGGGCCGTAGTCATGCACCACCAGATCGTGGACGCCCACCACCTGCGGATGCGCCGTCACCAGCTCCTCAATCTGGCGCACCAGCGCCGGGTCAGGGGCCTGCCCCAGCAAGGGACTGATGGTGTCCCGGGCCGCCTGCACCGCCGACCACAGGATGAACAGCGCCACCACAAGCCCCACCCAGCCGTCCAGCGGCACACTGATGAACCGGCTGGCGACAGTGGCCAGCAGTACGGCGGCAGTGGCCGCCGTGTCGCTGAGGCTGTCCGCCGCCGTGGCGGCCATGGCGGCGGAATCGATCTTCTTCCCCACCGCCCTGTTGTAGCGGTACATATACAGCTTCACGGCGATGGAGGCCAGCAGGATACCGCAGGCCAGCCACGAGAACGTCACCGCCTCCGGATGGAGGATCTTGTCCACGGAGGACTTGGCCAGCTCCGCGCCCATCACCAGGATCAGGCCCGCCACCACCAGACCGGAGATATACTCCATCCGTCCGTGGCCGAAGGGATGACCTGCGTCGGGCTTCTTCCCCGCCAGCCGGAAGCCCAGCAGCGTCACCACCGAGGAGCCGGCGTCCGACAGGTTGTTGAAGGCGTCCGCCGTGATGGCGATGGAGCCGCTGATGCTGCCTGCCGCCAGCTTTCCGGCGAACAGCAGCAGATTCAGCCCAACGCCCACAAAGCCGCACAGAGCGCCCCAGGCACGGCGCACCGCGCCGTCCTCCACCCGCTCCCGGTTAGGGATGCACCATTTTGCCAGCAGTAAGATCATACACATTTCTCCTTATGGGGATACACATATCGTTTTGTCAGGCCGTAGATCAGCGGGATCATGTACAGCAGCACGGCGTAAGGAATGGCCCGCTGATCCACCCCCAGCATCACCAATGGGATGCTGCACGCAATGTTCCACGGGATCAGCGCCGACAAGACGATGCCGCTGTTTTCCATGTCCACCGCCTGCTCATTGGGGTCGGTATAGCAGCGGTGCAGCAGCTGATTGCCCATGACGATCACCACCGACTGGTTGCAGAAGATCATACCCGCGCCCAGACTCACCGCTGCCGAAGCGGCAAAGCGGCCCCGGCGCCGGGCCAGCTTTTCCACCAGTCCCACCGCGCCGTTCAGCACGCCGATACCGTCCAGCAGACCTGCCAGCAGCCCCGTGGTAAACACCAGCGCCGCCGGCTTCGCCATGGAGACGATACCGCCGCCGGAGAGGATATCCTTCAGCTGTCCCGTGGCGGGATAGTAGCCTACCACCGCCGTTTTCAGCATGTCCCACACCGTCATGCCCTGCACGAACACGCTGACCAGTCCCGCCGCCGCCACACTGAGGGCAATGCTGATGAGCACCGGCACCTTCACCAGCGGCAGCACCAGCATCACCGCCGCCGGCAGCAGCGCCCACAGGGAGATGACGGCGCTGTCCCGCAGGGCTTGCAGCAGGCTCTCGTCCACCGCCGTGATGGGGTGGCGGACGGACAGCACAGCGTAGACGATCACCGTCAGCACCACCGGCAGCGCGCCGGTGCGCAGCATGTTCCGCAGGTTGTCATAGAGCTTCGTCCCCGTCTCCGCCGCCACCAGCGCGGCAGAGGAGGACGCGGGAGAGCACCGGTCGCCGAAATACGCGCCGGACAGGATCGCGCCTGCCGCCACCGCCTCGCTGACGCCGCCGGAGCGGGCCAGAGCCATCAGCACGATCCCCGCCGTGCCGATAACGCCGAAGGACGTGCCCAGCGCGTAGGCGATCAGCGCCGTCAGCAGAAAGGCCACCAGCACGAACAGCTTGGGAGAGATGGCTTGTACGCCGTAGTAGATGAAAAACACAATGGTGCCGCCGCTGCGCCACAGGGTGGTGATGGCTCCGATGAACACAAAGATTCGCAGTACGATCAGCACCTTGCGGCCCTCTGACCAGGCCATGCCCCACATGGTTTGCAGGCTGTGGCCCTGCTTGCGGCCGTGGAGCGTGAACAGCGCCAGACCCAGCAGCAGCGCCCACAGGAACGACCAGCCCATGACAAGGCAGACCGCCATCGCCGCCAGAAATAGGGCGAAGCAGACAACCACGCCGCCCATCACTCCGCGCCCCGGATGGTCAGCTTCATCTGGCAGCACAGCCGATCCAGATCCTCGTCCGTCCCGGCGGGCAGCCGCAGCTTGCCGCCGCAGCGGCGGCAGATGAGATCCACCGCGTCACGGTGCACCTGAATGCCGTACTCCGCGCTGCCGCAGGTGCAGCGGATGCCGCCACGGGCAGCGATGTCCTTCAGCTCCGACAGTACCTCGTACATGATGACATTATCGGTAAAAGCTTCCTTTTCCTCACACTTTTCCTTTTCCGCCCGGATGGCCAGATCCTCCATGGCGCTCTGCACTTGCCGGGTGTCTCCGGCGTAGCAGCACAGCTGCTTCGTCTCCGGGCAGGCCAGACCCACGCCCCGGCCCGTCAGAATAGCCGAAACGTCTACCTCCGCCTGATGGGTGCCGCCGCACAGGCCGCAGGGCACCCACAGCCGGAATTTCACGCCGTCGGTCTGGATCTCCAGCTCGCTTTCGCCGCACTCACAGCCAATGCGGGCCGCCGCGGCCTGCAAAGCGAAAACGCTGCGCGTGCCCAGCACCGCCTTGCCGCATTTGGGGCAGATATAGCCAAAACTGCGTACCTCTTCCATATATTCCACCTCATTATCCGTATTATCTTCGTTATGATACCCTGTATTATACGACATGTCTCCAGCCATTTCCAGTCCCTCCGGCGGATTTTCGTTTTTTTCGCCGCAAACCATTGACAGCGGCCAGAGGGGCGGACTATTATAACAGCTATCAAGAAATCGTCAAGGTTTTTCCGCGAGACGCGGAAAAAACAGCCTTTTACCGTCTTTTTTCGACAAAACTCGTCACCTGCGCCGCACCTCGCCACGCCGCAACATACAGTCCCCCGGAAGCCTCGCAGGTCGAAGATGTGGTGGTTTCGCCAAAACTCCACACTCATCCGGCGCCGAAAACCCGGTGTCTGTTCTTCCTATTTTGTCGAATTCAGTCAACAAGAATTTGTTTGAAATCGACAAGAATACCTTGAAAACGATGTTGATTTCTGGTAATTTGATATGCAGCAAGGCGATAATCCGGATAATATCACGAAACGCGCCAGGCAAAATTTATGAGAGAGGGCATGAGCAACAATGGAAATGATCACCAAGATCCTGCTGGCGGACAGCAGCGAAGAATTCCGACTACTACTACGACACACGCTGGAGGATACCGGTGAGTTTCAGATCGTGGGCGACACCGGCGACGGCGAGGCGGCGTGGGAGCTGATCCAGCAGACCCAGCCCGATATCGTGGTCATGGACGTGATCCTGCCGGGGCTGGATGGTGTGAGCCTGTTGCAGCGGATGCCGAAAAACGTAAAAACCATCGTGCTGTCGGCCTTTTGCAGCCAGAATATGGTGCAGGAGGTCATGCGTCTGGGCGCATGGTACTTCATTCCCAAGCCTGCCCACATGGATTCGCTGCTGGAGCGGATCCGCGAGGCTGCCGTGCCGGAAAACGGCGCGCTGGCGCTGCCCACACTGGAGGCGGACGTCACCGCCATCATCCACGAGGTGGGCGTTCCCGCCCACATCAAGGGCTATCAGTATGTTCGCGAGGCCATTATCATCGCGGTGCAGGACATGGACGTGATCAACGCCGTGACCAAGGTGCTGTACCCGGAGGTAGCCAAGCGGTTCCATACCACGCCCTCCCGCGTGGAGCGTGCCATCCGCCACGCCATCGAGGTGGCATGGGACCGGGGCGATCTGGAAACGCTGCAGGGTTATTTCGGCTACACCGTCAACAGCGCCAAGGGCAAGCCCACCAACTCCGAGTTCATTGCCATGATCGCGGATCGCATCCGCCTTCGCAAGAAGAATCAGGATCCCCTGAAATAAGCAAAAAAGAGTGAGAAGCTTCGGCTTCTCACTCTTTTTTGCTTATTTCATCACCGGTGTCAGCCGCCAGTCGCTGCCTGGGACAGCCTGCGCCAGATCGGTGTAGGCCAGCGTGTAGAGGTCGGTGTATCCCGCCTCACGGCGGAACAGCGCTTCCGCCCCACTGCCCAGCGCCGCCACGTCCGCCGCCTTGGTCAGCACCGGAGCGCCCGCCTTCCGCATCTGCCGCAGCAGAGCGCGGCCGGTCTCGTTGGCCGCCAGCACACGGGCGTAGGGTACGGTCTCCGGCGCTTTCGGCAGTCCCAGCCACGCCGAGAGCACCATCCGCCGCAGCCGCGCCGCCGTGTAGCGCTTGGTTTTCACCGCTGCCAGCAGCTCCTCCACCGTGGCGCAGCGCCGCACCGCGTCATATACCCGGTGGTACAGGCCCTCTCCTCCGCCGTCATAGGCGGCGAATTCTTCTTCCGTCATCTGCCGCAGCCGGGCCAGAATGGCCCGCTCCACCAGCGCTCCGTCCGCGATCCGTCCCGCTGCCAGCTCTCGCAGCAGCACCTCCGCCGCACCGGGCGGCAGAAACGCCAGCGCTTCCCCTCCCCTACCCTGCCGCAGCAGCTGCCGGATGTGGGAGGCCGAGGCGTAGCCCTCCGCCGCGCCGCCGTCGTGGGACGCGCCGACGCGGCTCACCACTATCGGCGTCATATCAGTCTCCAATTGGCGGCAGGCTTTCAGATATTCCACCGCCAGCGTGTCGTTGGGCTGGCGCAGCACCGCCGCGCCGTCCCCCAGCCGGGCCTGCACCGCCTGCTGCCGTGCAGCGGCATAGGTGATCCCCGCCGCCAGCTCTGAGCGGATATCCGCCTGCAAATCAGGCGACAGCAGCGTGTCCGCCGCCGCTTGCAGCAGCGCCGCGTCGCCGCACTCGCTGCCGAAGCCGATGTGGGTGCAGCCCGCCATCTTCAGCAGCTGCACGCCGCCCCGGGCAAAGGTCTCCGCCGTAGCCATGGCCCACGCCGTGGGCAGCTCCAGCACCAGATCCGCGCCGCAGCTGACCGCCATCTCCCCACGGGAGAGCTTATTCACCAGCGCCATCTCGCCCCGCTGGACGAAGTTGCCGCTCATGGCGCAGACAATGGCGTCCGCGCCCCGCTGCCACAGCCGGGAGAGCAGATAGGCATGTCCCAAATGAAAGGGATTGAACTCGCACACAATGCCGGTCACCTGCATCCGCGTCACCTCCTTTTTCTCCTATTTTACCCTACACGGACCGCAAATGCAACTTGACATTTGCCCCACCCCCTATTTACAATAGGAGCAACATAACGAAACGAGGTCTTTCCCATGAACATTGCCCTTTTCTACGCCATGCCGTCGGAGATCGACAGCCTCATTCAAGGGGCCGCGCCCATGGAGACGGTGCACGGCGTTTCCTTCTACCGTATCCGCCCCAACGTCATCGCCTGCTGCGGCGGCGTGGGCAAGGTCAACGCCGCCATGGCCGCCGCAGTGCTGATCGACCGCTATCACCCCGACCTGATCCTCAACGCCGGTGTGGCAGGCTGCTTCGAGGAGGTGCCCATCGGCACGCTGGTGCTGGCGGAGAAATTTGTCCAGCACGATGTGGACACCACCGGCGTAGGTGACCCCATCGGGCTGGTGTCCACTGTGAACAGGGTGGACTTCCCCACCGCCGATTTTGAAAGAGCCAGGGCCGCCATGGACAAGACCGGCTATCCCTACCGCACCGGCACGGTGGCCACCGGCGACTGGTTCGGCATCCCCGGTCAGCGGGCCGACTGGGTGCGTGACACCTTCCATCCCCTGCTGTGCGAGATGGAGGGCGGCGCGGCGGCGCAGGTGTGCTATCGCTGCGGCGTGCCCTTTATGGCGCTGAAATCCGTGTCCGACTGCCTGACCAGCAAGCACGACTACAACTTTAATTTCCCCACCGCCATGCGTGACCTGAACGCCGCCGTCATGGCGTTGGTGGATCATCTGGAGGACTGAACCATGGAACGTATCGCAAGCTTTACCGTCAACCACGACGTGCTGACGCCGGGGCTGTATCTCAGCCGCCGGGACGGCAGCGTCACCACCTTTGATCTGCGCTTCAAGAAGCCCAACACCGGCGATCTGCTGACCAACGCCCAGATGCACTCGGTGGAGCACATCATCGCCACCGCCCTGCGGAATAGCCCGCAGAAGGACGCTGTCATCTACTTCGGCCCCATGGGCTGCCAGACGGGCTTTTACTTCCTGTTCGACAGTCAGCGGCTCACCGACGCCCAGGCCATCGACCTGCTGCGGCAGGTGTTCGCCCAAGGTGCGGTGTGGAACGCCGCCATGCCCGGCAAGTCCTCCCGCGAGTGCGGCAACTACAACAATCTGGACGTGGCGCTGGCCCGGGAATGCTGCGCCTTCTACGCCGACATCATCGACAGCTGGACGGCGGAAAAGCTGGTCTATCCGGAATAAGGGAAGGCCTGATTATTGGTTTTTCCAACTCATTATCTATCATTGTACATTATCATAAATCTTGACGGTACCCACTCAGCCGGAGCCTGCAAACAATTTTGCGCATAAATCTTGACGGGACCAAACAGAAAGTCAAGAATCATAAAAAGAGTCGCCAGAACCGACATTTACCGGAACTGGCGACTTCTTTAAGTTTGATTTACGACAGTTGTCTTTTGCAAAAAGCCATGTTACATTGCTTATCAGCAGGAACTGCTTGCCATGCATGAACCTGCGACTTCTGCGTCTTTTTCCGTGAAATCAATTACTTCAATCTCAAACTTTACATAATCTTTCATGCTTCAACCTCCTTTGAATTTTTCGTATATTCTATACTGTGACTAAGCACAATATAAACGTAATGGTATCCTATAAAACATGATGCTGAGCAAGGCTTTTTCTATATTCGGAACACAATTTAAGCGAACCAGTTTCGGCGTAATTAATTCCTGGACACATAGAGCAATTCTGAGCAAAGTGGCAACTATCGCATGTATTGCAACTAGTCGATTGGACTGCTTTCAACTTTCTTAAGCGTTCTAATGCTGGTTTAAATCCTTCTTTTAAGGGGTCTGTAAAAATTTCTGTATAGCTTAGACAACCAGTCATTCTGCCATCATAGCATATGGCAAACCTACCATTACCCCAGTTACAGTCAGCAATCTTTCCTGTTCGTTTTTGAGGGGCATAAATGTAAGATTGGTCTCCTTCGATAAGCAAAGCAAGTTCTTTTATCTCCTTTGCAGCCATTCGCCAGTCAGAAGTGCATGTATTACATCCTCTTATTGGTGAAATATATTTTCCCAGTGTAATTGTTGCATCATTTTTGTCTGCCATCTTCTTGATTTCATGATAATAACCTCGCAAGGGTTTTAATGCTGGAACTTTAAGTGAAAGCGGTAAATGATTGTCTTTTATTAATTGAATGGAATTTGACACTTTATCATAACCATTTTTGCAGTGTGTGATTTTATGATAAGTATCATTATTGCAACCATACAAGGTAATAGATATTCCCTCGGGAGGACGGCGTTTCATAAAATTAATGATTCTAGTATCAAAGAGCAGGCCATTTGTAATAACCATAATGCGAACACCTTGATCATACAATTTACAATATATTTCTTCAAAGTCTTCTCTTAAAAGCGGCTCTCCACCGGACAAATATGCTTCACCCATACCAGCTTTGGCAGCGTCTTCTAATAATGTATTCCACTCGGCCGTAGACAAGTCCCGACCGCCTATCTCATGTATTACATAGCACATCTCGCAGGCGAGGTTACAGCACCCTGTTAATTCTATATTTCCAATGTATGGAACGTTATTCTTTCGAGACTCAGCTATGATTGAATTCATAAAATCTCTATAAGTAGTACTCATAAGTTCTCTTAGCCTCAAATTACATATTGTTATTACAAAAATCAATGTACTCAATTATCTCATCATAAGCATCGCCCACAGGTATACTATATGTTTTACAAAATATCTGAATAGCATCATCCAAATCACGACAAGATTCCAAAGTTCTCCAAATAAATGCACCCGTATCATTCAATTTCAGTACTTTCTTCGCATCGTGAAGTTCGCCAATCTGAACTAAATAAGAGATATTGCCAACAGATTTCAATTTGTATTTTTTCAAATATTTATTTTTCCATTTTTCTATCATAATCGGGTTCCTCATGCTATTTGTGAATTCAAATACGCTTTTCTAACTACTCATATATTATACCACCATATGCCATATTTTGCAATGTCTCTCATTAAAAATAACGCAGGCTTATTGTAGTCCTACAGTTTTTCCCCAAAAATCCCGGATTTCCTGTTGACAACGGCTTTTCCCGCTGTTATACTAGTAAGGCCGCTTTGAATGGGTCAAAAGTTTCGGCTTCGGCTGAACGCCCCCGACAGCGAGTCCGTAATAAAGGAAAGGCAGGTGCAACAAGTAATGCAGGCTATTATCGTGACCGGTGGTAAGCAGTACGCCGTCTCTGAGGGCGACACTCTGTTTATCGAAAAGCTGGACGCCGAGGCTGGCGCTTCCGTGGTGTTTGACCAGGTGCTGGCGATCGTGGACGGCGAGAACACCAAGTTCGGCACTCCCGTGGTGGAGGGCGCGAAGGTGGACGCCACCATCGTGAAGAACGGCAAGGGCAAGAAGATCCGTATCTTCAAGTACACCCCCAAGAAGGGTTACCGCAAACGTCAGGGTCATCGTCAGCCCTACACCAAGGTCGAGATCGGCAAGATCAGCTTCTAAGGTGACAGCATGACGAGCGTCATTTTCCACACCGTGGAAGACCGCATCATCGGATTTGATGCACAGGGCCACAGCGGTTACGGCGAACAGGGCGAGGATATCGTCTGCGCCGCCGTCACCAGCGCCGTAAGGCTGGTGGAAGCCACCGTCAACGACGTGATGGGGCTGTGCGCCTCCGTGAAGGTCAACCAGGAGACCGCCGCCATTTCCCTCCGGCTGCCCGGAGGACTGGCTCCCACAGCGGAATCCACCTGTCAGAATCTTATGACAGGCCTGATGGTCTATCTGGCCCAGCTTCACGACGAATATCCGGAACACATCGAGGTGCTGGAAGCGTAAGCTCCCGCCCTTGTATCTTACAGAAAGGATGGTACTGCGAAATGTTGCACATTGGTCTGCAGTTCTTCGCCCATAAAAAAGGTATGGGCTCCACCAAGAACGGCCGCGACTCCGAGTCCAAGCGCCTTGGCCCCAAGCGCGCTGACGGTCAGTTCGTTCTGGCTGGCAACATCCTTGTTCGCCAGCGCGGCACCCACATTCACCCCGGCACCAACGTGGGCAAGGGTACCGACGACACCCTGTTCGCCAAGGCTGACGGTGTTGTCCGCTTTGAGCGTCTGGGCAAGGATCGTAAGCAGGTTTCTGTTTACCCCGCCGAGTAATTTGTCTTATAAAACCGCGTCTGTCGCTTGACAGGCGCGGTTTTCTTATTGCCCGTAAGGCAAAATTCACAATTCACCCCTTGTAATTCCGGTTTCTTTCGTATACAATAAAGCTGTCTTATTCCAACCGCTGCCCGGACACTCCACTTCTTGCCCGGCGGCGGCAACTTAAAGGAGGAAGATCCGCTGTGACTGGCGGTGCGGCAGTGTGGAGACCTGTCGTAAGGCGGCGCGCCGGAAGGCGGCTGCGAGGCGGCTTTTTGCGGAGGCAGAGCGGCTACAGTCAATATGAATATGGCAAAGGTCATACTGAAGGATCTGAAGAAGGTCTACCCCAACACCGAGAAGAAGAAAAAGGTCAAGAAGGGCGAGGAGCCGGAGAAGAAGCACAATCTCCAGATCACCGAGGAGGGCGTCGTGGCCGTCCAGCAGTTCAGTCTGGAGATCGCCGACAAGGAGTTTATCGTGTTGGTCGGCCCCTCCGGCTGCGGCAAGTCCACCACCCTGCGGATGATCGCCGGTCTGGAGGACA
>OIWQ01002150.1_pt1 | contig 21169 bp, 19 predicted proteins | sample 1587571 | NCBI WGS metagenome assembly OIWQ01 (sample SAMEA3888910, study PRJEB22519) | human gut metagenome | biome: human gut; feature: human-associated habitat; material: faeces | place: Denmark | collected 2010 | reverse complement strand
AGATCGAAGTTGACTGCGCAAACTGCGCCCAGAAGATGGAGGATGCCGCCAACACCGTTGCAGGTGTGGCACAGGCTACCGTCAGCTTTATGACCCAGAAGATGAAGGTCGAGTTTGCTGAGGGTGCAGAGCCCCACGATACCATGGTGAATGTTCTGGCTGCCTGCAAAAAGGTCGAGGACGACTGCGAGATCTTTGATATCTGAGGAAACAGGGGTTTGTAACTCCGGTACGGCTCCCCTGCGGGGGAGCTTTTTGTAGCACATTTTTCGGGCAGAACGGCCCAAAAGCCGGTGTGGGAAACTGTGGAAAAGAAAACGAATTTTCAACAGTTTCCACCGGGTTTTCAACAGCCTCTGCGAAAAAGTGCAAAAAGAAACGCGAAAAAGCAGGTTTTCTCCGGGAAAAGTCCGTGGAAAACCCGGGGGAAAACGTGGAAAAGTCTACCCCGTGGGGAAAACCTGTTGAATCCACCCCGCCCGCCGCGGCGTATTGCGGCCCAGAACCCAGAAAAAAGGAGAGTACAGATATGAATAAAAAGCAGAAGAAGAACCTGTACCGGATCATTGCTGCTCTGGTGCTGGTGCTCATCCTCAAATTGCTGCCCCAGTTCCCCACGCCGGTGGAGCTGCTGCTCTACTGCATCCCCTATTTGGTGGTTGGCTGGGATGTGCTCCGCAAGGCACTGCTGGGCATCAAGAACCGCCAGCCCTTTGACGAGTGCTTCCTGATGGCTGTTGCCACCGTGGGCGCGTTTGCGCTGGGCGATTATGTGGAGGGCTGTGCCGTTATCATCTTCTACCAGATCGGCGAGCTGTTCCAGAGCGTGGCCGTGGGCAAGAGCCGCCAGAGCATTTCCAGCCTGATGGATATCCGCCCCGATTACGCCAATGTTGAGGACGAGGACGGCAAACTGGAGCAGGTGGACCCCGATGATGTGGAGGTGGGCACCGTGATCGTGGTCCAGCCCGGCGAGCGGGTGCCCATTGATGGCATCATCGTGGAGGGAACCTCTGCCCTGAACACCGCCGCCCTGACCGGCGAGAGCCTGCCCCGGGATGTCCGCTCCGGCGATGAGGTCATCAGCGGCTGCGTGAACATGACCGGCCTGCTGAAGGTCAGGACCACCAAGGAGTTCGGCGAATCCACCGTTTCCAAGATCCTCGACCTTGTGGAAAATTCCAGCATGAAGAAGGCCCGCACCGAGAACTTCATCACCCGCTTTGCCCGGGTCTACACCCCCGCCGTCTGCTACGGCGCACTGGCGCTGGCCTTTGTTCCCCCCATCGTTCTGCTGCTGATGGGCCAGCCCGCCCGCTTCGGTGACTGGGTCTACCGCGCCCTGACCTTCCTGGTCATCAGCTGCCCCTGCGCTCTGGTCATCTCTATCCCGCTGAGCTTCTTCGGCGGCATCGGCGGCGCGTCTGCCTGCGGCATCCTGGTCAAGGGCTCCACCTATCTGGAGGAGCTGGCCCGCACCGGCATCGTGGTGTTTGATAAGACCGGCACCCTGACCCAGGGCACCTTCAAGGTGGTGGGCATCCACCCCGAAAACGGCGTGACCGGGGATGCCCTCGTGGAAGCCGCCGCACTGGCTGAGAGCTGGTCCAAGCACCCCATCTCCCTGAGCATCAAGAACGCTTACGGTAAGGACATCGACCCCAGCCGTGTGACCGATGTGCAGGAGCTGGGCGGCCACGGCGTGACCGCAAAGGTGGACGGCAAAACCGTCGCCGCCGGCAACGCCCGCCTGATGGCAAAGCTGGGCCTGACGGTTCCCGAGATCACCGAGCCGGGCACCATCGTCCATGTTGCCATGGAGGGCAGATACGCAGGTTATCTGCTCATCGCTGATGTGGTCAAACCCCACAGTGCCGCTGCCATCAAGGGCCTGAAACAGGCCGGTGTCCGCAAGACGGTCATGCTGACCGGCGACGCGGAGCCTGTGGCAAAGGCCGTTTCCGCCGAGCTGGGTCTGGATGAATACCATGCAGGCCTGCTGCCCGGCGACAAGGTGGACCAGATCGAAACGCTCCTCGCCGCAAAGCAGCCCAAAGAAAACCTCGCTTTTGTGGGCGACGGTATCAACGATGCCCCGGTTTTGTCCCGTGCCGATGTGGGCATCGCCATGGGTGCTCTGGGCTCCGATGCTGCCATCGAGGCCGCTGACGTTGTCCTGATGGACGATGACCCGGCCAAGATCGCACTGGCCATGCGCATTGCCCGCCGCACCCTGCGCATCGTGTATCAGAACATCGTGTTTGCTCTGGCGATCAAGTTCGCCTGCCTGGTGCTGGGTGCGCTGGGTCTGGCCAGCATGTGGACCGCCATCTTCGCCGATGTGGGCGTGATGGTGCTGGCTGTGCTGAACGCCACCCGTGCCCTGTACACCAAAGATCTTGCAAAAAAGAACGTGCAGTGACCGTGCTTTCTGCCCCCGCCTGAGTGCTGATGCCCCGGCGGGGGCTTTTCGCTGCCGGTGAATTGCATTCTGCCCGGAGTGATGGTACAATAGGACACAGTGACTCCCGCCGCCGGACGTTTTTCCGGCAGATAGATGGAAGAAAGAAGGCTTTTTATTATGAGCATGAACACGGTTCCTGAGCGCCTGGCTGCCCTGCGGGCTGCCATGAAGGCCAACGGCGTGGACGTTTATCTGATCCCGGTGGGTGACCCGCATTCCAGCGAGTACCTGCCCGACCATTACACCTCCCTGACCTATTTCTCCGGCTTCCACGGCGAAAACTCCAACTTCGTCGTCACCCCCACCGAGAGCGCTGTCTGGGCAGACGGCCGCTACTTTGTGCAGGCGGAAAAGGAGATCGCCGGTACCGAGATCCAGCTGATGCGGATGGGTGAGCCGGGCGTGCCCACCGTGGAGGAATACTGCGGCAAGGTGCTGCCTGAGAACGGCGTGCTGGGCCTGTGCGGCCTGACCGCTTCCTGCGGGCTGGTGCGCGGTGTGCAGAAGGAGCTGGATGCCAAGAAGGGCACCATCAAGACCCTGAACCTTGAGGATGAGCTGTGGACCGAGGGCCGCCCCGCCCGGCCTGCCACCCCGGCATGGATCCTGCCCAAGGAGTATGCAGGCTTCTCCCCTGCCGAAAAGCTGGAGCGCCTGCGCGGCAAGCTCAAGGAGCTGGGCTGCACCGCACAGCTGGTGGGCAAGCTGGATAATCTGGCCTGGCTGCTGAACCTGCGTGCCATGGATATCCAGTGCACTCCCTATGCCATGTCCTACTGCTATGTGACCCCGGAGCGCGCGGTGCTCTTCATCAACACTGCACGTCTGGGTGAGGAAGCTGCTGCAGAGCTCAAGGCCAACGGCGTGGAGATCCAGGAGTACGATGATGTGCTCAAGTTCCTGGCCGCTGAGACCGCGCCCCAGACCGTGCTGGCCGACCCTGCATCCGTGAACTTTGCCGTTTACGAGACCCTGCAGAACAACGCCGCCCTGACCGTGAAGGATGAGGCCGACCCCCTGCTGCCCATGAAGGGCGTGAAGAATGAGGTCGAGCTGGCTCACGACCGCGAAGCCCATCTGCGGGATGCGGTTGCCATGGTGCGGTTCCAGAAGGAGCTGGAAGAGCGTCTGGCTGCCGGGGAAGAGCTGACCGAGCTGACTGTGGACGAGATCCTCCACAAGTATCGCTCCGCACAGGACAAATTCATCGTGGAGAGCTTTGGCACCATTGCCGCCTACGGTGGAAACGCTGCCATGATGCACTACCACGCCACCGAGGAGGACCATGCCAAGCTGGAGCGCAAGGGCTTCCTGCTGGTGGACAGCGGTGCCACCTATCTGGACGGCACCACCGATATTACCCGCACCTACCCGCTGGGCGAGCTGACTGAGGACGAAAAGCTGTTCTACACCTGGACCCTGCAGTGCCACATCGACATCGCAAAGGCTGTCTGGCTGAACTACTGCGACGGCCACATGCTGGATACCATCGCCCGTGAGCCGCTGTGGCAGCACCTCATCAACTACCGCTGCGGCACCGGCCACAGCGTCAGCTTTGTGGGCAACGTCCACGAGGGTCCCCACGCCCTGAACGGCCGCAACACCACGGTGTTCCAGCCGGGCATGATCATCACCGATGAGCCGGGCGTGTACGAGGCCGGTCAGGTGGGCATCCGCATTGAGAACGAGCTGGAGTGCTACCACAAGGCCGACAACCAGTACGGCACCTTCCTGGCTTTCCGTCCGCTGACCTTTGTGCCCATTGCCACCTCTCCTGTGGTGCCCGGTGTCCTGACCCGGGACGAGCTGGACTGGCTGAACGCCTACCACCGCGAAGTGTTCGAGAAGCTGGCTCCCCGCCTGAATGAAGAAGAGCGGGATTGGCTGGCAAAGAAGTGCGCTGCCATCGGAGCATAACCACAAAAAAGGGAGACCCCGCAGGGGGTCTCCCGATTTTGGTTTATTCTTTCCGGTTTTTCCAATATTCCTTGGCTTCCTCAATGATCTTTTTGAAGGGGCCGGAGGGGTAGGTGCTCTCGGCGATATCCACCAGGAACTTATACAGCTGGGGCCGCACCTCCTCGTACATTCCAAGGCGGGTGTAGAGGTCTTTATAATACCGGAACGTCTGGATCTTGTTCTGCACGATGGAAGCCGGGTTGATCTGGGTGTGGCAGATGCTCTGGGGATTCTGGACGTAGTAGTAACCGGCTTTGTCAATGGAGACGAAGGTCTCGGCATACTGGATATACTGCATGTTGAACACCAGATCCTCGGCCCATTTCAGCTCGCTGGTGAACTGGATGTCATTGCCGGTGAGCAGGATGCGGCGGTAGAGCTTGTTCCAGAGCACACTGTAAAAGTAGGAGGCGGGCTTGTCCATCAGCCGCAGGGCAAAGGTGTCCTTGTCGTAGACCCCGGCGGGCAGGAAACCGTATTCCCGCACCTCAGGGGGCCGGGCAACACTCATCACGCCCAGATTGTCCTCCAGCTTTTCCAGCACCTGCTCGGGCTTTGTAGCCCCGGCGGGGATCACCATCTTGTAGGGCGCAATCACAAGGTCTGCGTGGTGCGTCTCGGCGGCTTCCACCAGATGCTGGGTGAAGTCCGGGTCAATGTAGTCATCGCTGTCCACGAACTGGACATACTCGCCCCCGGCCAGCTTCAGGCCCAGGTTGCGGGTGTCGGACACGCCGGAGTTTTCCTTGTCCACCAGCACGATGCGGCTGTCCTTGGCGCGGAACTCCTCACACACGGGCAGGCTGTGATCCTTGGAGCCATCGTTCAGGATGATGAGTTCGATGTTTTTATAGGTCTGGTTCAGGATGCTGCCGATGCAGCGGGCCAGATGATTCTGAGCGTTGTATACGGGCAGGATGATGCTGACGAGCGGCTGATCCATGGCGGTGTCCCCCATTTCTTTTTTCGTCCATAATACTCCCTCATGGCGCAAAAATCAAGCGCTGTGCAGAGAGAAAGGAGGAGCGGATATGATCTTTCACATTGCGGTGTGCAGCCCGGACCCTGTGCTGCGGGGCCGGGTGCAGCGCCACTGCATGGAATATTATGCCCGCCGGGCCGATGCCTGCATCGTGGAGCAGCTGGAAAGCACAGCGGCCCTGCTGCAGCAGGAGGAAGCGGGCTCCCGGTACGAGCTCTACCTCATTGAGCTGCCTGCCGCCAACCCGTGCAGCGGCCTGCAGGCGGCTGCAGAGCTGCGCCGCCGGGGTGTGCGGGCCCCGCTGGCCTTTCTGGCCCACACCACGGCCTATGCCTACGAAGCGTTCCGGGTGGACGCGATGCAGTACCTGCATATCCCGTTCCGTCCGGAGCAGCTGACGGCCCTGCTGGACCGGGCCACCGAGCCGGAATACGGCCCGGTCATCCCGGTCACCACGGCCATGGGCCTGCGGGCCCTGCCCTTTGCGGACATCGAGTATCTGGAGTGCACCCACCATGTGGTGCACTACCACCTTGCCAGCGGCGAGGACGTGGCCTCCCTCTCCCTGCGGGTGCCCTTTTCCGAGGTGGCAAAGCCCCTGCTGGCCGATGCCCGTTTTCTGCAGCCCCACCGCTCCTATGTGGTCAACCTTGCCGCCGCCGCCCAGCTCTCCTCCGGGGAGCTCTGGATGCGCAGCGGGGCACGGGTGCCCATCCCCCGGGGGCGCGAACCCGCCGTAAGGGCGGCGTTCCGGGCGTTTCTGGAAGGGTAAGGTGTCTTACAGGAGCAGCTCGTTTTCTTTGCGGTCGGAGCAGCGGGCTCTCAGGAAATCGGTCACCTGTGCAACAATGGCGGCATCCACAGACCGGGCGTGAACAGGACAGCGGGAAACACAGCGCATACAGGTAATGCACTTGGACGGATCGGTAACGGTGAAATCGTTGTAGGAGATCGCGCCAACAGGGCATTCCCGTGCGCAAAGCCCGCAGGAAATGCAATTGGCATTGACAGTGGGAATCAGCCCGGCCCGCTTTTCTTTGCAGCTATGCTCTCCGGGAATTGGCGGGCAGGTATCGGAGCCGGAAGTGAATTTTTCGAGGATCTGCTTACCGAAAACGGCTAGCTGCTGGCAATCGGCATCGTCCGGACGGCCGACGGCAAATTCGGGCAGCAGACTGTGTGCCGCAACGGCAGAAACTGTGGCAATGGGCTGGAACCCGGCGTTCCGGGCATAGTCTTCCATCTGGGCAAGGGTGTTATCAACGGCACGGTTGCCGTAAACCGCTGCCAGGGCGCAGCGGGCACCATTGCCCTGTAAGAGTGCCAGACGGTCCAGAGCGGGCTGAGGTGCCATGGCTTCAAAAGCTGGCATCGCAATCAGAACGAGGTCATCTGCGCTGAATGGAATGGCAGGTGCTGTAAAGTTCTGCGCGGACAAGTCAATGGTCTGCACCTCCGGCCAGGTCTCGGTGAGCGCCTTTGCAACACGTTCCGTGCCGCCGGTGGGGCTGAAAATGAGTTGGAAGCAGTTCATAAGAAAATCCTCCTTGATGTAAAAAATAAAACTACATCTATAAGGGGAGTATATCACTCGGTAGATGTAGTGTCAATATTTACACCAAAAGGAAAATGCGATAAAATAAGAGAGGGAGGGCTGCGCCTATGCACATCAGCAATAAATGTTCCATTGCGGTGCACTGTCTGATTTTTCTTTCAGAGTACGGTGAAAGGGAAAAAGTGACCAGTGAACTGCTTTCATGTTCGACAGGGTGCAACCCGGTCACCATTCGGAATATCCTCAGTGCCCTGAAAAAAGACGAGATCATCACGGTAAAGCCCGGCACGGGCGGTGCGGCGCTTGCTCTGCCGCCGGAAAAGATCGATCTGTATCGGATCTGTTCCGTCGTAGACCCGGAGGCAATTGATAAAATGATCGGGATCCATGGTTCTCCTTCGCCCTTTTGTCCGGTGGGCCGGAACATCGGCAATGTGCTGGGCAAAACCTACGATACGTTGAAAAACAATTTGATCGCCAGTATGAAAACCATCACGCTGGAACAGATCCTTGCCGATTATCACGAGGTTCTGGCAGAAGAAAAAAATAAGAAGAGCTGAAAATGTAAAACCTCGCCTTTTTTGGCGGGGTTTTATTGCTGTATCCTTATACCTTATTCCAGTCCAGCTCCGTCCAGTCGGTCAGGAACTGGTCGCTGACCTCCCGCAGGGCGGGCTCATCGGACTTGCTGGCGGCATCGGCGATGCCGATGACGCGGAAGCCAGCGTCGTGGGCGGTGCGGGCGGCGTAGAGGGAATCCTCACAGACAACGCACCGGTCGGGGTCAGTGCCGCCCAGGCGTGCAAGGGTCTGGAAAAATACATCCGGCCTGCTCTTGTGGAGCGCCCCCTGTGCCTCCACATAGAAGTCGAAATATTCATCGATGCCCAAACGGGTGAGCACGGTGCGGCACTGGGCGCTCCAGGTGTTGGAGCAGATGCACATGTGGGCACCCTCGGCCTTCAGGCGGGCCAGCAGCTCCCGCACGCCGGGCTTGAGCTCCACTGTCTCGTAGAGCTTGGTGATAACATCCCACATCACATCGTTGTAGTCCTCCATTTTCAGGGGCAGGTCATACTCCCGGATGAGGTAGGCCGCGCCATCGGCCATGCCCATGGTCAGGAGCGTTTTGTGGAGGTCAGATTTTGGGGTGCGGCCATAGCGGGCCAGCAGGGCATCGGGCGCGCCCTCCCATACCACGGTCATGCTGTCGGTCAGGGTGCCGTCCATATCAAAGATCCAGTTGTTGCAGTGCATTGTTTTACCTCCACCATCGTTTCACACAAGTTAACAAAATTATACCATGGATTTTGTTCCAAAAACAGGGAGAATTTTTCCGGAAAATATGGTATACTTCTGACAGATTTCCAAAGAATGACTAGGAGGCGTTCCAGATGGCACAGAATGATACCCCGGTCAAGGCACTGGTGCTGGCAGGCGGCGGTGCGCGCGGCAGCTATCAGGTGGGTGTGTGGCGTGCCCTGACCGAGCTGGGCTGGCGGCCCCAGATCATCACCGGTACCAGTGTGGGCAGCCTGAACGGTGCCATGTTTGCGCTGGACCTGTACGAAACGGCCCGGGATATGTGGATGAGCATCCGCAGCCAGGACGTGATGGAGCTGCCGGAGGAAAACGCCGACCTCTCTGAGCTGCACGCCTTCCTGCGGGAAGTGGTGCGGGACGGCGGCATGGACGTGACCCCGCTGGAAGAGATCGTGGAGCGGGTGCTGGATGAGGATGCCCTGCGGGCTTCGCCCATCCGGTTCGGCCTTGTCACCGTGGAAAAGCGGGGGCTGAAGCCCCGGGAGCTGACGCTGGAGGATATCCCGGCGGGCAAGGTGAAGGATTATCTGCTGGCCTCGGCCGCCTGTTTCCCCGCCCTGCGGGCAAAGCAGATCGACGGGGTGCAGTTTCTGGATGGCGGCTACCGGGACAATATGCCCACCGCGCTGGCCCAGAAGATGGGCGCGGAGGAGCTGGTCTGTGTTGACCTGGAAGGGGTGGGCATCACCCTGCCCAACCGCACCGGCCTGCCCACCACCATGATCCGCAGCTACTGGGAGCTGGGGGACATCCTCCACTTTGACCCTGATACCGCCAGACGGAACATGGAGCTGGGCTACTACGATACCCGCCGCGCCATGGGATATCTGCGGGGCTGCGCCTATGCCGTTTCCACCAGCGCCGAGAGCTGTGAGGATGCCGCCGCCTTTGCGTGGAAATTCCAGCAGGTGCAGAAGGCGGTGCGGGAAAAATACCCCGTGACCCTGACAGCGGATGCGGCCCTGCTGCTGGCCAACATGAAGGATGCCCAGCTGGCCCCGCTGGAAGCTGCCGCCGAGGATGCGGGCGTGGACCCCACCGTGTTCTATACCACCCGGACACTGGCGGAAGCCTTTTTGGAAAAATGCGACCGGGAGCGCATCGAGAGCTTTGCGCCCCTGTTTGAGGGCAGCGGCAATGCGGCACAGGCCGCACGGGCCGCTCTGCTGCCCAATACGTTCTTACAGGCATTGGTCTGCCGTGCCCTTACCGGGCCGGTACTGCCGGAGGTGATCGAGGAATGAAGGTCTATCAGGGACACAGCGCCTCGCCGGGCCTTGTGATGGGACAGGTGAGCCGGTTGGAGCGCTGGCACGAAAATTTTGCCACCGGGCCGTTCAACGCGGAACGGGAACAGCGTCTGCTGGAAAACGCTGTCCGGACAGCCCAGCGTGAGCTGGACGGCATGGCAGACCGCAGCGGCCCCACGGAGCAGGCCATCTTCCTGTTCCAGAGCATGATGCTGGAAGACGAAGGCTTTATGAACGAGGTCAAATTCCAGATCAAGGCGGGCATCAGCGCTGCCGAAGCCATGTACCGTGCGGGCAACCGCTATGCGGAGCAGCTTGCTGCCATGGAGGACAACGCCTACATGCAGCTGCGCAGTGCAGATATTCTGGATGCCGCCCGCCGCGTGGTGAACGTGCTGACCAACCGTCCCCGGGTCTGGCTGGCGCTGGATCACCCGGTGATCCTGGCGGCAGAGATGCTGATGCCCAGCGATCTGTTCAGCGTTCCGGCGGGAATGATCCTGGGCATCATCACTTCGGAGGGCAATAAGCAGAGCCACGCGGCGATCATTGCGCGGGCCATGCACATTCCCTGCGTGGTGCAGGTGGGACGGGCGTTCCTGAACGACTGTGATGGCCGTACTGTGGTGCTGGATGCCGACAACGGCGAGTGCATCCTGGACCCGGATGCCAACACCCGCCAGCAGGCGGTCAGCCGCATCTGCGAGCTGCAGTGGGAGAGCGCGGAAGCCGCCCGCATCAGCGTCCTGCCCAACCGGACAAAGGATGATGTGCCGTTTGAGCTTCTGGCCAACTGCTACGGGCAGGAAGATATTGAATCGGCGCTGCAGGCAGGCGCTTCCGGCGTGGGCCTGCTGCGCAGCGGCTATATGATGCTGCCGGGCCGCCCGGTGGACGAGCAGGAGCAGTTCGTGTTCTATCAGTCCTGCATTGCCGCCGCAAAGGGCGGTGTGGTGACAGTGCGCACCTTTGATTTTGGTGTGGACCGCGCCATGGCCGATATCCATAGGGGGCTGGAATCCTCCAAGCTGGGCCTGCGGGGCATCCGCAGCAGCCTGCGCCAGACCCATCAGTTTGAGACGCAGATCTGCGCCCTGCTCCGGGCGGCAGCCCACGGCCCCCTGCGGGTCATGTTCCCCATGGTGACCAACCTCGAAGATTGGGATGAGGCCATGCGGCTGGTAGCGCACTGCCGCCAGCTGCTGCGGGAGCGCGGGGAGGAGTTTGACCCGGATACACCCTTTGGTGTGATGTTCGGGGTGCCCTCGGCCTGCCTGACGGCAGAGGAATTCGTGGAGCACGGGTGCAATTTCTTTGTCATCGAGACAAACGACCTGACCCAGTACACCCACGCGGTGGATCGGGATATCTCCATTGCCGAGCGCTACTACCGCCCGGCCAGCCACGCAATGAAAAAACTCATCCGCATGGTAGTGGAGGCTGCCCGGGAGGGCGGGATCCCCGTGACCATCTGCGGCAGCGCGGTGGGCAATCCGGCCAACACCCTGCAATATCTGCAGCTGGGCCTGCGGAGCTTCTCGGTCAGCCCGCAAAACCTCATTGAGGTGAAAAAAGCGCTGATGAACGCGAAAATAAAGTAAACAAAAAGGACGGCATGCGCCGTCCTTTTTGTATATGTGGGAATAAAAATTACTCCAAGTTGCCCGTCAGGGTCATCACGGCGGAGAGCACCGCCAGCGGGGCGGTCTCGCACCGGAGGATGCGAGGGCCGAGACCGACCGTTTTCACACCGGCATTGGCGGCCATTTCGGCCTCTTCCACGGCAAAGCCGCCCTCTGCACCGGTGATGAGGGCGATCTTCAGCCGCTGGCCGTCGGCAGGCTGTGCGTCTGCCAGCAGCTGGCGCAGGGGCGCGCCGCCCAGCTCGTAGCAGAAGAGCACGAGGTCGTACCCTTCCAGACTGCGGCAGAGAGCCCCGAAGTTGGGCAGGGGCAGGGCGACATCCGGCAGCACGCCCCGGCCGCACTGTTTGGCGGCTTCAAAGGCGATGCGGTTGTAGCGCTCGTTTTTCTGCTCCTCCTTTTTGGGGGCGGCCACGCAGTACCGGCTGAAGAAGGGCACGAAGTGGGTGCAGCCCAGCTCCACGCCGTGGCGGATGACCTGCTCCAGCTTGTCCTGCTTGGGGTAACCCACGAACAGGGTCACTTCCACGCTGGGCTCGGCGGCGCTGGGATAGCCCGGCTCCACGCTGAACTCCACCGTCTCCGGCCCGAAGCCGGTGATGGTGGCGGTGTATTCCACGGCGTTGCCGTCACATAAGATGACAGTGTCCCCCAGCTTGCCCCGCATCACGCGGGAAAGATGATGGGCATCGGCCCCCCGCAGGGTGGCGGTGCCATTGGAGATTTCGGTTGTAAAATAACGGTGAGGCATAGATTCTCCTTGGGTACAAAACCCCTCAGTCTCGCATACGCTCGACAGCCCCCCTACTAGGGGCGGTGGCAATGCGGAGCATTGACGGTGGGGTTTAATTCGACTTTTTACAAATAATGCACTCCCAGCCGCGCTTCTCCTTCACTTCCTGCACGGTCAGGCCGGCGGCTTCCAGAGCGGCGATCACCTCGTCCTTGCGGCTGTCGATGATGCCGCTGGCAATAAAGGTGGCGTTTTCGGCCATCAGACCGGGCACGGCGGGGGCAAGGCTGATGATGGCGTTTGCCACGATGTTGGCGGTGATGATATCGTACCTGCCGCTGGCCTTGTCGGACAGGTCACCCACCAGAACGGTCAGCTTGTCGGCCACGCCGTTCAGGGCAGCATTCTCGCCTGCGGTGCGCACGGCCACGGGGTCGATGTCCACGCCCTCGGCACTGCCTGCGCCCAGCTTGAGGGCGGCAATGGCAAGGATGCCGCTGCCGGTGCCGATGTCCAGCACCCGCTCACCGCCCCTGACCCGCTCGTCCAGCGCTTCCAGGCAGAGGCTGGTGGTCTCGTGGCCGCCGGTGCCAAAGGCAAGGCCGGGGTCAAGGATCAGCTTGACGCGGTCGGTGTCGTACTCCTGCCAGGAGGGCACGATGGCCAGCCGTTTGCCAATGTCCATGGGGTGGTAGTATTTGCGCCAGCCGTTCTGCCAGTCCTCCTGCTCCACGCCCTCGGTCTCCACGGTGTAGGCGATGCCTGCCGCTTCCATCCGGGCCTGAATGAGGGCCAGCGTCTCCACAGGGGAAGCGCCCGGCTCCAGATACATGTGGATGATCACAGTGTCGCGGGGCTTGTCCAGCAGCTCCTGCTCGATCAGATCCACATGGGCGATCTCGGCCACCTGCTGCTCGATGTCGCTGTAATCCTCGATATAGATGCCGCCTTCGGCGATCATGGTGGCAACGGCCTCGGCGTTGTCGGCATCGGCCTTGGCCACGGTCAGGCGGATATCAGTCCATTCCATAAAAAGAACCTCCCTGGGTCTTGTGTTTTTCTATTTATAAGTATAGTACCCGATTCCGGCGCGGGATGCAAGCGGTTTGGGAAGAAAGAGCAAAAGAAAAGTTTTTTCAAGATCCTGCTCTGAAATGCGCAATAATTCCAAAAAGTTTTTCACGAAAGATGCAAATTCAAGGATTTTTGGTGCAAAATTGCGAAAACGGGCGTGAACCCTATTTCTTTTTTTCGGAGGATGTGTTAAAATATTGTTACGCAATTATGGACAGCCTGCAACCAGAGGCATCCATAACAACAACATTCTTTAAGGAGGAATGTGTCTTATGATGAAGTATCTCCAGAAACTGGGCAAAGCTCTGATGCTTCCCGTCGCTGTGCTGCCGATCTGCGGCATCCTGATGGGTCTCGGCTATGCTCTGGCCCCGGGTGTCATGGGTGTCCCCGGTGCTGCAACTTCCGGTGCAGCTTACACCGTTGGCTTCCTGCTGGTCAAGGCAGGCGGCGCTCTGATCGATAACATGGCATGGCTGTTCGCCATCGGCGCAGCTGTGGGCCTGGCTGATGACCACGACGGTACCGCTGGTCTGGCTGGCCTGGTCAGCTACCTGATGATGCAGCAGCTGCTGAGCCCCGGCGTGGTCAGCATGGTGCGCACCCTGGAAGAGGGCACCGCTACCTACATCGCTTTCCAGAAGGTGGCCGGCAACTCTTTCATCGGCATCCTGGCCGCTGTGGTGGGTGCAGCCTGCTACAACAAGTTCAAGAGCACTCAGATGCCTGACTGGCTGGCATTCTTCTCCGGCAAGCGCTTCGTTGCAATCGCCACCGGCCTGATCTCCATCGTTGTTTCTGTCGCTCTGCTGTTCGTCTGGCCCGTCATCTTCGATGCACTGGTCGCCATTGGCAGAGGCATCGCAGGCATGGACGGCATCGGTGCTGGCATCTACGCTTTCCTGAACCGTCTGCTGATCCCCACCGGCCTGCACCACGCTCTGAACAATGTGTTCTGGTTCGACACCATCGGCCTGGGCGACCTGTCCCACTTCTGGGCAGGTGAGACCTCTGCTGATGTGGGCTGGAGCCTGGGTATGTACATGTCCGGCTTCTTCCCCTGCATGATGTTCGGTATCGCCGGTGCTGCACTGGCTATGGTCCGTACCGCCAAGAACAAGAAGGCTGCCATCGGTCTGGTTCTGTCCGCTGCCATCTGCGCCTTCGTCTGCGGCGTTACCGAGCCCTTTGAGTTCGGCTTCATGTTCCTGTGCTTCCCGCTGTACGTTGTGTACTCCGCTCTGTACGGCATCTTCACCATCATCACCTACTACTCCGGTTTCCGTGCTGGCTTCTGCTTCTCCGCAGGTGCTACCGACCTGGTGTTCTCCGCTTCTCTGCCTGCAGCTGCTAAGACCTGGATGATCATTCCTCTGGGCATCGCTGCATTCGTGGTGTTCTACTTCGTGTTCTACTTCGCCATCACCAAGTTCGACCTGAAGACCCCCGGCCGTGAGGACGAGGATGCCGAAGAGGCTGAGAAGAAGGTCGTTCTGGCCAACAACAACTACACTGAGGTTGCTGCTGGCGTGCTGAAGGCCATCGGCGGCAAGGAGAACGTCTCCAGCGTGGACTACTGCGCTACCCGCCTGCGCTTCACCATTAAGGACTACACCGCTGTGGATGAGAAGGCTGTGAAGGCTGCCGGCGCTGCCGGTGTCATCCGCCCCGACAAGACCACCTGCCAGGTCATCATCGGCACCAAGGTGCAGTTCGTGTATGATGAGCTGAAGAAGATGCTGTAAGCATCCTTCTGAGCACGTTTCCGTGCGGAAGGCTGGTTGCTTCCGCATCCGTTCCCAAACTGTAAAAATGCCGCTGAGGGCGGGCGTTTACGCCCCGCTTTCAGCGGCATTTTGTTTTGTTCACAAACCGGCTACCCTTTTGGCCGGAAAATATGCTATACTGACAACAACAAAGCAAAATAACAGGAGGTTCCCCATTATGAAGATCATTCGTGCAAAAGATTACAAGGACATGTCCCGCAAGGCTGCCAACATCATCTCCGCACAGGTCATTATGAAGCCCAACTGCGTGCTGGGTCTGGCGACCGGCGGCACCCCTGTTGGCGCATACGCTCAGCTGGTGGACTGGTACAACAAGGGCGACCTGGATTTCTCTGAGGTCACCACCGTCAATCTGGACGAGTACCGCGGCCTGCCCAAGGAGCATCCCGAAAGCTATTGGAGCTTTATGCACAAGAACCTGTTTGACAAGGTCAACATCCGCCCCGAGGCCATCCACCTGCCCGACGGCACCAACCCCGATGCTGCGGATGCCTGCAAAAAGTACAACGAGATCATCCACAGCGTGGGCGGCATCGACCTGCAGCTGCTGGGCCTTGGCCCCAACGGCCACATCGGCTTCAACGAGCCGGGCGAGGCCTTTGAGCTGGAGACCCACTGCGTGAATCTGACCCCTGCCACCATCGAGGCCAACAAGCGCTTCTTTGACGGCAACGAGGATCTGGTGCCCAAGCAGGCCTACACCATGGGCATCAAGACCATCATGCAGGCCCGCAAGGTTCTGGTGGTGGCCAACGGTCTGGCAAAGGCAAAGGCAGTCAAGGCGGTCGTCTCCGGCCCTGTGACCCCCGAGTGCCCGGGCTCCATCCTGCAGATGCATCCCGACTGCATCCTTGTGGCCGATGAGGAAGCACTGAGCCTGCTGTAAGACAAAACCTCTCCGTCTGCTTCGCAGAGGGAGAGGTTTAGGAGGCAATAAAATGATCATCAAAAATGCTCTGATTTATACCCCCCGCCACACCTTTGAGGAGGGGAGCCTGACCATCCGGGAGGGGCGCATCGTGCCCTTTGCACAGCCGGAGGAAGGCGAAGAGATCGTGGATGCCAAGGGCGCTTACGCTCTGCCGGGCCTGGTGGATATCCACTTCCACGGTGCTATGGGTAAGGATTTCTGTGACGGCAATGAAGAAGCCATCCAGACCCTGGCCGATTTTGAGGCCGGTAAGGGTGTGCTGGCCATCTGCCCTGCCACCATGACTTTCTCGGAAGAGATCCTGAACGGCGTGATGGATGCTGCCGCCGCCCATCAAAACGGCAGGGGCGCAGACCTTGTGGGTATCAATATGGAGGGGCCCTTCATCAGCCCCAACAAGGTGGGTGCCCAGAACCCGGAGTATCTCCACAAGGCGGATGTTGCAATGTTCCGCCGCCTGCAGAAGCGGGCAAACGGCCTGATCAAGCTGGTGGATATCGCCCCGGAGGAGCCGGGTGCGCTGGAGTTCATTGCCGCCTGCCATGACGAGGTGCGCATCTCCATTGCCCACACCTGCACCAGCTACGACACCGCCAACGCTGCCTTTGACGCAGGCGCGACCCACATGACCCACCTGTACAACGCCATGCCCGGCATCACCCACCGGGAGCCCGGCCCCATCATTGCGGCGCTGGAACGGGGCGCGGAGGTGGAGCTCATCACCGACAACGTTCACATCCACCCGGCCATGGTGCGGTTCACCTTCAACACCTTCGGGGATGACCATGTCATCCTGATCGCCGACAGCATGATGGCCTGCGGCCTGCCCGACGGCCAGTACAGCCTGGGCGGTCAGGCGGTCACGGTCAGCGGCCCCCGCGCCACCCTGACCGAGCACCCCGGCACCATTGCGGGCAGTGCCACCTGCCTGTACGACTGCATGAAGCGTGCCGTGCTGGAGATGAATGTCCCGCTGGAAAGCGCTGTCCGCGCCGCCAGCGAAAACCCCGCCAAGAGCATTGGCATCGACAATGATTACGGCAGTCTGGCTGCAGGCCGCTATGGCAATGTGATCCTGGCGGACAAGGAACTGAATATTCAGGCGGTCTACCAGAAAGGAACCCGTATCGTATGAACCCCGAGAGCCTGACCTGGCGGCTGCTGACCGCCGAAGAGCTGACGAACGTTTACCTGAACGAGATGCGCCGGGATTTTCCTGCCGGAGAGCTGAAGCCCCTGAGCATGATCCTGAACAGCGAGGCCGCCGGTACCGCCCACACCTGGGGCGTGTATGAGGACGACGCGCTGGTGGCGTATCTGTTGATGGTGCGGCCCGTGGGCTGTGAGGTGAGCCAACTGGACTACTTTGCCGTTCTGCCCCAGTACCGGGCCGGCGGCATCGGAGCCGCTCTGCTGGCCGCCCTGCCTGACCACGAGAAGGGCGCGCAGGCCATCCTCATTGAAGCGGAGTGCCCCGAAAAAGCTGAGGACGAGGCCATGGCTGTGCGCCGCCTGGGCTTTTACGCCCGGTGCGGGGCCAAGGACACCGGCTGGACAGAGCATCTTTTTGATGCCTGGTTCCGGGTGCTGGTGCTCCCCTGCTGCGGCGGAAAGGTGCGCAGCCCCGAGGAGGCCGTGCGGCAGCTGGCAGACTGCTACCGCCGCACCATGGGCGAGCCCCAGTGGCGCAGGAACGTCACCTTCTACCGCCCCGATGGCGTGGAAGTCGAGCTTTAACGACGGTGCTTTGTCCATCCGTGCAGACTTTCCCGATATGCCAAGGGCCCCACTATTAGGAGCAACAGCAACAACCGCCGCCAGTGGCGGATAAAGGGCGTTGCTGTTGGGGCCGCGGCCAGCAAGACATAAGTGTTGTTTACAACACGAGATGGATGCTGGGAGCCGCAACCCGTACTTGTCGAGCGTAGCGAGACTGAGGGGTTGAATTCTGTCCCTTGACAGTCTGGGTAAATATGGTACTATGGTGATAGGAACAAACCAGATCTGAAATGGGAGGAATTTCTGATGCGCAATGTTTTTTCCCGCCGTGATTTTCTGAAAGCATCTGCCGCCGCTGTGCTGGCCGCTTCTGCCGCTGGTGTCCTCACCGGCTGCGATGGGGGCGGCAGCAAGATCCCGTCCGCGACCATCGGGCTGGGTGAGTTTGAAGTGACGGTAGCCGCGGATATGGTGTTGACCGGCGACGAAGTGGTTGGCGATGAAAACGCCAAAAGTTATCTCTGCAAACCCAATGTGCGCATCAAGTACAATGGCAGCGGCCTTGTAGGAGATGCGTTCATAAAAGTGTTCCACGCCAAGATCGACAAGAACGAGCTGGAGCTCCAGAACAAGGCAGACGTTCTGGTGAAAACCGCCGGTGCGTTCAGCAAAACCGTCGTGCCGCAGTTCAAGGCATCGGTCAGCGACTACGAGACCTTTAAGAAGGGCACGCCGTTCAAGCTGTATGTGACCTTGCAGGGCAAGAATGCTGAGTTTTCTCTGACGAGTGACGGCAAAGTGACAGTCTCCGCTGTCGATAAAGTCTAATATCCCCCAAAAGCCCGAGGTGCACCCGCACCCCGGGCTTTTTTGCGCCCAAATTTTACATTGGGGCAAAAACATATCCAAACAATTTACCTCGATTTTTCCCGCTTGTGGTCGAAGCGGTTCTCCGACTGGGATACAATAGTGCCGTACCCAAGAAAAACACGAAAACAAGAGCCGGGAATGGAAAGCCCGGATGTTTGGAGGACAAATATTATGAAAAAGATCACGCGTCGTTCGTTTCTCACTGTCTGCGGTGCAGTTGCTGCCGCTGCTGCTCTGACCGCCTGCGGCGGTTCTGCTTCCTCTGCTGCAGCTTCTTCTACCGCTGCAGGCTCCACTGCTTCTTCCACCGCTGCTGCCCTGTCCGGCAACGTTGCTACCGGTGGTTCCACCTCCATGAAGAACGTTATCGCTGCCCTGACCGAAGGCTTTGCCGAGGTTGAGCCGGGTGTCACTGTCAGCTACGACCCCACCGGTTCCGGCGCAGGCATCACCGGTGCTACCGATAAGACCCTGGACATCGGCCTGTCCTCTCGTGCCCTGAAGGACGACGAGAAGGCTGACGTGGATGGCACCACCATCGCTCTGGATGGCATCGCCATCATCGTCAACAATGCAAGCAAGGTCGAGGATCTGACCGTTGACCAGCTCAAACAGATGTTCACCGGCGAGATCACCAACTGGTCTGAGGTCGGCGGCGACGACGGCGAGATCGTTCTGATCGGCCGTGAGGCTGGCTCCGGCACCCGTGATGGCTTTGAGAGCATCGTGGATGTCAAGGACAGCTGCAAGTATGCGCAGGAGCTGACCGCTACCGGTGCTGTCATCAGCGCTGTGGAGGCCAACCCTCTGGCCATCGGCTACGCTTCCCTGTCCGCTGTGGGCGACACCGTGAAGATGGTCACCGTTGGCGGTGTGGAGTGCAGCGAGGAGACCGTCAAGGACGGCAGCTACGAGGTGCAGCGCCCCTTCGTGTTCGTCACCAACAAGTCTGTCGCCCTGTCTGAGCAGGCACAGGCCTTCTTCGACTTTGCCACCAGTGCCGATGCTGCTGACCTGATCCGCACTGCCGGTGCTGTTCCTGTGAATGAGTAATTGCGGAAAGCAATGATGCTATGAACAACAAAAAGATTTCTCTCCCCAGAACCCCTGCTGAGTGGCTGGAAGCGGTGATGAACTTCATCTTCTTCCTCTGCGGCATCCTGGCGGTGGGCTGTGTGCTCCTGATCTCGGTGTACATGGTCCTCTCCGGTGTGCCTGCCATCCAGAAGATCGGGCTGTTCCGGTTCCTGTTCGGCACCCGGTGGGCTTCCACCGCTGCCGACCCGGCCTACGGCATCCTGCCCTTCATCCTGTCCAGCGTTTACGGCACGCTGGGTGCCACCGTGATCGGTGTGCCCATCGGCCTGCTGACGGCGGTGTTCCTCTCCAAGGCCGCAGGCCCGAAGGTGCGCACCGTGGTCGTGACCGCCATTGAGCTGCTGAGCGGCATCCCCAGCGTGGTGTTCGGCCTGCTGGGTATGCAGGTGCTGGTGCCCGCCGTGGCCAAGACCTTTGGCAAGGCCTCCGGTGCCTGCCTGCTGAGCGCCATCGTGGTGCTGGCGGTGATGATCCTGCCCAGCATCGTGTCGGTGTCGGTCACAGCGCTCAACGCTGTGCCGCCGGAGTATGAGCAGGGCAGCCTGGCTCTGGGCGCAACGGATGCCGAGACCTGGTTCAAGGTCAGCGTCCCCGCTGCCAGGAGCGGCATTGCCGCCGGTATCGTGCTGGGTATCGGCCGCGCCATCGGCGAGGCCATGGCCGTGATGATGGTGGCTGGCAACAGCCCCAACATGCCGGACAGCCTGTTCCGCAGCGTCACCTTCCTGACCACCGCCATTGCCAAGGAGATGAGCTACGCCAGCGGCCTGCAGAAACAGGCGCTGTTCAGCATTGCGCTGGTGCTGTTCGTCTTTATCATGGGCATCAATGTTCTGCTCAATGTGGTGCTGAAGGGAGGAAAGCGCGATGAATAACAGTGCTTCTGCCTCCCGCCGCACCTGGAACCGCGTGATGAACGCTCTGGTCTGGGCCTCGGCTGTGCTGGTCATCGTACTGGTGGCGGGCATTCTGGGCATGGTGCTGGTGCGCGGCATCCCGCACATCAGCTGGAAATTCCTGACCACCACCGCCAGTGTGCTGAAGGGCACGGACGGCATCCTGCCTGCGATCCTCAACACGCTGTATGTCATCCTGCTGACGCTTTTGATCGTACTGCCGCTGGGTGTGGGCGCGGCCGTTTACCTGACTGAGTACGCCCAGAACCGCAAGGTCATCTCGGTGATCGAGTTCACCAACGAGACGCTGGCGGGCATCCCCAGTATCATTTACGGTCTGGTGGGTATGCTGGTGTTCGCCCAGACACTGGGCTTCCAGACCTGCCTGCTCTCCGGCAGCCTGACGCTGGTGATCATGAACCTGCCCACCATCATCCGCACCACCCAGGAATCCCTGAAAACAGTGCCCCAGGGCTACCGTGAGGGTGCGCTGGGTCTGGGCGCGGGCAAATGGCACATCATCCGCACCATCGTGCTGCCCTGCAGCATCGACGGCATCGTGACCGGCTGCATCCTGGCCGTGGGCCGCATCGTGGGCGAAAGCGCCGCGCTGCTCTTCACCGCCGGTGCTGCCGAGGTCATTGCCAACGGCGTGCTCAAGGCCTACACCTCCAACGGTGCCACCCTGTCGGTGCTGCTCTACCTCCGTGCCTTTGAGGACGGCGATTTCGACTCCGCCTGGGCCATTGGTGCAGTGCTGCTGGTGCTGGTGCTTGCCATCAATCTGGCAGCCCGGCTGGCCAAAACCAAACTGAAACAGAAGCAGTAGATAACTCCCTCCGTCATCGCTGCGCGATGCCACCTCCCTCACGGAGGGAGGCTTAT
>OIWQ01002140.1_pt1 | contig 21271 bp, 14 predicted proteins | sample 1587571 | NCBI WGS metagenome assembly OIWQ01 (sample SAMEA3888910, study PRJEB22519) | human gut metagenome | biome: human gut; feature: human-associated habitat; material: faeces | place: Denmark | collected 2010 | reverse complement strand
AAACTTGGTAAACGCCATGCCCTTGACGCTTCCATCCTTGGGGATGCAGGTCAAGCAGCCAAAGCGATCCTTGATATGAACTACCCACATGATCGTGTTGAATTACTGCTCTTTGCGGATAATTGTTCCGATCACACCTATGAGGAGTGTTTGACGGTTAAAGCATTGCCAGAGTATGCAGGACGTGATTTGACCATTATCAATCGAAGTGGGACAGGTGGGAAAGCCGGTGTGCTAAATGACGCTTTGGCGATGGCAACCGGAGACTACATCTGTGTCTATGATGCAGAAGGAACCATGCTTCATGCGGATATTCCGGAGCTTGCGTACCGTGAGGATTCTAACAGGCGCCGCATTCATACCAGCCAGATCGAGGATGACGATTATTTTTACGGATTTGGTGAAAAAGGCGGCGAGATCAATAAAGCAGAGAAATATATGAACATGGCTCCCGGAGATGCGATGGGATACAATGCGAAGGAGACCGATTCTCTGTACAAGCATATTCCGTTCTACATCAAGCTGCAGCGCGGCACGAAAAAAGCCGTCGGATATTTCTACCACAGCACGGCAGAATGTGACTTCAATATGGGACGCGAGAAGCGGAATTACTGGCACCGTTATTCTTCCTTCCGTGCGGATGCAGGAGATGTGGATTTATTCCTGATCGCGGGACCGTCGATCGGGGAGGTCATTGAGCGCTACACCGATCTGACAGGAAAGTCCGTACTTCTTCCAAAGTCTGCATTCGGATACCTGGGATCGTCGATGTACTATCCGGAACTGCCGGAAAACTGTGACGATGCAATTCTGGACTTCATTGACACCACCAGGGAAGAGGGCATTCCGGTGGATGGTTTCCAGCTTTCTTCCGGATACTGTGCCGTTGAGACAGAGCAAGGCATCAAGAGATGTAGCTTTACCTGGAATTATAAAAGATTCAAGGACCCGGCGGACTGGTTTGCAAAGATGAAGCAGGCGGGCATCGTTGTCTCACCGAATGTAAAGCCGGGAATGCTTCTCGTTCATCCGCTTTTGGAGGAGATGAAGGAAAAGAAGATGTTCGTCCTCGACAGCACAACGGATGAGCCGGGAATCGGTACATGGTGGGGTGGAACCGGAATTTTCGTCGACTTTACCAAAGAAGAGAACCGCAAGAGCTGGAAAGAGTATCTGAAGCAGGGTCTGATCCAGTATGGCTGCGAGTCTGTATGGAACGATAACTGTGAATACGATTCCATGGTAGACAAGGACGCCAGAGTATATTTTGAGGGAAAAGGCAGCACGATCGGTACGATGAAGCCGGTTATGAGCAACCTCATGTGCCAGCTGTCCAATGAAGCGGTGACGGAGTACAATCCATCGGTTCGCCCGTTTTCCGTGTGCCGGTCCGGACATGCCGGAATCCAGCGTTATGCGCAGGTGTGGGCAGGCGATAACCTGACCTGCTGGGATACGTTAAAATACAATATCGCAACCATTCTGGGAATGGGACTCTCCGGAGTCGCAAACCACGGCTGCGATGTCGGAGGTTTCTACGGTGTTTCTCCGGAACCGGAACTTTTCGTCCGCTGGGTGCAGAACGGTATCTTTATGCCGAGATTTTCCATTCACTCGACCAACACGGACAATACGGTAACGGAACCGTGGATGTACACGGACAAGAAGCAGTATATCCGGGACGCAATCAAGTTCCGCTATCGCATGATCCCGTACCTGTATTCTCTGGAGAGCAGAGCGCATGAGACCGGTCTTCCGATTATGGAGCCGATGTTTATGGCATTTCAGAATGACCCGAAGACCTACAATGAAGGCGTGGATTTTATGTGGGGCGATTCCCTTCTGGTAGCTAACGTTGTGGAAAAAGGGGCGGAGACCAGAAGCATTTACCTGCCGCAGACGGGGGATGAGAACGTCCGCTTCTATGATTTTTATACCAGAGAAGCGTATGCGCCGGGACAGACGATCGAGGTGCCGGTCGATATCAGTTCCATCCCGCTTTACATCAAGAGCGGTGCCATTATTCCGATGGCGGAGAATCAGATCTACAATCTGATGCATGAGACGGTAACGGGACTTCATATTCTTATGGCGCCGGACGTAGATTCTGAATTTACCGTATATGACGATGACGGAAAGACCAATGAGTACCAGAACGGGGCATATCTGAAGACAAAGATCAAAGTGACGGCAGGAGTCAGAACCTGTGTGGACTTCACTTATGAAGGAAATTATGAGAATACCGTGGACACGATGTATCTGGATGTGGTACACAGGGAAAAAGCGCCGTTCTATGTTCAGATTGACGGTGTGGAAGTTCCGCATTTTCTTCACAGACGCAAATTTGAAGAGGCGCAGACCGGCTGGTATTACAGCCAGAGCTTAAAGTCGGTACAGGTGAAGTACCCGAATCCGAAAAAGGATCATCATGTGATGATTTCCTTTGAGGTATTCGATATGATTGGAATGTAATTTAAATTAAAATAAAAAAGGAAAAGGAGAACAAAAGCAATGAAAAAGAACATCGCCCTCATTTTGGCGGCAGCGCTCGTTCTGCCGACCGTAATTGCGGCAGGCGGCTGTGGCGCAAACTCCGGAGTTTCCAACAGTGCAGAGGCAACGGCAGAGAATCCGATGGTATTGACTCTGGCACACGGTCTTTCCGAGACGCACACCGTCCATAATGCCATGACGCAGTTTGCGGATGAGGTAAAAGAGAAGACCGACGGACGCATCATTATCAACATTTTCCCGAACGGACAGCTTGGTTCTGAGACAGAGAACTTAGAGCAGCTGCAGGCAGGCGTAATCGCAATGACCAAGGTTTCCGCACCGGGTCTTGCCACCTACAACGAAGCCTACAATACGTTCGGCCTTCCGTACATTTTCAATGATACCGAAGACTTCTACGACATTATGGATTCGGAGGACATGCAGGATTTCTTCCTTTCTTCCGAGGAAGACGGATTTGTGACGATCACCTACTTCACATCCGGCGCCCGTTCCTTCTATACCAAGGACAAGGCAATCCGTGTACCGGAAGATTTAAAGGGATTAAAAATCCGTGTACAGGATATGAAGTCGCAGACGGATATGCTGACAGCGCTTGGCGGAACTCCGGTGGCAATGTCCTATGGTGATGTTTATACCGCTCTTTCCACCGGCATTATCGATGGTACCGAGAACAACGAGACGGCATTGACCACAGGTAAGCACGGCGAGGTCTGCAAGGTGTACTCTGTTGACCAGCACGCGATGATTCCTGACGTGATGGTCATGTCAGCAAAAGTATGGAACAACATTGCTCCGGAGGATCAGGAAATCATCCTGCAGTGTGCGCACGATGCGACCGAATGGCACAAGGAAGCATGGGATCAGGCTGTGGATGAAGCAATTACGGAAGCGGAAGATATGGGTGTGGAATTTGTCTACGATGTAGATAAGGAAGCTTTCCGTGAAGCGACGGCGGGAATGATCGATGAATACCGCGAAGAATATCCGGGAGTTGCGGATTTGCTGGATAGAATTGATGGAATCAGAGAAGAGGAGGAGTAAAAAATGGCTAAGACCTTAGGCACGATTAAGAAATATATGAACAAAGTTCTCGCGGCTTGCTGCGCAGTCCTTCTGACGTTCATGACCTTCCTGGTATTGTGGCAGGTATTCACCAGATACGTCCTCAACAGCCCGGCGGCATTTACCGAGGAACTGGTAAAGTACTCGCTGATCTGGACCGGATTTATCGGCGCAGCCTATGCATTTTCCACCAGAGAGCATATGGCACTGACCCTGGTAAGAGATAAACTGACCGGAAGACCGCATCAGATTCTGGTGATCTTCATTGATGCGCTGATTCTACTCCTTGCAATCTTTGTAATCACGATTGGCGGTTATAAGCTGGCAGTGTCTGCAAGGGCGGAATTCTCCGCACTTCTGGGAGTTCCGAGAACGCTGGTATATTCCATCGCACCGATTTCCGGCATCTTTATCATCATTGCACAGATTATTAATCTCTACGAAGACATTACCGGAAACAAAGTAGAAGAATAAGGAGGGAAAAAATGAATATCGTACTAACAACTATCATTTTGTTTGTCGTTTTCGGCGTACTGCTGTTCATGGGTGTTCCGATTTCTGTAAGTATTATTGTATCTTCCATCGTAACCGCAATGTCTACCCTTTCCTGGGATCAGATTACGTTTATTACCATGCAGAAGATGAATTCCGGTATCGAAAGTTTTTCCCTGCTGGCGGTTCCGCTGTTCATCCTTGCCGGTAACATCATGAACAATGGCGGTATCGCAAAGAGGCTTGTCAATTTTGCACAGCTTTTCGTGGGAAAACTTCCGGGAAACCTGGCACAGGCCAATATTCTTGGAAACATGCTCTTTGGAGCGCTCTCCGGTTCTTCCGTAGCGGCTGCATCTGCAATGGGTGGATGTATCAGCCCGATTGAAAAAGAGCAGGAGTATGATCCGGCTTACTCGGCGGCGGCCAACATTGCTTCCGCACCGACCGGACTTCTGATTCCTCCGACCTCTGCATTCATCGTTTACTCTACCGTAGCCGGCGGCGTATCCATTTCCACGCTGTTTATGGCTGGATATGTTCCGGGTATCCTCATGGGTCTTGGCTGTATGGTGGTTGCATTCATCTATGCGAAAAAAATGGGCATCAAGGCGACCGGCCGTGACAAATCCATCAGTGTTGCAAAGACGATCTGGGATGCCATTCCGTCCCTGCTGCTGATCATTATCGTTATCGGCGGTATCGTATCCGGTATCTTTACGGCAACGGAAGGCGCAGGTATTGCAGTTCTTTACTGCCTCATCCTGTCCATTATCTACAAGAGTATCGATTTCAAGGGATTTATGGAGATTCTCCTGAACTCTGCCAAGATTTCCGGAATCATCCTGTTTTTGATTTCTGCTTCTTCCGCGATGTCATTCGTGATGGCTTATTCCGGAATCCCGGCAGCAATCAGCAGCGCGCTGCTCTCGGTATCCACAAACAAATATGTCATCTTCATTCTGATGAACGTTATCCTGCTGATCATCGGTATGTTCATGGACATCACACCGGCAATCCTGATTTTTACACCGATCTTCCTGCCGATTGCACAGAGCTTTGGCATGAGCGACATCCAGTTTGGCGTAATGTTAATTTTCAATATGTGCCTTGGAAATATCACACCGCCGGTAGGCTCCGTACTTTTTGTCGGATGCGGTATCGGACATGTATCGATTGAGGAAGTAACTCCGAAGCTTATTCCATACTTCCTGGTACTGATCGTGATGCTTCTTCTGGTAACCTTTGTACCGGGACTCTCCCTCGGAGTTCCGAGCCTCATGGGATTAGTCTAAGGATCGATCTGTGGAATTGCCGCAATAAGCATAGAACTTCTTTGCTTTGATAAGTAATATTATGAGAAACGCACTTGGGGATTTCATGTGGAAATGCAGATGGAATATTCGTTGGAGAAAAATGTGAGCATTTCTTCCAGCTGAATGTTTGCATCGGATTCCGTGTCTCTTCCACGTTTGAACACTCCCGGAGTGTGTCCGCCAAATCAGAGACAATGAGCGAACTTTCTAGTGGCGGCTAATGCCGCTGCCTCACAGACACTATAAAATCGCGCGAACCGAAACTCGCTGCCATCTGCTATTGAAAATAAGGCAGATGGCAACTCAGACATCGGCTTCGCGCGATTATGTTTTATTCAGCAGCGGCAAAAGCGCCACACGAAAGTTCTTAAATTGTCTCATGATTTGCGGACACAGTCCGTGGAGTGCTCCAAACTTGGAAAGACATGGATCATCGAAGATGCAAACATTCGGCTGGTTAGAAATTCCACATTTTTTGAACCGAATTTCCATCTGCATTTCCACATGAAATCCCGAAGTGTGTTTCTGATAATATTACTTATCAAAGCAAACATGATATGCTTATTGGGACAGTTCCATAAAAAAACAGGCCAAAGCACCACGGTGCTTTGCCTGTTTTTTAGCCACTTCTCTATTATACGTTGATCTCCGCCTTTACGCCGAGTTCGTCCTGATTCTTCTCCAATACCGGATTTACAACGTTTGCAAGGAATGCATCCACCTGTACCGGTGCGCGTCCGACATACTTGGACGGCTCCATGGTTGCCTGCAGCTGCTCTAACGTCAGATTGAACTCCGGATCTGCCGCAATCAGCTCCAGCAGATTGTTGTCCTTACCCTCTTCCTTGACATTCTTTCCTGCCTGCATGGACAGCTGGCGGATCTTCTCATGCAGCTCCTGACGGTTGCCGCCGTTCTTTACCGCGTCCATCATAATATTTTCCGTTGCCATAAACGGCAGTTCTGCCATCATATGCTTTGTGATAACCTTGTCATAGACCACCAGACCGTCGACAACATTTAAGCACAGATCCAGGATTCCGTCGATCGCCAGAAATCCTTCCGGAATAGAAAGACGCTTATTGGCAGAGTCGTCCAATGTACGCTCAAACCACTGGGTTGCAGAGGTGATCGCCGGATTTAACGCATCGATCATCACATAGCGGGAAAGAGACGCGATACGCTCTGAACGCATCGGGTTGCGCTTGTACGCCATTGCGGAGGAACCGATCTGGTTCTTCTCAAACGGCTCTTCCACTTCTTTTAAGTGCTGCAGCAGACGGATATCGTTGGACATCTTGTGTGCACTTGCTGCAATGCCGGCAAGGATATTTGCCACTCTGGTATCCACTTTTCTGGAATATGTCTGTCCGGATACCGCATAGCACTCCTTGAATCCCATCTTCGCTGCGATCATCGGGTCAATCTTATCGATGGTCTCCTGATCCCCGTCAAACAGCTCCAAAAAGCTTGCCTGCGTACCGGTCGTTCCCTTGGATCCAAGCAGCTTTAAGGTGCTCATCACATATTCCAGATCCTCGAGATCCATCAAAAACTCCTGTGTCCAGAGTGTGGCGCGCTTGCCAACCGTTGTCGGCTGTGCCGGCTGGAAATGCGTAAATGCGAGCGTCGGCAGATTCTTGTAAGTATCCGCAAACTTTGCCAGTTCCGCAATGACATTGACCAGCTTCTTGTGCACCAGCTTTAACGCCTCGTTCATGATAATAATATCCGTATTGTCGCCCACGTAGCAGGAAGTCGCTCCCAGATGGATGATGCCTGCGGCCTTCGGGCACTGCTGTCCGAACGCGTATACATGGCTCATGACATCATGACGCACCAGTTTTTCGCGCTCTTTTGCCACATCATAATTGATGTCGTACACATGCTCTTTCATCTCGTCAATCTGTTCCTGCGTGATGACCGGCTTTCCGTTCTCGGAAAGTCCCAGCTCCATCTCTGTCTCGGCAAGTGCAATCCACAGCTTTCTCCATGTGGAGAACTTCATATCCTGTGAAAAAATATACTGCATCTCTTTGCTTGCATACCGCTCTGAGAGCGGACTTGAATATCTGTCTGTACTCATTTTTTCTCCTTACCTTTATCCATAGGCTTGCTGCATTTTCTAAAATTCAAGATATCCTGTCACCTGCTGCATTTCCCTTTGCTCCCGGCGCCCCTGCCGCTTGCTGCATTTTCCTCGAATCTAAACTTTTCTGCTGCCTGCCACATTCTTCTATATTTTCAAGAAGCTTTTTACCTCTCGTAGTCTCCCCTGATATCTTCCTTCGGCGGCTCCATCGGGTAAATACCGTTAAAACATCCCTTGCAGATCGGCAGTCCGTCTGCCATCTCACTCAGGCGGTCAATTCCGAGATAACCGAGCGAATCCGCTCCGATGATGTCCCGGATCTCCTCGATCGTGCGGTTGTACGCAATCAGCTGTTCCCGCTCCGGAATGTCCGTACCGAAATAGCACGGCCATAAAAACGGCGGTGAACTGATGCGGACATGCACCTCCGTCGCTCCGGCATCCCGCAGCATTTTTACAATGCGGTCGGATGTGGTTCCGCGCACAATCGAGTCATCGATCATGATAATGCGCTTGCCGTCCACCGCCTCTTTTAAGACGTTCAGCTTCACGCGGACGCTGGACTCACGGCTGCTCTGCTTCGGCTTGATAAACGTACGTCCCACATAGCCGTTTTTGACAAAAGCGGTTCCGTACGGGATGCCGGACTGCAGTGAATAACCGAGCGCAGCGGCATTGCCGGACTCCGGCACGCCCACCACAAGATCTGCATCCACCGGCGAATCCATCGCCAGGAACCGTCCTGCCTTGATGCGGGATGCATATACGCTCACGCCGTCGATATGACTGTCCGGTCTCGCAAAATATATGTACTCGAAAATGCATCTCGCTTCCTGCTCCTTGGGCAGTGCGCGGGACATATCCGAGACAATTCCATTCTCCGGCGTGATCGTCACCGTCTCTCCCGGCAGCACATCACGCACATACTCCGCGCCGATCGTATCGAGCGCACAGGTCTCCGATGCAAGGATATAGGCATTGTCGCGCTTTCCGATGCAAAGCGGCTTAAAACCATAGGGATCCCTTGCTCCGACCAGCTTTCTCGGGCTCATGACCACAAGGGAATACGCTCCCTTGATCTTGCGACAGGCACGTCCCACCGCTTCCTCCACCGTGCTGGATTTCAGACGCTCCCTTGCGATATGGTAGGCAATGACCTCAGAGTCAATGGTCGTCTGGAAAATAGCTCCTGTATACTCCAGATCATGTCTGAGTTCCGCCGCATTGATCAGGTTACCGTTGTGCGCGAGAGCCAGGGTTCCCTTGACATAATTGAGCACCAACGGCTGTGCGTTTTCTCTGGTCGACGCACCGGCTGTCGAATAGCGCACATGCCCCACGCCGATATCCCCGTGCATGGGTTCTAAATTCTCCTCAGTGAAAACCTCATTGACCAGTCCCATTCCCTTGTAGGAGGTCACTTTCCCTTTCGGACCGTTCGTCTCGCTGACTGCAATACCGCAGCTCTCCTGTCCGCGGTGCTGCAATGCAAACAGTCCGTAATATATTGTGGATGCCACATCTCCGCCGTCAAAATCGTACATTCCGAAGACGCCGCACTCCTCATGCAGTTCATCCCCCACCGGCTGATTTTTATTGATTCTATTATCGCTCATTGATTTCCCCATCTACGAATCTGATATTCTGTCTTTTTATGCCTGAAACGGCTTTCCGGTAAGAAGCTCAAATGCCTCCTTGTACTTGGCCACGGTCTTCTCTACCACCTCATCCGGCAGAAGCAGATCGTTGTCCGGATTTGCCTTTAACCAGTCTCTGACAAACTGCTTGTCAAAGGAAGGCTGACCTTTTCCGGCTTCATATCCCTCTAACGGCCAGAATCTGGAGCTGTCCGGTGTCAGCATCTCGTCACCCAGAACAACGTTGCCGTTCTCATCCAGACCGAACTCGAATTTGGTATCTGCGATAATGATGCCCTTGCTCAGTGCGTACTCTGCACACTTTTTGTAAAGAGCAATCGTCTTGTCCTTAATCTGTGCCGCGTAATCCGCACCTTTGCCCGGGTAGATCTTCTCCAGCACTTTCACGCTTTCCTCAAAGGAGATGTTCTCATCATGCAGACCAATCTCAGCCTTTGTGCTCGGTGTGTAGATCGGCTCCGGCAGCTTGTCGGACTCTACCAGTCCTTCTGGCAGCTTAATGCCGCATACGGTGCCGTTCTCCTGATAGCTTGCCCAGCCGCTTCCTGTAATATATCCGCGCACGATGCACTCGATCGGAAGCATCTCAAGCTTCCGGCACATCATGCTGTTTCCCTCAAAACGTTCCTGCCGGAAAAATTCCGGCATATCTTTTACGTCCACGGAAATCATGTGGTTCGGCACGATATCTTTGGTGTAATCGAACCAGAACTTCGACATCTGGGTAAGAATTGCGCCCTTCTTTGTGATCTTATTCTTTAAAATATGATCAAAAGCTGAGATTCTGTCTGTGGCTACAATAATCAGACTGTCTCCATTATCATATACCTCACGTACTTTTCCCTCTTTTACCGGCTTAAATTCCTGCATTTCATCCTCTTTTCCGAAGCCTTTCCGGCTTCTTTTGTTGATATTTACAGCTTTACCCACTTCCGCAGACTATTTCTGCACTGTACTTCAAAATTATAATACAGCCGCTTTTGGAAAGTCAATGTTTTTACCCGCTCACACCATTTCTGCGATATAGAAAATCGAGTTCTTTTTATTAGTATTTTTGTACATATTCATTATTTCATTAGCGTGACTTATAGGCTTGTTCACACAGCCTAATTCATATTTTGTCTTAAAAAAAATACATGTTTCTCCCTTGACGTACTTTAGTACCAGAGTTATAATAACTGCGTAGATAGGACAAAAGCACTACTTTTGCAATTATCTAATTTCATATAACTCCTCTTTATCTGCCACCAGGGCAGATGTTCCAGAAAACGGTCCCCCCGTTTTCTGAATCCTAACACAAGAAAAGCAGCCCCTCCCCCGGGACTGCTTTTCTCGTTCTATTCTTTATTTTCTGACCAGAAGTGACTTTCCTGTCATCTCTGCCGGCTGCTCCATTCCCATCAGTTCGATTAACGTCGGGATAATATCTGCCAGGCATCCGTTCTCTCTGAGTGTGTAGGACGGATCTGCATTGACCAGAATAAACGGTACCGGATTCGTCGTATGTGCGGTAAACGGTGCACCTGTCTCGTAATCCACCATCTGCTCTGCATTTCCGTGGTCTGCACAGATGAACATCTGTCCGTCTACTTCCTTTAATGCCTCCACTGCCTTTCCAACGCAGGTATCTACGGTCTCGATTGCCTTGATGGCTGCTGGAATGATACCGGTATGTCCAACCATATCCGGGTTAGCAAAGTTGATGACAATGACATCATACTTTTCGGAACGGATAGCTGCACAAAGCTTCTCACACACTTCCGGTGCGCTCATCTCCGGCTGCAGATCGTAGGTAGCCACCTTCGGAGACTTCACAAGGATACGGTCCTCACCAACGTTCGGCTCCTCAACGCCGCCGTTGAAGAAGAATGTGACGTGCGCATACTTCTCTGTCTCGGCGATTCTTGCCTGTGTCATGCCGTGCGCTGCCAGATACTCGCCAAATGTGTTCTTAAGCTCCACTTTCTTGAAAGCAACTTCCTTGTTCGGGATCGTCACATCATACTCGGTAAAGCAGATATATTTCACATTCTTTCTCGCGCCTCTGTCAAATCCGTCAAATTCATCGGCACAGAAGGTTCTTGTGATCTCACGTGCGCGATCCGGGCGGAAGTTGAAGAAGATCACGGTATCTTTGTCCTTGATCGTCGCTACCGGCTTGCCGTTCTCGGTAATCGCGGTCGGTACGAAGAACTCATCCGTCACATCCTTTGCGTAGGAAGCTTCCATTGCAGCAACAGCGCTCTCTGCGGTCTCTCCCTCGCCCTTGGTCAGCACATCATATGCCTTCTGCACACGATCCCAGCGGTTATCACGGTCCATCGCATAATAGCGTCCGGAAATAGAAGCAATCTTACCGATGCCCAGTTCTGCCATCTTTGCTTCCAGTGCCTCGATAAATCCCTTACCGGAAGTCGGAGCCGTGTCACGTCCGTCCAGGAAGCAGTGTACGTATACATTCTTTACGCCCTGTCTCTTGGCAAGCTCGAGCAGACCGTACAGATGTGTAATATGGCTGTGTACACCACCATCCGAAAGAAGTCCGTATAAATGCAGATCAGAATTGTTCTCCTTCACATTTGCAATACCGTCAAGCAGCGCCTGATTGCTGAAAAATTCGCCGTCATTGATCTCTTTGGTAATGCGTGTCAGCTCCTGGTATACAATTCTGCCTGCGCCCATATTTAAGTGTCCTACCTCGGAGTTACCCATCTGTCCGTCCGGAAGACCTACTGCCAGTCCGCTGGCATTTCCCTTTACAAATGGATATTCCTTCATCAGTGCGTCGATATTCGGCTTCTTCGCCTGTGCAACGGCATTTCCTTCCGTCTTATCGTTTAATCCGAATCCATCCAGGATCATCAGTACTGTTGGTTTTTTACTCATTGTTCTTCCCTCTCTCTTTATTTTCGGTTGCCAACAATGTCGATGGCATACCCATCATTATCTGTCGTGCCGCGGATCTTTGTCTTGCTTGTATCCGAATCGTACACGATTACCTGCGAAGGATAATCCCCCGCTGTTTTATCATAAACATTACCGTCCGCATCCATTCCGATGTCATCGGAAATTGCAGCCAGGTAATGATAAAACCCGTCTTTATCATCCTGCTCTGTCAGAATGCTTGTAACTAGTCCCTTCTGTATACACGGGACATAGGAAAGTGTCACCGCGCCGTCCTCTGTGATCGTAATCTTGGCAAGCGTTGTATACAGCGTCCCGGTGGAAAACCAGAAATTTCCGAGACTGTACGCAACCGGCACACCATCGGTAAAACCACATCCCTGCAGCCGGTGCGGATGTCCGCCGATCACCGCGTCTGCGCCTGCCTCCGCATATAGCTCCGCCAGAAGACGCTGGGATTTTTCTTCGTGCAGACTGCCTTCCGTTCCCCAGTGCACTTCCACAATCACATAATCACTTGTGGCGTCCGCTTCCCGGATCACCTCCAGAAATGCGGCAGGATTCAAGGTCTTTAATACTCCCGGTTCCGTCTCCGTCGCCTCTTTTGTATACTTGGTCGCCCGCTCAATCTGTGTGGCGGAAACAATGGCAATCTTTCTGCCTCCGATCACAAAAGAGAGGATCTTGGATGCCTCTTTTCGATTCTCGCCCGCCCCCGTATAAGGGATGTCCGCTTTCCGCAGACAATCTAAGGTCGACAGCAGTCCTTCTTCCCCGTAATCATACACATGATTGTTGGCAAGCGTCACAGCATCCGTTCCAAAAACAGAGAGGAGTTCTACATCCTCCGGATCTGCCCGAAAGGTATATGCCTTCCCGGGAACCGCCTCCACGCTCCCGCTCTCTGCGTAGGTGAACTCATTGTTCATCACCATCACATCCACGTTCTGCATCTCCGAGAGCAGATCCTCCGAAAAGCAGTCATAGATGCCATTCGTCTGCCGGTTCATATACTCCATCGTATACCAGTCGTCGGCAAAATTGATGTCACCCGCAAAGCCGAGCACGATCTTTCCATCCTCTCCGGCCTCTTTCCAGTATACATTTTGCAGCCGGTACTGCTGAAAACCACTGTCCCTGCAATACATCAACCACAGTACATGGATGGAGCTGCCGGTAATGTCATACCAGACTTCCGGATCCTCCGTTCCATCCAGAACGGCACTCGCGATCCGCACTACCTTCTCATCTCCGTATCTGGCAGCCAGCCACATCAAAAACGAATCATCGACTGCATATCCTGCGATAAATTTCTTCGTCGCACCTTGTAATATCACTGCAAATGCGTCTGTCAGGTCCATTCTCTGTGTTGCGCTCTCTGTCATCTGCGTACGTTTTGTATCTCCGGCATTCCAGGTCTTCTGTTGTGCCGGAATATTCTGTCCTCCTGCAAAAATATCTCCCAGAAGTACAGCCACCACGGTTACTACAAGTGCATTTCTTTTTCCCTTGCACTTTTTGGGCATACATTTTCTCCGCTGTCACTCAAAATTCTCTTATATTACCACTTACAAATTTTCACGAAAACCCGTCTCTCTCCGCCTGTTACCGCAGAGAGAAGCGGGTCCCCGTTCCAGGATCGTACCGCTCCGCAGCGATCCTGATTCCCTGTAATTTTAAACTATTACTTATAGTTTACAATCTTTCCAAAGTCAGCCTTTAAGGATGCGCCGCCTACAAGACCGCCATCGATATCCGGCTGTGCGAACAGTTCTGCCGCATTTCCTGCATTGACAGATCCGCCGTACTGGATACGAACCTTCTCAGCTGTATCGGTATCATATACCTCAGCGATGCAGTCGCGGATTGCCTTGCAGACTTCCTGTGCCTGTGCGGTTGTTGCTGTCTTGCCGGTTCCGATTGCCCAGATCGGCTCATATGCGATTACCATGGAAGCAACCTGCTCTGCGGTAATATCCTTTAAGTCCGATTTGATCTGAAGACGGATCCAGTCAAGAGTAACGCCCATCTCTCTCTGCTCTAATGTCTCTCCGCAGCAAAGGATCGGGGTCAGATTGTGCTCGAATGCTTTCTTAACTTTCTTGTTCAGCATGCAGTCGCACTCTTTGAAGTAGTCACGTCTCTCGGAATGACCGATGATAACATACTTCACGCCTGCGTCTACCAGCATCTCCGGAGAGATCTCTCCTGTGTAGGCACCTTTCTCCTCGTAGTACATATTCTCTGCACCGACTGCAACGTTAGTACCTTTGACTGCCTCTACAACCGGTACGATATCGATTGCCGGAACACAGTATACAACTTCAACATCATCACTTACTACAAGCGGCTTTAACTCTTCTACTAACTTTACTGCCTGGCTTGGAGTCATGTTCATCTTCCAGTTGCCGGCCACAATTTTCTTTCTTGCCATTTTAAAATCCTCTTTCCCTTAAGAATGATCCCATTTATGTATCTGCTGCCACGACGTTTTGTACCGTCACGACAGCAGGATTTTGTTATTTATTTGTCGTCTGCTGCTACAACACCCGGAAGTTCCTTACCCTCTAAGAACTCTAAGGATGCGCCGCCACCTGTGGAAATATGGCTCATCTTGTCTGCAAAACCAAGCTGGTTTACTGCTGCTGCGGAATCGCCGCCGCCGATGATTGTGGTAGCGTCTGTCTCAGCCAGTGCCTTTGCTACAGCGATCGTACCTTTTGCAAGTGTCGGATTCTCGAATACACCCATCGGTCCGTTCCATACAACGGTCTTTGCTGTCTTAACAGCCTCTGCATATAACTCAGCCGTCTTCGGTCCGATATCACAGCCCTCTCTGTCAGCCGGCATATTCTTAACGTCGCAAACCTCAACCTCAACCGGAGCGTCGATCGGGTTCGGGAAATCAGCGATTGTCACTGCGTCTACCGGAAGTAACAGCTTCTTGCCAAGCTTCTCAGCCTTTGCCATCATCTCCTTGCAGTAGTCGATCTTGCTGTCGTCCACTAAGGATTTACCGATCTCATAACCCTGTGCCTTTAAGAAAGTGTAAGCCATACCGCCACCGATGATCAAGGTATCACACTTCTCAAGCAGGTTGGAGATAACGTTTAACTTGTCTGCAACTTTTGCACCGCCAAGGATTGCAACAAACGGTCTTACCGGATTCTCAACTGCATTGCCAAGGAATGCAATCTCTTTCTCCATCAGGTAGCCGACAACGTTGGAACCGCCCTTTGCGCTGATGAACTTTGTCACGCCTGCTACGGAAGCATGTGCTCTGTGGGAAGAACCGAATGCGTCGCATACGTAATCATCTGCAAGATCTGCTAACTCTTTGCTGAACTGCTCGCCGTTCTTGGTCTCTTCCTCGCCGCGGAAACGTGTATTCTGAAGTAATACAACATCTCCCTCTTTCATAGCCTCTACCGCCTTGGTAGCTGCCTCTCCGGTTACGTTGTAATCAGATACAAATACAACTTCCTTGCCAAGCTTCTCGGAAAGTCTCTTTGCAACCGGTGCTAAGGACTCGCCCTCGTTTGGTCCGTTCTTTACTTTTCCAAGATGGGAGCAGAGGATAACCTTGCCGCCATCGTTGATCAGCTTCTGGATTGTCGGAAGTGCAGCCACGATACGGGTCTCATCTGTGATCTCGCCATTCTTGAGCGGTACGTTGAAATCGCATCTTACGAGCACTCTCTTGCCTTTTACATTGATATCATCTACGGATTTTTTGTTTAATGACATATGCCATGTCCCCCTTTAATATGCAAAATGTCAAAAAGGGACCCGGTCCATAAAAGACCGGACCCCTTTCTGAGTCTATCACGTGATTGTCCGAGAACAATCTCTTTCTCTCAATTATGCTAACTCGGAGAAGTATTTGATGGTTCTTACCATCTGAGATGTGTAGGAGTTCTCGTTGTCATACCATGAAACAACCTGAACCTCATACTGATCATCAGATACCTGATTTACCATGGTCTGAGTTGCATCGAATAAGGAACCAAATCTCATACCAACGATATCAGAAGATACGATCTCATCCTCGTTGTAACCGAAGGACTCGTTTGCTGCTGCCTTCATAGCTGCGTTGATGTCTTCCTTTGTAACGCCGGCTTTCTTAACAACTGCTGTTAAGATTGTGGTAGAACCTGTCGGGGTCGGTACACGCTGTGCAGAACCGATCAGTTTGCCGTTTAACTCCGGAATAACAAGACCGATTGCCTTTGCAGCACCTGTGCTGTTCGGAACGATGTTGACTGCTGCTGCACGGGATCTTCTTAAGTCACCCTTTCTCTGCGGTCCGTCAAGAGTCATCTGATCTCCTGTGTAAGCATGGATGGTTACCATGATACCGGACTGGATCGGAGCGTATTTGTTAAGAGCATCTGCCATCGGTGCCAAGCAGTTTGTTGTACAGGAAGCTGCGGAAATGATGGTATCAGAAGCCTTTAATGTCTTGTGGTTGGTGTTGTATACGATAGTAGGAAGGTCATTTCCTGCTGGAGCAGAGATAACAACTTTTCTAGCGCCTGCGTTGATATGAGCCTGAGCCTTCTCCTTGGATGTGTAGAAACCGGAGCACTCTAATACAACGTCTACTTTTAACTCTCCCCATGGGCAGTTATTTGCATCCGGGAATGCGTAGATCTTGATCTCCTTGCCGCATACGATGATGGAATCGTCTGTAAAAGATACCTCATCTGCATGCTCGTACTTACCCTGAGATGAGTCATACTTTAACAGGTGTGCTAACATCTTCGGGCTTGTCAGATCGTTGATTGCTACTACTTCATATCCTTCTGCTCCAAACATCTGTCTGAAAGCAAGACGACCGATACGGCCAAAACCATTGATTGCTACTCTTACTGCCATTTTTAATTCCTCCTAGAATTTGTAAATGTAATCGCCGGGCATAAATCCCCTGGAACCGGCAAGCACAAGGTACTTATGCTTATTGGCTCCGTGCTTCCTATATTCTAACCAATTTCCATAGAAAGTTCAAGCCTTTTTCTCCACTTTATTGCCACTTTGTTAAATTTTTCACTATATCACAGGTTTTTTTTCCCTTTTCCGGAAAAATATACAAAATCTGAAAATACGCCGGAAAATCTGCTGACGCTGCACGCCCGCTGTGTTATACTTTTTTCTGGTAACCTGTAAACATACCAAAGAGGAGTTTTCTTATGTCAAACCTTATTTTTTTACTGATTTTGTTTGTTTTTGTTCTTATATTATCCGCGACGCCGCTGTTTCGCAAAAGCCGCAGCCAGCGGGATTATGAGAGTTCCGGCATGCAGCTGCTTGCCACTTCCCGCGGCAGGGTCCTGCTGCTCCCTGCCCTGGGCTGTCTCTGCGCGTGTATCGTCACATTTTTTATGGTGCTTATGTATCAGGACATCGGTTTTGAGGCATCGGATATAGGCTCTCTGCTCTCATGCATCGGCGTCACCATCCTGTTAGTTGTCGTCTGCTTTCTCGGCGGTTACGCCATGCAGGCACGTCATGTTCTATATAATGAAGAAATCCTTCTGATCGGGAAACCGTTCCGCCCCTACCAGACCATTCACTGGTATGAAATCTCTGAGATGCGGATCAAAAATCAGGACTTTTTTGATCTGTATGACAGAAACGGCCGCCGCTGTGTCAGCGCAAATGCGAATCTGGAAGGCTACCGGCAATTTTATCAGGCATCGTTACGGTTCACCCGTCCCGAATACACCGCAAAGCAAAAAAGCATCCGGTGTCTGCGGCATCCGGCTGCGGAACACTGCGCTACCGGACCGGCGAATATTACGCGCTCCTCATCCTCTATGCGGTTGTCATGTTTCTGTTTTTCGGCTTGACCGTTTTTTCCGGGGAAAGCATTTCGGGAACGCTGCAGATCATCCGCGAAGAAAAGCTCTACGGCGCCCTTTTCTTTCCGGTCGTGTTTGTCGGCACCGTTCTGGCACTGTTTTATGTCAGTCTGCAGAAAATCACCTACGACCGCGAAAAAATTGTTATTTCCCGTTTCCCCCGCCGGACACAAACCCTGCTGCGCCGGGATATCCGCCAGCTTGAATGTACCTCCGGCAGTCAGGGGCTCCGGACGCTCACCCTGCACACGGATAACCGCAGATATGTGATCCGCGAGAAACAGTTCCGCGTAGGGTTCCCGGAATTTTTCAACGAACTGATCCATTAAACTCACACAGAAAGGAAGATCTCTATGTTATGGGATACACATATGCACAGCCAATATTCCGGTGACAGCGACGCCCCGCAGGAGGACATGATCCGCGCTGCAATCAGGGCAAAGCTCCCCGGCATCTGTTTTACGGATCATCTGGACATCGACTATCCGGACAACCCGGAAGCGTTCCTGTTAGACCTGCCGAACTACACGTCATCCGTTTTCGCCATGCAGGAACAGTACCGGGATCAGATCAGCGTGCGCTACGGCATCGAGCTGGGGCTCCAGCCGCATCTGGCAGCGCTGCATGCCGATATTCTCTCGCAGTATGACTTCGACTTTGTCATCGGTTCCTCCCATGTGGTACACGGCTATGATCCGTATTTTCCGCCATTCTGGAAGACGCACACCGAGGAGGAAGGATACCGCGAATACTTTGAGTCCATCCTGGAAAACATCCGGGCATTTGATGACTTTGACGTCTACGGTCACATCGACTATGTCGTGCGCTACGGTCCGACGCGCAACGAGAATTATACCTACGCCAGATACAGCGACGTGATCGACGAGATTCTAAGACTTCTGATTGAAAAAGGGAAAGGCATCGAGATCAATACCGGCGGCTTCAAATACGGACTGGGACATCCGAACCCCTGCGAGGAGATCCTCGCGCGCTACCGTGAGCTTGGCGGTGAGATCATCACGGTCGGCGCGGACGCCCATGCCCCGGAACATGTCGGCTTTGCCTTTGAGAAAGTGCCTCAGATTTTAAAGGACGCCGGTTTTATTTACTACACGGTCTTCCGGAAACGCAAGCCGGAATTCATAAAAATTGAGGACTGACCGCCGCATCCGGCGCTCCAGTCCTCATTCTCACTGACATTTTATACGTTGATGTCCTGTTTTTATTTACGCATCTCTTCTGCGGCGCGCTCTATGTAAAAATCAAGCAGTTCATAGATCCAGTCTTTCAGATTGGAAAACACAAATCCCGTACGCCCGGCGCGCTCTGTATTGATGCTGTAGCCGGGCGTCCCATTATATGGCGCCGGATCGCCGGTCTCATCAAGAAACGCCTCTTTTCCGGTGCGTCTGTACACGTAAGTCAGGATCTCCCGCGGCGAGATGGTCCCGCGGCTCGCTCCGTTGACGGCACCCTGGATCTCATCCCCGCCGAGATGCGCCAGAAGGCGCCCCGCATCGTCCACGCTGATAAAGCTCATCTGTGCGTCCATATTATCAATATACATCGGTTTCTGCCGCACCACATGTTCCACATAAAAGTACAGCCGGTCCGTGTAGTCATCCCTGCCGATGACGTAGGGGAATCTCACAAAAGCCGCATTTTTCATCGGATACTGCTGCACGAGCGCACATTCCGCACTTTTCTTCAATACGTCATACGATCCGCTGTAATCCGTATACCAGACCAGTCTGTCATGTTCCGGCTCATAGTCCGTCTCCACGGTCTGAAAATGCAGATCATACACGGATGCCGAGGACACCATCACATACCTTCTGCAGGGCACCGCCTCCAGCACGGTGCGCACATCCCCCGCACAGTAAGCCAGATCGTCGTAGAAAACGTCATAATATTTATGGGCAAACACCTGCTCCATCTGCCGGGCATCCGTCCGGTCGACGATCAGACGTCTGACTCTGTCTCCAAAATCATCCGGCGTCCGGCCGCGTGTTGCGATCGTCACCTCATGTCCCCGGTGCAAAAGTTCCCACACCAGATGTTTTCCGAAAAATCCCGTTCCGCCCAGCACTAAAATATTCATACGTTTCTCCATCTTTCTTCTTCCCGTTTTCCGTTCCCTTTCACACTATTATACTCATTTTGCGTTGTTTTATCAACAATCCCCCAAGAACCGAACGGCAAAAGACCCCGCAGAAAGGTTTTTCTCCTCGCTGCAGGGTCTCTTTTACTTCCCGTTATTTTTTCTTTTACTTAAAATATTCCACGCCGGACTCAAACAGTCTCAAATCCTGCTCACCGTAAATATTCATCGCCACACTCCGGTCACGACGCTCCGAATGTGCCATCTTGCCGAGCACTCTTCCGTCCGGGCTTGTGATTCCCTCGATTGCCATGTAGGAGCCGTTGACATTCCACTCTTCATCCATGGTCGGAACACCCGCCTCGTTGACATACTGTGTTGCCACCTGACCGTTTGCAAACAGCTTCTCCAGCCATTCCTTCGGAGCGACAAAACGTCCCTCGCCGTGGGAAGCCGGATTGCAATATACCTCGCCGGTCTTTGCCTGTGCCAGCCACGGGGACTTGTTCGTCACAACCTTCGTGTATACCATCTTGCTGATATGACGGTCGATCGTATTGTAGGTTAATGTCGGCGAATCTGCAGTCTGCGGACGGATCTCACCATACGGTACCAGTCCCAGCTTAATCAGTGCCTGGAAACCGTTGCAGATGCCGAGTGCCAGTCCGTCGCGCTCGTTTAAAAGCTTCATGACCGCCTCTGTCATCTTCGCATTGCGGAACGCCGTCGCAAAGAACTTCGCGGAGCCCTCCGGCTCATCTCCCGCGGAAAATCCGCCCGGGAACATGATAATCTGTGCCTGATCGATCGCCTTTGTGAACTCCTCAACCGAATCGCGGATGTCCTCTGCATTCAGGTTCTTGAATACCTTTACGATCGTGTCCGCACCTGCGCGCTCAAATGCTCTCGCACTGTCGTACTCGCAGTTAGTTCCCGGAAATACCGGTATAAACACGGTCGGTTTTGCCACCTTGTGTTTGCAGACATAGATACTGTCTGCCTGATAGATGCCGGTGTCAAGTTCGTCCTTATTATCTGTTACGCGGGTCGGGAATACTTTCTCCAGCGTGCCGCTCCATGCCGCGATCGCCTCGTCGAGTGCAAGCTTCATGCCGCCGTAGCAGAAGCTCTGTTCCTCATTTACCCAGCCGACAAGCTCCTCATTTCCGGAAAGTCCCGCTGCCTTTAATGCCTCCTTGACAATACCAACCTTCTCCACCGGAACCTCCGCCACGATATTACCAAATCCCGGGGCAAACAGTGTCTCTTCC
>OIWQ01002129.1_pt1 | contig 21334 bp, 17 predicted proteins | sample 1587571 | NCBI WGS metagenome assembly OIWQ01 (sample SAMEA3888910, study PRJEB22519) | human gut metagenome | biome: human gut; feature: human-associated habitat; material: faeces | place: Denmark | collected 2010 | reverse complement strand
GCTGCCGCACCTCGCTCGCCGTATCGGCACTTAGAATTATGCGGTATTGCCCTAAATTTGTTCGTGACCCGATAGGGAAGGGGAGACTTTTGTGGATTGGAATGTGGTCGCACAGTACCTGCCGCTGTTTGAAAAAGCGGCGTGGCAGACCCTGCGTCTGGGGCTGGCAGGTATCGCGCTGGCTATTGTCATCGGGCTGGTCTGCGCACTGGTCCAGTATTATAAGGTGCCTGTGCTGCGCCGCGTCGTCGGCTTTTACATCCAGCTCAGCCGCAACACGCCGCTCCTGGTCCAGTTGTTTTTCATCTATTATGGTTTGCCGAAGATCGGTATCAGGATTGACGCTGCGGTCTGCGGCATTGCAGGTCTGGCGTTTCTGGGCGGCAGCTACATGGCGGAGGCGTTCCGCAGCGGGCTGGAATCCATCGAGCCGATCCAGACCGAGAGCGCCTACAGCCTCGGCATGGACCGGATGCAGACGATGCGCTACGTCATCCTGCCGCAGGCCATGTCCACCAGCGTCCCGGCGTTCGTTGCCAATGTCATTTTCCTTTTAAAGGAAACCAGCGTGTTCAGCGCTATCAGCCTGATGGACCTGATGTTCACGGCGAAGGACCTCATCGGCCTGTACTACAAAACCACCGAGAGCCTGTTCCTTCTTGTGGTCTTTTACCTGCTGATCCTGCTCCCGGTTTCGCTGCTGGGGTCTTTGCTGGAAAGGAGGCTGCGCTATGCCGGATTTGGGGCTTAACGTACTGCTCAAGGGCAAAAACATGGCCCGCCTGCTGGGCGGCCTGTGGGTGGCCCTGCGCATCAGCCTGCTTTCCGTCGCCATCAGCATCCCGCTGGGCATCCTGCTGGGCGTGCTGATGAGCGGCAAAAATCCCGTTGTAAAAGCCATCCTGCGGGTTTATCTCGAAATCATCCGCATTATGCCGCAGATGGTGCTGCTGTTCCTTGTGTTTTTCGGCACGACCCGCGCGTGGGGCTGGGACCTCTCGGGCGAGACGGCATCCGTCATCGTGTTTGTGCTGTGGGGCACGGCAGAGATGAGTGACCTTGTGCGAGGCGCGCTGATCTCCATCCCGAAGCACCAGTATGAGAGCAGCGAGGCGCTGGGCCTGACGAAGGCGCAGACCTATTGGTACATCATCATTCCGCAGACGGTGCGCCGCCTGATCCCGTTGAGCATCAACCTGATCACCCGCATGATCAAGACCACCAGCCTTGTGCTGATGATCGGCGTCGTCGAGGTGCTGAAGGTCGCGCAGCAGATCATTGAGGCCAACCGCATGGCCAGCCCGAACGCTGCATTCGGCATCTATCTGGTCGTGTTCCTGCTGTATTTCCTCGCCTGCTGGCCCATCAGCCTGCTGGCATCGTACTTAGAGAAAAAATGGAGGTAAGGAACCGTGGCAGAACCGATTTTGACCGTAGAGCATCTGGTCAAGGGCTATGGGGAAAATACCGTGCTGAATGACGTCAGCTTTTCCGTCCGCCCCGGCGAGGTCGTCGTGGTGGTAGGCCCCAGCGGCTGCGGCAAGAGCACGCTGCTGCGCTGCATCAACGCGCTGGAGCCCACCCAGAGCGGGCGCGTCCGCCTGGGCAATGAGACTGTCGCCTACGGCGGCAAGGGGCTGACGAGTCTGCGCCAGCGCATCGGCATGGTATTCCAGAGCTATGAGCTGTTCCCGCATCTGACCGTGCTGGACAATGTTATGCTGGCTCCGCTCAAGGTGGCCAAGCGTCCCAAAGACGAGGTACAGAAGGAAGCCGAGGCCCTGCTGGACCGTGTGAACCTGCTGAACAAGGCCAGGAGCTACCCGCGGGAGCTGTCCGGCGGCCAGAAGCAGCGCGTTGCCATCGTCCGCGCACTGGCGATGCACCCTGAAATTTTGTTGTTCGATGAAGTGACTGCAGCCCTTGACCCCGAAATGGTCCGCGAGGTGCTGGACGTTATGCTCGATCTGGCGAAGCAGGGCCGCACGATGATCATTGTCACCCACGAGATGCAGTTTGCCCGTGCGATTGCGGATCGTGTCATCTTCCTGGACGGCGGCAAAATCGTCGAGGAGAGCACGCCGGAGGCGTTCTTCGACCACCCCAAGACAGAGCGCGCGCAGAAGTTCCTGCGCACCTTCACCTTTGACAGTGTGAAGTGATGGACTTGGCCCCCTCTGCGAGGGGGCTCCCGCGAAGCGGGTGGGGGAGAGAACCTCGCCATTACCCAAAACATTTAGAACTGTGGCAAAGTTCAACCCTTCCGGCTCTTCGAGCCACCTCCCCTGCTAGGGGAGGCAAGCGCCCGCTTCGCGGGGCATACCATAGATTCCCTTTTGTGGAAAGAAATACATAGAGGAAAACGAAAGACGAAAAAAGGAGAATATCACCATGAAAAAAGCAACCAAATTGACCGCCGCGGCCTTGGCCGCAACCCTAGGCCTGTCTCTGGCCGCCTGCGGCAGCAGCGCCTCCACGGGCACTGCCTCGACCTCGGCATCCGCCGGCGGTGTTGTTTACCGCACGCTGGACGAGATCAAGGCGGACGGCACGATCAACATCGGCGTTTTCTCTGACAAGAACCCGTTCGGCTATGTCGATGAAAACGGTGAGTATCAGGGCTATGACATCTACTTTGCCAACCGCCTGGCCGAGGATCTGGGCGTCAAGGTGAACTACTTCTCCACCGAGGCCGCCAACCGCATCGAGTACCTGCAGACCGGCAAGGTCGATGTCATTCTGGCCAACTTCACGGTCACGCCGGAGCGCGCCGAGGAGGTCGATTTTGCGCTGCCCTACATGAACGTTGCACTGGGCGTCGTTTCCCCGGACTCCAACGTCATCACGTCGCTGGACAGCTGGAACGCCGATAACCAGATGATCGTCATCTCCGGCACTACCGCAGAGACCTACCTGACCCAGAACTACCCTGACATCCCGCTGCAGAAGTACGACTCCTACGCCACAGCCAAGAGCGCGATGGAGAACGGCGGCGTGGCCTGGGCCAACGACAACACCGAGGTCATCGCGTTTGCCAGCCAGAACCCCGGCTACACTGTCGGCATCCCGTCCCTGGGCAGCCAGGACACGATTGCCCCCGCCGTCAGCAAGGGCAATGAGACGCTGCTGAATGCCATCAACGACGAGATCAAGGCTCTGGGCAAGGAGAATTTCTTCCACGCCGACTATGAGGCCACTCTCGTTGACACCTACGGCACTGACTATGAGGACAGCCTCGTGGTCGAGGGCGGCGAGACGAGCGCACAGTAAAAGGGGAAGGCTTAGGAAAGCAAAAGCGGCAGACCACAAACGGTCAGCCGCCTTTTCTATGCCTTATTCCACGCCAAATTCCGCTTTTACCCGCGCGTACATCTCCCGCTGGGCGTTCGCTTCGTTATCGTCATCCACGCTGCCAAAGGCGCGCTTGGCGGCGCTGCCGGGGCCGGTGGAGCCGTGCTCACCAAAGCGGGCTGTCTTTTCGTTCTCGGGGTCACGCCAGTTGTCCCAGCCGTCGGCGCAGACCTCGTCGCTCAACGCGCAGTCCAGCCAGTAGCAGGCCGCGTCCGCGCGCCAGGGGCGGCCCAGATAGACGCTGCCGGGCGCACAGCTGCCCTGCACGGTGCAGTTCACAAACAGGTAGCCGGGCTTGCCTGCGGGCGTGCTGGGAGCCGTGATATAGCAGGTGCCGCTGATGTGGTGCCACGGCTCAAGGCGGCAGGTGTCGAACACAGCGTTTGCACCGCCAAAGATAAAGTCGATGTTGCCGCGGATCGTGCAGTTTTTGTAGTACTGCACGGTGTCCAGCCGGGGCGTGTTCTCCCGCGGGCCGCGGAAGCCGTTCTGCTCGCGCTCCTGCAGGGGCAGGGGAGCGGTAAACAGCGTGTCCTGGTTGCCGTAGAGGTTCACATTCTCCATCAGCACGCGGCTTGCGTCGGCGTAGACGGCCAGCGCCTGACCGGCCTTTGCGCCGTCCCCGGCGTTGTTCTGCACGGTCAGGTTGCGCACAACGGCCCTGCCGCCGCCCAGAAACAGCGTTGCGCTGCGGAAGGTGCCGGTCTTGACCTCGCCCGGCCACGGGTCACGCCCGCCGACAGACGCCGTGATAACTGTCGCGCTGCGGTACTCGCCCTCGATGACATAGTCCGCCAGCTCAATGAAGGGCCGTTCCTCGTAGATGCCGTGCCTGATGTAGAACCGCACCGGCTCATCCGGCGTGGCCGCACAGGCAGCAACGGCCTCGGTCAGCGTGCGGTAGTCGCCCGCACCGCTCTCGTCAACGACCAATGTTTTGCGTTCCGTTTCTGTCATGCAAAAAATCCTCTCATAAATGCAATATCGCTGGCAGCGCGGGCTGGCACAGCCTCCTCACGCAGCACGGGCAGAGCGTCCTGCGGCAGCTGCCGCAGCATGGCGAACGCGCCCGCGTAGTCGGTCAGGCTGTCCTCCAGGCTCGTGTGGAGCAGCCCGCCGTCCGGCGCAAAGGCCTGCCCCTTGAAGTGGACGGCCACGATCTGGTCGCCCAGCAGCTCGCCCACGTCGTTCCAGATGCGGTCCTGCGCACTGACGTTCCCGGCATCCACCAGATTGCTTATGTCAAAGATGACCTTCAGGTTCGGGCTGCGCATCGTGTCCAAAATATGCCGCGTCGCGGCGGCGGAGTTCATGCTGTGGTAGGTCACAGGCTCTACGGCGACGGTCACGCCCAGTGCCTCGGCGGCGGGCAGAATGTCCGCCAGACTGCGGCAGAGCAGTTCCTGCGCTTCCTCGCGGGTCGTACCGGCAGGCTGCTTTTCCATGCTGGTCGTCTCGGTGCCGATGCACCCGGCACCCAGCGCCTTGCAGACGGCCAGCTGGCTCTTGAAGTCCGCCGCATTCTTCAAACGGCTCTCATCGTTGATGGCCAGCTCCACGTAGGTTCCCAGCACGGCCACCTGAATGCTGTGCGCCTTTTCGGCGGCGACGGTCTCGGCAACCAGCGCGTCGGTCACGTCCGCATAGCTCCTGACGGACGGCACACACTTTTTATAGGCCAGCTGCACAGCGGCAAAGCCATCGGCGGCAACGCGCCCGAACAGCTCGTCCGGGCTGCCCTTGCCGTAGTCGTGCAGGCGGGCACCGACGATAAATTTCGGCATAGTGTGCCCTCCTTACTGCTTTTGTGCGGCCAGAATTTCCGTGTAGGCCAGCAGCAGCGGGCCTACGCCCTTGGCGTCGTTCTCGACGATGGGCTCGCTGAAATAGTACGCCAGACTGCCATCGCGGCGGGTCGCGCCGCCGAGACCGGCCACCAGACAGATGCCGCCCAGCTGCAAAGCGCCGTCCACGCCCACGCCCAGATGGCGGTCACAGGTGCCGTAGAACGCCTTCTCACCGTAGGCCGTGTAGCGCTTGGGAAGGTAGCCCAGACGCACGCCCTTGAGCACGGCGTAGGCGAACAGTGCGCTGCCGGAGGTCTCAAGGTAGTTGCCTTCGACCCCGGCCTTGTCTACGACCTGCCAGAACATGCCGCTCTCGGCATCCTGGAAGGCGATCATCGCGTCCACTGCGTCCTTCAGCATTGCCATGATGGCGCGGTACTCGTAGTAAAGCTGGTTGTCCATCCGCTCCAACGTGTCTACCATGGCCACCAGGAACCAGCCCATGGCGCGCAGCCAGAAGTTGGCGCTGCAGCCGGTCTCGGAGTTCGCCCAGTACATCTCGCGGCTCTCGTCGTAGCCGTGGTAGTACAGGCCGGTCTTGGCATCCTTCATGTGCTTCTGGATGTTCATGAACTGCTTGTAGCTGTCAATGCAGCCGTGCATCCCGTTGCAGCGTGTCTCATACTCCATGTAGAAGGGCTGGGCCATGTAAGTGCCGTCCAGCCAGACCTGGTTGGGATAGATCTTCTTGTGCCAGAAGTTGCCCTCCTTCGTGCGGGGCTGGGTCTCCAGCTGGCCGCGGATCGTCTCAATGGCGTCGCGGTAGCGCTGGTCGCCGGTCAGGTCGTACAGCGTAAACAGGTTTTTGCCCTGGTTGACGTTGTCCAGGTTGTACTCGGCGGGGTCGTAGGTCTCAATGACGCCGTTGTCCTTGACAAAGTAGTCCAGAAACTTCTTGGAAAAGTCCAAAAACTTCTCGTCGCCGGTGGTCTTGTACAGGCTCAGGCAGGCGGTGATCATGCAGCCGTCGATGTAATTCCACTTGTTGGGCTTGCCGCTGCGGACCTTCTCGATGTTCCAGAGCGGTGCCTCGGCGGTGGAGCCTGCGATCAGGTAGTCCACGTAATGGCCCAGCGTGGTCAGAATCTCTTCATGGGTCATGGTTCAGTCCTCCTCAAGGCTATCTACGTTTGTCAGCTGCAGGCGCTCCCCCTCGTAGCCGGTGATCGCAACGTTGTGCAGCTCAATTTTATGCACGTTCTCGGCATGGACGCCCACCTTGCGGGAGGCATCCGCGCCGCACATCATGGCGGCCTGACCGGCTTTAGCGTCCGGCGCAAAGCTGATTTTTACGTTGTGCATCTTGACACCCTCGATCGGGTGCTCAGGCAGGCCGCTGAACCAGCAGCCTGCGTACTGGGCGTCGGTGGCCGTGATGTTTTCCATCTCCAGCGTGCCCAGTGTCGGGGTCATCTCGTCGACAGGCAGGGCCTCGTGGGTCTGCACATAGTCGCTGCGGCCATCGGGGTCGCAGAAATAGAACATGTTGATGACAAACGGCGCCAACACGCCATCCATAACGACGTCACGGAATACCAGCCCGTCGATGATGGCGTACTTGCCGCGCCCGCGGCGGGTCTTGACACGCAGACCCCGGTCCGTATGGTCCATCAGGCACTGGGTCACGGTGACGTTCTTGACGCCGCCGCTCATCTCGCTGCCGATGACAAGGCCGCCATGGCCGCGGCTCAGGCAGCAGTTGCGGATGATAACGTTCTCACAGGGGACATGCAGCTTCATGCCTAAGAACAGCTTACCGGATTTCAGCGCGATGCAGTCGTCACCGACGTGTACATGGTTGCCGATGATGTTGACATTCTTGCAGCTCTCGGGATCAATGCCGTCGGTGTTGGGGCTTGTGGAGCTGTTGCGGATGCGGATGTTCAGGATGTCCACATTCTCGGAGTAGGTCGGGTGGATGGTCCAGGAATAGCTGTTGCAGACCAGAACGCCGTGCAGCACGACGTTTTTGGAGCCGCTGGTGAAGAACAGGCGCGGACGCCAGGCAATATTATTTTCCTTCGGGTTATGGTACCAGTCGCCGTTCTGGGCGTTGGCGTCAATCGTGCCCTCGCCGGTGATCGTCACGTTCTCGGCGTTGATGACGTTGATAAGACCCGCAAAGCTGTCCAGCGGGTTGCCCTCCCACAGACCGAGGTAGTGCTCGTCCTTCTCGTTATGGCAGGGGAGAACACCGGGCAGAATGGGGTAGTCAGTGCGGTTGGTGCCGCCCAGCAGCGTGCAGCCCTTTTCGAGATACAGCGTCGTGCTGCTCTGCAAAAACAGGCTTTGGGTGCGGTAGGTGCCGGCGGGCACGTAGACCGTGCCGCCCGCGGGGCAGGTGGACAGCGCCGCCTGCAGCTTGGCCGTGTTGTCGGTCACGCCGTCGGCAACGAGGCCGTAGCGGGAGGCATCCACGAAGAAGCTCTCCTCCGCGGTGGTAAAGTCCAGCGTATCGGTCACGCCGTCAAGGGTGACGGCCAGCGTGTAGCTGCGGCCCGGTTCCAGCGAATAGAGCGAGAACACATTCGTATCGCCCTCACAGACTGTGGCGCCGTCCAATGAGACTGTATAAGGAGCCGGGGCGCGGTAGCAGCCGGAGTTGACCAGCTCAAACACTGCGCTGCGCGCCATAGAACGTACAAGCGTGATTTTCATGTGTGAACCCCCAAGTGTTCAAAAATAGTATAAAAATAGTTTGAAAAACAGCAAAAAATGTGCTATTCTAAAAAAGACAACAATAACCAATCGCCGGGTGCCCCGCACCACGGCAGTGAGGAGCAGTGTTATGGTTTCGGAATATGTCTACTCGCCCCACGTTGACTTTTTTATTGACCGTGTGGACCGTGACTCCGGGTATGAGATGGCCAGCTTCCATATCCATCATAAATACGAGATCTATTATGAGATAGAGGGCAGCCGCCGCTATTTTATTGAGGATGCCGCCTATATCGTCAACGCGGGATGTGTGGTGCTGATCGGTGAAAACCAGATCCACAAGACTGCCTCGCTCGGCGACACAGCCTCGAGCCGTATCGTGATGAATTTCAGCCGCGAGTACCTTGACAAAATTATGGACATCTTCCCGGAGGTGGACTTCTTCTCCTTCTTGAGTGAGGAGCATAACCACCTGCTGTCAAATATCACAGTCAAGCAGCAGAACCACATCCAGGGCCTGCTGCAGCAGCTGCTGGCCCTGCAGGAGGAAACATCCCCGGAATCCGATGCACTGCGCAAGATGCTGCTGGCCACGCTTTTGCTGGAGCTCAAGGACCTCTGCCGCCAGCAGCAGGAGCAGGGCGGCGAGAATGGCCGCGTCAGCAACCACATTGTGGATCAGATCCAGGCCTATATCGCCGAGCACTACGCCGAGAAGCTGACCCTGACCGGCATCGCCAGTCAGTTCTATATCAGCCCGTATTATCTGAGCCGCCTTTTCAAGAAGTCCATCAACCTCTCACTCATCGAGTATATCAACGGCGTGCGCATCAAGGCCGCGCAGAACCTCATTGAGAAGTCGAACGAGAGCATCTCGGACATTGCGGAAAAGACCGGCTTTATGACGACGGCGCATTTCCGCCGCGTCTTTAAAGATGCCACGGGTCTTTCGCCCCAGCAGTACCGGCAGTATTATAAGAGAGTGAATAAGTAAAGCCAGAACTATCCGCCGCCCTGTCTTGGGGCGGCTTTTCTTTTTAGGGAACGCCGTAGGGGCGGATTCTATATCCGCCCGTGCCCGTTTGCTGATGGCACGGCGCTGCGGGCGCATATAGAATGCGCCCCTACGGTGTCACGGAACGGTTATTCACCGTCCTCCGACACATCCTTGCTCTCGGCGTCGTACACCACAGGGCCGTCGCTGTCGACATCGCGCTCGGCGGCTTCGGCCTCGTCCAGGGCATCGCCGATGGCACCCAAGGCCGCATTGGCGGCGGCAGAGGCCATGCGATCCAGTGTGCGCAGCTCCATGGCGGCGTAGAGAATGCAGCCTAAATTCAGCGCACCTTCGGCGATCAGCAGGATGCCGCAGAGCATGACGGCGCTGACCGCCGCATCAAACGGGTGCAGCACCAGCAGTACGCCCAGGGCAACGGATACGATGCTGAACAGCAGCAGCAACCACCATTTCTGCCCCTTGCGCTTGGCAAGGTCAATGGCGGTACCGATGCGGCTCAGGCCGTCAACAACGATGAAGATGCCGAACACAATGGGCAGAAAGCTGGTCACTACCTGCGGCTTTGCCAGCGTGAAGATGCCCAGCCCCGCCGTGATGACGCCGCCCACCAGCATGAACGGCGCGGTAAAGCCGGTGCCGCGGATGCGGGCATACTGGATCAGGCAGACAATGCCGGTGACAAGCACCACAACACCAAAAATGTTGCAGATCCAGAGCAGACTGGTCTCGGGCATGATGAGCAGCAGCATACCGATGACGATATACGCGACGCTCAACAGCAGCATTCCGTTTTTGACATAGCGCAGCATAGTGAAAGGCTCCTTTTTACTTGTCGGCTTCCTGCATAGCCCTGGCGGCGGCCACGATCAGGTCGGCGCAGGCCTCGCGGCCCAGGGTCGCATTCAGGCACAGATCGTAGTTCTTGGCCTCGCCCCAGCGGTTCTCGGTGTAATAGTTGTAGTAGCTTGCACGGGCGCGGTCATGCTTGGCCAGCTGGGTCTCCCACAGGCGGTCCGGCATGTCCTTGGCGTCGGGGCGGCTCTTGGCAAACTGGATGCGGGTCTCCAGCGGCGCGTAGACGAAGGTGCGCAGCACGTTGGGGCGCTCACGCAGGACGTAGTCACCGCAGCGGCCCAGAATGACGCAGGGGCCCTCGGCGGCCAGCTCCTTGATGACGTTGCTCTGCAAAATGTAGACCTGGTCGGCCAGGGGCATCGTGTTGCCCATCATGTACAGGCTGTAGATCAGGCTGCCGCTGCGCTGGTTCTCGCTGGCGGCAATGGCCTCCTCGGTCAGACCACTCTTTTTGGCGGCAAGGGTGATCAGCTCCTTATTATATAAGGGAATACCCAGCTTGTCGGCAACGGCCTGTGCAATCTCGCTGCCGCCGGATGCGTACTCACGCGCCATAGTGATGACCATAGGTTCCTTCATACTGATACACCTCGCAATATTTTATGTAGTATGCGCAAAAAGGCATACTATTCTGCTTATATTATAACCTGATTTTGTGGAAAACGCAAGAAAAAATTGCGGGAAAGGAGCAGTGCGGGCGGGGCTTTCGCGCCTTGCTGCCAGCGTTCGTCCCCACAAAAACTGCCCGCGGCAGAACACCGCGGGCAGGGAAAACAGAATGTAAAATTTTATTCGGTCACTTCGCCGGAAATCTCCTTGATTGCGGACACGGTTGCGGCGAGATTCTGCATGTCGCTGGGCACGATCAGCTTGGTGGCCTTGCCGTCAGCGACCTTCTCCATGGCCTCCATGCTGCGCAGGGCCAGATAGTTGTGGTTGGGGTTCGCCTCGTTGATCATGCGGATGGCATCGGCCTGTGCCTTCTGGACGGTCAGCAGGGCTTCGGCTTCGCCCTCAGCCTCGCGGATGCGCTGCTGCTTCACGGCCTCGGCGCGCAGGATGGCGGACTCCTTTTCGCCCTCGGCGCGGGTGATGGCAGCCTGCTTTTCGCCCTCGGCCAGCAGGATGGAGGCGCGCTTCTCGCGGTCCGCCTTCATCTGTTTCTCCATGGCCTGGCGGATCTCCACCGGCGGCTCGATGTTTTTCAGCTCGACGCGGTTGACCTTGATGCCCCAGCGGTCCGTGGCCTCGTCAAGGCTGGCGGTGATCTTCGTGTTGATGAGGTCGCGGCTCGTCAGGGTCTCGTCCAGCGTCATCGAGCCGATGATGTCACGCAGCGTCGTGGCGGACAGGTTCTCGATGGCCTGGATCGGGCGGTTCACGCCGTAGGCGTACATCTTGGCGTCAAACACCTGAAAGAAAACGACGGTGTCGATCATCATTGTGACGTTGTCGCGGGTGATGACGGGCTGCGGCGGGAAGTCGGCGGCCTCCTCCTTCAGCGAGACCTTGCGGGAGATGCGCTCGACAAACGGCGTGCGGATGTGCAGGCCCGCGCCCCAGGTATCCTTGTAGACGCCGAGCCATTCGGTGACATAGGCGTTGGACTGCGGCACAATAACGATGCAGCGCACCAAAACCACCAGAATAATGATGAGCAGGATGGCAAAGACTAACAGCATTTGGGGGTCCTCCTTTTTCCTTTGTGATTTAAACCGCAGCCGCGTCAGCGGTCACGGGAGCGACAATAAGGATCGCACCGTCCACGGCCACGACCTTGCAGCGGGTGCCCTGCGGGAGTGTGACCTCGGCGCGGGCCTGCCAGTCCAGGCCGTCCACGCGGACCCGGCCCGGAAGGCCGGGCTCAATGTCCACAAGCACAACGCCCTGCTTACCGATGGTCAGCGGCGAGCCGTTTGTGACAGGGGCACGGTGCGCGCCGCGCCGACTGATGAGCCGGGGCAGCATCAGGCCGAGCGTAATGGCCGATACAACGGCAAAAACAAGCATCTGCCAGCCAAAGCCGACATTAAAAAAGCTGACCAGCATGGCCGCGGCAGCGCCCACCGCAAACCAGACCGAGACAAGCGCCGTTGTGGCGGCCTCGACCATGATGAACGCCACGATGGCAACCAGCCATAAAATCGTATCAAACCACATGGAAATCTCCTTTCAGGGACAGAAAGCGGCTTTGTGACCACTTTAACATTATGACGGTATTCTGTCAAGATTGCCGAAGAAATTTTACAAAACTGCAGGAAAAGTGCAAAGGATTGCAGCCCTCCTTCGAGCGGCTATGCAGGGAGGGGTCTTGCCCACTCCGCGGCGGGGTGAGGGCACCCCGCCCTACAGTTTGCTTGTAAGGGGGGATGTAGGGCGGCATGCCCTCATGCCGCCGGGATGTGTGCGGCTGCAGCAAAGTGCCCGGGGCGTCAGGGACGCCGCCCCCTACAGCACCGACGCGCCCGGCAGGCGGGCACTGACGAGAATTTTCACGAAAAACATCGGTTTTCCGTAAATTATTGTAATTTCCAATCATACGGCTCTTTACCTTTTGAAAAAAAGTGGTATAACAGAAGCAAGTAAGATGAACAAAGTATGCGCTGTAAACAGTGTACCACAAAACAGGAGGAGCGACAATGAAAAACTGTTTTGACTGCACACCCCACACGATGAAGGACTGGCTGCTGCTGGCGGCGGGCGTCGCGGCGGTGTTTGCCGCGGCAGACTGGCTGCCGGGCGTGCTGCGCGGGGCCGGGGCGTTTCTCGGGCTGCTGGCACCGTTTGGCTGGGGGCTGCTGCTGGCCTATGTACTGGACATACCAACGCGCTTTTTTGCGCAAAAGCTCTTTGGCGGCAGGCGCGGCGGGGCGATGGCCGTCAGCTATGCGCTGTTTTTCGGTGCGCTGGCGCTGCTGGCGGCGCTCGTCGTCCCGCAGCTCGTGCAGAGCGTGACGACCTTTGCCGGGCGGCTCGGTGCGTATGAGGAGACCATCCGCGGCCTGCTGGTCTGGGTGCAAAATACGTTCGGCATCGATACGGCCACGGCGGAACAGCTTGTGCAGATGGTGGGCACGGCACTGCAAAATTGGTTCGGCGGTTTGTCCCACAGTGCGGCGCGTGCGGCGGCGGATTTCGTCTCCGGCGCGGCGGGGGCTGCGGGCAACGCCGTGGTGGCATTGGCCGCCAGCATCTACCTGCTCTCCGGCAAGGAGGCGCTGCTCCGCGCGGCCCGGGCGTGTCTGCACGCGGCGCTGCCGCCGCGTGCCGCGGGCAGTGTGCTGGAAATCTGCCGTCTTGCCAACAAAATTTTCAGCGGCTACATCGGCGGGCAGCTGGTGGATGCCCTGCTCGTGGGCGGGGAAACATTTGCGCTGATGTCGATCTTTGGGCTGGAATACGCGCCGCTGCTGTCCGTGCTGGTCGGCGTGACAAACATTGTCCCGGTGCTGGGGCCGTTCCTCGGTGCGGTGCCGGGGCTCATCATCCTGCTGCTGGAATTGCCCTGGAAGGCGGCAGAATTTGCCATCATTATTTTTGTGGTCCAGCAGGTGGACGGCAACTTTATTGCGCCGCGCATTCTGGGCGGGGCCACCGGCCTGCCGGGGCTGGGCGTGCTGTTGGCCATCGTGGTGGGCGGGGCGTGGTTCGGCATCCCGGGCATGGTGCTGGGCGTGCCGACGCTGGCCGTGCTGGCGGCGCTGCTCAAACAGGCTGTCGGGGCAGGGCTGACGGCCCGCGGCCTGGATGAAAACGGTGAGCCGCGCCGTAATTTACCAGGCGGGCCGCAAGAAAATTAACAAGTTATTCCTTGCAATACAGGCGTGCATAGCGTACAATACTCTTGTAAAATGATGTAAAAGGAGCGGAGCATTTGAAAGAGGAACATATCTGGTCCAAAAAGCCGGAGACGATGCTGGACTGGTTCTGCGTGGTCGGGGCCTGTATTGCGCTGTATCTGACTTTGAACAATCTGGGGTACTTTCTGGGGAAAATCGGTGTGTTTATCGGCATCGTGTCGCCGTTTGCGGGCGGCATAGTCATTGCCTATGTGCTTGACCCGATGGTCAAGTTCTTCTACACAAAGCTGTTTAAAGAGAAGAAAAAGACGCGCGGATTCGCGATTCTTCTGGCGTATCTGGTGGCAATTCTGCTGCTTGTGCTGCTGGCATGGCTGGTCATCCCGCAGATCGTGGACAGCATCGCCATGCTGTTTACGAACTTCCCAAGCTACATACAGAGCGTACAGGATATGCTGGGCATGGCTCAGGAGCGCTTCGGCGTTGATCTGTCGTCGGCCACAAAAGTGCTGGACGATTCCGAGGCGATGGTCAAGGAAATCTACAGCATGGCCAGCGCCGCCATGCCGCAGATCGTGGCCAGCATCGGCAGCGTGGCATCGAACTTTGTGGCGATCTTCACCTCGATTGCGGCCAGCATCTATATGCTGGCGGACAAGGAGCATCTGCTCCATCAGCTGCGCACGCTGGCGCATGCCTTCCTGCCGGAAAAGGCTGCGGAAAACACGCTGCGCATCTGCCATTATGCCAACGTGAATTTCACGGGCTTCTTTGTGGGCAAGATCATTGACTCGGCCATCATCGGCGTTATCACGTTTGTGGCAATGGCGATCCTGCGGCTCGATTTTGCACTGCTCATCAGTGTGTTTATCGGCATCACGAATATTATCCCGGTATTTGGCCCCTTCATCGGCGCGATCCCCAGCATCTTCATTCTGCTGTTGGTTGACCCGATCCAGGCGGTCATCTTCGGCGTGCTGATTCTGGTCATCCAGCAGGTGGACGGCAACTTCATCGGCCCGAAGATCCTGGGCTCGTCCATCGGCATCTCTGCCTTGTGGATCCTGTTTTCCATCGTGGTCGGCGGCGACCTGTTCGGTCTTGTGGGCATGGTCGTCGGCGTGCCGCTCTTTGCGACCTTCTACGGCCTGGCGCGGGAATTTGTGCACTATATGCTGGACAAGCGCGGGCTGGACAGCGAGGGAAACCACGTTGGTGAAGTGGTGGAGGATGAGGAGAACGTGTTTGAGTGATGCAAAGGGGGAAAAAACGGGCGGTGTAATTTACGCCCGACAAAGCCCCTCCGGCCATCGCTGGCGCTCGGCCACCTCCCCTGTGAGGGGAGGCTTTAAACGCGGGCGAAGCCGCCTGAGGGACTCTGCCCGTTTACGGCTGCCCGGCACTTGACCCCCTCTGTCCTTTCTTTATAAAGAAAGGACCAAAGAAATTTCAGCGTCTTACCCCAAAAGCAAAGCACCTGTTTACTGCTTTTTACCGCAGCAAACAGGTGCTTATTTTTTATGGCTTTGTCTGTGGCTGATTCTGTGCGCCCGGCAGCAGGGTCACCACATCCCGCAGCAGTACCAGCGGGCTTTCGCCCTTCTGCACGCGCAGGCTGAAATAGGGTCGGCCCAGTGCATTGTACAGCACGCGATGCGGGAACTTTTCCATGACCTCGCCCAGCTGCTTTGGCCCGACGATGTCACTATACAAAATCAGCTGGTCGCCGCGCTGGACGATCTCCGCAATGCCGACGCGGGCTGCGGTCACGCGCACGAGGGAGACGTCCACCAGCCCCTGCACGCTCTTGGGCGGGCTGCCGTAGCGGTCGATCAGCTCGTCGAGCACGTCCTCGGCGTCGCTCGTCGTCTCGATGGCCGCAATGCGCTTGTATGCCTCGATGCGCCCGGCAGCGTCCGGGATATATTCCTCCGGCAGGAATGCGTCCACGGTGATGTCCACCAGGCAGTCGCTCTTGTCGGGGGCGGGGGCCTCGCCGCGGGCCGCGGCAATGGCCTGACCCAGCATCTTTACGTACAAATCGTAGCCGACGGCCTCCATGTGGCCGTGCTGGCTGTGGCCCAAAAGACTGCCCGCACCGCGGATCTGCAAGTCGCGCATCGCAATGCGGAAGCCCGACCCGAACGACGTGAACTCCCGGATGGCCGAGAGCCGCTTGGCCGCGATCTCGGTAAGCACCTTATCGCGTGTGAAGGTGAAATACGCATACGCCTTGCGGGAGCTGCGTCCCACGCGCCCGCGGATCTGGTACAGCTGGCTCAATCCCATGCGGTCCGCATTTTCAATAATCAGCGTGTTGCAGTTGCGCACGTCCACGCCGGTCTCAATTAAGGTGGTGCAGACAAGGATGTCGATCTCGTTGTCCAGCAATTGCTGCCACACCGACGAAATCTGTTCCTCGGTCATCTTGCCGTGGGCAATGCCGATACGCGCCCCGGGCACGAGCTTGCCCACCCGCGCGGCGCATTCCTCAATGTTGTCCACGCGGTTGTGCAGGTAGTATACCTGCCCGCCGCGGGCCAGCTCCTTGCGGATGGCCTCGGACACGATGCCCTCGTCGTACTCGAGCACATAGGTTTCAATCGGCTGGCGCTCAAACGGCGGCTGCTCAATTGTGCTCATATCGCGGATGCCCGACAGCGCCATGTTCAGCGTGCGGGGGATCGGCGTGGCCGACAGCGTCAGCATATCGACGCCGATGAAGCTCTCTTTGAGCTTTTCCTTGTGCTTGACGCCGAACCGCTGCTCCTCGTCGATGATGACAAGGCCCAGGTCCTTGAATTTCACATCGCCGGACAGCAGCCGGTGCGTGCCGACTACAATGTCCACGGTGCCGTCCTTCAGTCCGCGCAGCGTCTCCTTCTGCTCCTTGGCGGTGCGGTAGCGGGACAAAAGCCCGATGCGGATGGGGAAGGACTCCATGCGGGTCAGCGCGGTGTTGAAGTGCTGCCACGCCAGAATCGTCGTGGGGGCCAGGATCGCGCACTGCTTGCCGCCCATCACGCATTTGAACGCGGCGCGCAGTGCGACCTCGGTCTTGCCGACGCCGACGTCGCCGCAGAGCAGCCGGTCCATCGGCCACGGCTCCTCCATATCGTGCTTGATGTCCGCCGCGCAGGTCAGCTGGTCGGGCGTTTCCTCATAGGCAAAGCGCTGTTCAAAATCACCCTGCCAGGTGTCGTCGGCGGGGAAGGCGTAGCCGTGCGCCTGCTTGCGGCGGGCGTACAGCTCGATCAGCTCCTTCGCCATCTGCTCCGTCGCAGCCTTGACCTTCTTGCGGGTCTTGGCCCAATCGCTGCCGCCCAGGCGGCTCAGCTTCACGTTGTCGCTGTCGCCCGGCGCAGTGTAGCGGGACAAAAGGTCCAGCTGGGTGACGGGCACGTACAGCACGTCCTTTTTGTCGTATTCGATGCGCAGATAGTCCTTTGTGACGCCCTGCACGGCCATCCGCTGGATGCCCGCGTACCGCCCGATGCCGTGGTTCTGGTGGACGACCAGATCACCCACCGAGATTTCGCTCAGGCTGTTCAGCGCGTCCTTATTGCGCTTTTTCTTCTTCTGTGCGCCGCTCACGCCGAAGGCGCGGGCCGTAAACACGGCGTATTTCGCAAACGGCAGACTGCACCCGGCGGAAAGCTGCCCCGGCAGGATCTGCACCAACCCGGCGCTCGGCTCCGCCGCCGCGTCCGTCGTGACGTTCAGCCCTTTGGTGCGCAGGTCGGCGGCCAGACCCGCCGCCGCACGGGGCGTGCCGGCCATGACTGTGACCGCCGTGCCGCCGCTGCAAAGCGGCTGGATGTCCTCCAGCAGCGCCGCGACCTCGCCGCCCCAGGCGGGCAGCGTGTGGGCGGGTGCGTTGACGATGGTTTTCAGCGCCACATCGGGCATGCTGCGGGCAAAGTTCTCGGCGCAGAGCGTGCGGTGCGCGGCGCACTGCGCCCAGAGCCAGCCGCTCTCGGCGTAGAGCTTATCCAGCCCTGCCGCCAGCACGCCGTCCCCCAGCAGGGCGGAAAGCTCCTCGCCCCGGCGGAACGCGGTGGCGCGCTCGGCCTCCCGCAGGGAGGCCGGCTCCTCCAGGATCAGCAGCGGATCGTCAAAGTAGTCTAAAATCGTCGCGGGCTCGGGATAGCGCAGCGTGAGATATTTGTCCATGTTGACAGGCATCGCGCCGCCGTCCAGCTGTGCCAGGTCCGCAGCGGTGCAGGTCTCTAAGGCGGTGCGCCGCCTGCCGCGGGCCTTTTTGATATAGGAGCGGATCTTCTCCGCTGCGTCGGCGGGCTGACCGAACAGTATCTCCCGCGCGGGGGAGACGTAGATTTTTTCAATCGGCTCGTCGCGGCGCTGGGTCGCCAGATCGAAGGTGTGCATCGTGTCGATCTCGTCGCCCCAGAACTCCATGCGGGCGGGCTGCTTCATGTCGGGCGCGTAGATGTCCGCAATGTCGCCGCGGATCGAAAACTGACCCGGGCCGTCCACCTGGTCGCGCCGCGTATAGCCTGCGCCGTACAAAAGCGCGGTCAGCTCGGCGCGGGGCAGTGTGTCGCCGGGGCGCAGGCTGCGGGTGTTCGCGCAGAAATCCACCCGCGGCGTCGTGTATTGGGTCAGGCCCTCGTCGGGCACGCAGACGGCCTGCAGCCGCCCGCCGACGAGGTCGCCCAGCACGGCCAGACGGCGGTATTCGTACTCGCGGCCTGTGCCCTCGATGGGGCGCAGCACATAGTCGCGGGCAGGGAACACTGCCGCCGCCACGCCCAGCGCGTTCAAGTCGCCCGCAAACCGGGTTGCCTCGGCCTCGCCGGGCGTCACGATGCAGAGCGGCTTGTCGAGGGCCTTCGCCAGCGCGGCATAGACCATCGCCCGGCCCGACCCCGGTATGCCAAATAAGGCGCAAGCCCCCGGACCCCCGAGCGCCTGCGCCAGTCTTGCGAATTCGTCTGTTTTGGTGAAAAGTGCGTTGAACATAAAAGAACCCATTGTATAAAGCAAACGTAGGGCGGGGTGACCTCACCCCGCCGCGGCGGCCTGAGGTCAGGCCGCCCTACGTCTGACCGAAAATTGGCTTCTTGCTTATCAGCCGTTCAAGAACTCCGTCTTGAGCCAGCCGTAGGTGCCGTTGTAGTTCACAACGACCCAGCTGCCGTCCTCATTGGTGCCCAGCGCGGTGACGCTGGTGGAGGCGGGCACCTGACCGATCTTGTCATAGTCGGTGCCGGGGCCGCCGCGCATGTTCAGGTTGTTGCCGTCGGTCACGGTGTAGGTCGGCTGCTCACCCTCATTATAATAGGTGGTGGGCTGCACGCTCAGGCCCTCGTACTCGGGCACGGGCGTGGGCTCCGGCGTCGGCTCGGGGGTGGCCTCAGGCTCGGCGGGCACCTCCTCGGCAGAGGCGCTCTCTGCGGTAAAGTTGTCGGCGGTGGGATCGTCAACGCCCTCCACGGGGGCACTGCTGCTGATGGTATCGCCGGAGGCGGGCTGGCTGCCGCCGGTTTGGCCGTCAAAGGTGCCGCTCAGCAGCAGGACACTGAAAATGATGGAGGCGACGAGCGCTACAGCGCAGAGCACCAGACGGGTCATTGCTTTTTTACGGATTTCACTCATGATTCACGTCCCCTTAGTGGTTGAACTTGTTCTGGGCGTACTGCAGATTGTCGTCCATCAGCAGCTTGCAGGCTTCCTCAATGTCCGGGTAGCGGTCCGTCATGGCCTTGCGGTCTGCGGCAGGCAGCTTGCCCAGCACCCAGGCGGCCAGGTCGTACTGCGGGTTCGGTTTGGCGCCGATGCCGATGCGGATACGGCTGAAATGGTCGGTGCCCAGGCTGGCAATGATGCTTTTCAGCCCGTTGTGCCCGCCGGCAGAGCCGTGGGGCCGGATGCGCAGATGTCCCGGCTCCTGGGTGATGTCATCGCACAGCACAATGATGTGGTCTGCCGGGATCTTGTAAAAGTTGGCGGCGGGGGCAATGCTCTGGCCGCTCAGGTTCATGTAGGTCAGCGGCTTGAGCAGCACGACTTTGTGGCCGTTCACCTGTGCCGTGCCGTACAGGCCCTGCCATTTGGCCTTGGCAATGTCGCACTGCCACTGCGCGGCCAGATAGTCCAGCGCCTCAAAACCGGCGTTGTGGCGGGTGCCGTCATATTTCGGTTCGGGGTTGCCCAGTCCGGCGATGAGCCAGTCTGCCCCGGAGGTCATTTCGAACATAGATATATCCTTTGAAAAATCGTGAAGTACCGTAGGGGCTGGGCATGCCCGGCCCGGCAGCGTAAGATAAGCGGCTGCTTATGGGAAGACCGCGGGGCGTCGAGGACGCCGCCCCACTACAACGCTTTACTTCCCTTTCTTCTCCGCTTCCAGCTTCTGCTTCTTGGCGATATACTTCTCCAGCTTGCGCTCGCCCCAGCCGTCGATCTCGGCCTGCTTGGCGCGCTCGATGCCCAGCGCACCGGCGGGCACGTCATGGCCGATGGTGGAGCCGGCAGCCGTGAACGCATGGTCGCCGATGGTGACGGGTGCGACCAGGTTCGTGTTGCAGCCGATGAACGCATAGTCGCCGATGGTCGTGTGGAACTTGCCCTCACCGTCGTAGTTGCAGGTGACGGTGCCGCAGCCGAAGTTGCAGTACTTGCCCACCGTGGCATCGCCGATGTAGGTCAGGTGGCTGACCGTGTTGCCCTCGGCAAAGTCGGCGTTCTTCGTTTCGACATAAGCGCCCAGATGGCAGCCCTCGGCGGTTTTGGTGCCGACGCGCACATGGGTGAAGGGACCGATCTTGTTGTTGGGGCCGATGTGGCTCCCATAGCACTGGCTGGCATTGATCGTGGACCCGGCGTCAACGACGGTATCCTCCAGCAGGGTGTTGGGACCGATGACGCAGTCCGGGCCGATGACCGTCTGGCCGCGCAGGATGCAGCCCGGCAGGATGGTCGCACCGGGGGCAATGATGACCTCCGGCTCAATGCAGACGTTATCGCTGATAAAATTCACGCCGTTATCCAGATGGCGCTCAAACGTGGCGGCATAGCGCTGCTGTGCCAGCTCGAAATTCTCTCTTGCGGTAGACATATAGCGGTTCTTCCTTTATATACTCATTTCGTGCCCGCGGCGCACGGGGGCTGCCGACGGACCTTATACCTATATATTGTATAACATGCGGCGCATTTTAGCAAGCCGAAAAACGCCGTTCGCCGCAAAAATTTACCGCGGCACTCAAAAAGAAAAAAGTGACAGTTCAAAAAATATTTCGAACTTCCCACCCATTATAAAATACACGATTTTTGTGCAAATTGCAATACCTGAACCAAAAAAGTTTGGCTACTTTTCGGCGAAACTATTGAGCATTTTTTTAACAATCTACTGGAAATCTGTCTTTCGGTCTGTTATAATGGACTATGCAAACATGATTTATGTGATGCAAACACGTCACCAATTTGGGAGGTAACTATGAGCAAGAAATTCTTGTATCTGTTCAAAGAGGGCCATGACGCCTTCGGCGGCGACCAGACCACCATGAAGAACACTCTGGGTGGTAAGGGTGCCGGCCTGGCCGAGATGACCCACGCCGGCATGCCGGTTCCGCAGGGCTTCACCATCACCACCGAGGCCTGCACCCAGTACTATGCTGACAACCGCGAGATCAACGATGAGATCAAGGCAGACATCTTCAAATACATGGGCATCCTCGAGGAGCAGACCGGTAAGACCTTCGGCTCCATCGAGAACCCCCTGCTGGTTTCCGTCCGTTCCGGCGCACGTCAGTCCATGCCCGGCATGATGGACACCATCCTGA
>OIWQ01002116.1_pt1 | contig 21432 bp, 16 predicted proteins | sample 1587571 | NCBI WGS metagenome assembly OIWQ01 (sample SAMEA3888910, study PRJEB22519) | human gut metagenome | biome: human gut; feature: human-associated habitat; material: faeces | place: Denmark | collected 2010 | reverse complement strand
TCCAGAAGTACTTATGAAATATTGATTCCTTAATCTATCATCCGCCAGATAATAATCAACTAAATATTCTTCTAAAGCCATATTTAATCTTAAATTTCCAAGCTGTGTAGATGCCGGAGGAGAAATTAAGTTTCCTTCTGATAAAGTTATTAAAGGATAATCTTTAGTTAACTTTGCAATAGCTTTGGAAGTATCTCTATCAAAAGTAAAGAATATGTTATCAATATTTTCAGAATAAGAAGGGACCCAAGAATAGAAAGTAACAAATTTCTGTAGAACCTCATTATAGCATAGATTCCATACTTTTTCTTCGATAGTATTAATATCATCATAAAAAGTAAACATTACATCTTGTTTAAATCTATTGTAATGAGTTTTTACATTCCTTATCCCTATGATTGGGGTCATCTCTTTTTCTGTCAATGAAATATTATCATTTAAGAACTTTTGTACTTTAAAATCAGATATTACTTCGAATGTTTCTCCATTAGTCCTCCAAATCTTCTTACCAACTGTGTCCACTCCATAAACAAAATACGGGGTCTTGATGACACTTTCGGCCCACTGGGTACCGAATGTATCCGACAGTACTCTTGGATTCTCTGGGAGCACGTTAGAGGTATTTATGAAGACACTTCCACCTGCTCCACCTCCAGATTCTACTCTTTCATTCACTGGAATCAAAGCTACTCCGTGTTCAAAAACACAAAGTATATTGCCAAAAAGTTCAACTAATTTGATTATGTTTCCGTATGTGAGAGGATAATCTCTGTAATTAGTAAGTCTAAATACTCTGTATCCATTTTTGAAGGAATCATTTATATTAATATCCGAGTACATAATCCGAACTCCGAAATGATTCTTTATTGCAGGAACATCTGGTAATTCAAAATTATATTTATCAGAAGTAGTAGAATTTATTCCATCATTTATAACAAATGATTCTGGTATTTTGGATTCTCCTCCAGTACTCATTGCTTGTAATGGGTAGAAACCTCTTGGTTTACCAGTCAATCCTTCCTCGGAACTATAAGACTTATCTAAACATCTCATAGAAATATTTATATTACTGCAAACCTTCACTGTTGCCCAGTGTCCCAAAGTTATGGCATTGACATCTCCTCTATTTATTTTAGAGAAACTTTCCTGATTGTCAGGGTCATAATTATCTTTCCAAGACATTGCATCCACTATATCATCATTTATAGGAGAAGAAGGGTCTTGAAAATTTCTACACATTCTGTGCGTATAATTACCTATAAAACAGTCTCCTCGGAATATTCCAGATACTTCTGCCATTTCTTTCGACTCATCTACATCTTCCCATAGAGTTCTATCACAAATTGCATAGAAAGAAGAAGAATCTTCAAAACGTATAGAGAAATAATCGTCAATAGAATTTTCATTGTAGCTAGGAATCTTTATATTAATTAAGGACATTTTGTTTGTATTATAGCCCTCAATTCCTAAGAATGGCCCCCATGCTCCCCTTAATAGGTTTCTAGCATTTTTAGATTTGTTTCTGTATTCATAATATGATACTCGCCACTGTTCTTCAGCTTCTCCAGCCCTAGAAGAAAATACTTCCTTCTTACCTTTAAGAAGTTTAATATTGTCAGTAATAGCTGTAATATTATACGTTTCACTTCCTACTGAACTGTTAGTAGTGTAATCAAGGTTATAATAATGTAGAGCTAGATTATTAAATCTACTAGTTCTAAACTGTGACTTAGCCATTGATACTTCAAATTCTGTTCCAGTAAATAGTTGATTAAAATATGGTTGTCTTAATTCAAATTCTGGACATAGAGCAGCGTAGCCTTCGGATACATAGTCAGAAGAAATTGTTTTGTATCTTCTACTAAAGTCATTAGTTAATACTCCATCATCATCAATAAACCTCTCTACCAAATATCCATTATTTACAGGAAGTACTGGCAAATGACTAGTTGATTCAAGTCCGATAGTTACAGCTTGACATAAAGTAGTTGGAATCCTTTTCTGTCTTACGAAGAAGAATCCTTTAGTGAACCTCTTTAGTAAAGCAAGGGCTTCTTTATCAATTTTAAAGTCTATGCCAATTGGCACAATTCCAGAGCTTTGTAGCTGATTTCCAGAGTAGTTAATCCTCACTACTCCTTTTGAGTTTTCATTCTGATTGTCGAGCTTATAGGAGTCTTTATTGGTAGGAATGTACTCCCTATTTGCCTTAATTTTCTCTATACTTGAATTTGGGTCTACTGGATTTTTATAAACCTTGTACTTAGTATAAGAGACATTCTCAACTAAATCGGATATTCCACGAACATTAAATACAGGAGAAAGAGTGAAATCATTAAGTATATAGACTATTCCAAATCTATAAATTTCCTCATTCCAATATCCCAACTTGTGATAAATGTTCTGAACATTATAATATTCGTATTGTCCTGTGGAATCCTCATATTTCTCATTTACCCATCCTATATTATTTTTTAAATTAAGATGTGGCAGGAATCTTAAAGACAAATCAGACAGTTCCTTATATTCTATATCTGGATTATTTACATTACCCATAAATAGCATATTTTGACAAGTAGTTTGTGCATTTGCACTATCTACTACATTATATTGCATATTTATATCATTTAAACTGACTTGAGTAACATTTTCAAATCCATTGATATTTACCCTTGCAATATTATTATATACAGCAAAGTTCTTGTCTATCTTAAATGATGTTACAGTTTCATTTGCGTTTGCATCTGATGTACTTCTTGTATAATACACAACAACATTGTTATAAGAAGAATCTATATTTGTCAGAATAAAAGATACTGACTTATAACTATTTTCGTCTCTAATTCCGCCCTGTATAGAGAATGGGTCATTGATATTTCCAATATGACAGGTTACAATTCCAGATTCTGCTATAAAATCAGACTCGTTTCCGTCTGAATCGGACAACTTAAAATAGAATACATAGTTTCCAACTCTAAGATTACCACTTGTCCCTAAACCTGTAAACATTAATCTAGGAATAGTGTTCAACTTCTTATATAAAGAAACATCAGAATCAAAAGAGCTCTCATCGTATATATTAGTATCATTATCTCCGCTTCTATCTACTATTTGATATGTGTTCATTCCAGTAGAAGAAAATCTCGTATTTATTAGTTTAGGAAAACTATTTCCGTCATTAAGAATAAGGTTTACAGAACCGTCATAAGATTGTTGAGGAATAATATCCACAGGATGATTTAAATCAAACGGAAGAAGTTCAGTATCTAGGTCGACAAGACTTCCTTTTGGATATGTAACTTTATCGCTCTCTATAAGGTCTTCTCCTAGTCTTAATACTTTTAAAGGATTGTATTCATAAACTAATGCTCCCTTTTGTTGAAGCTGTATTGCACCTTGAGAGATGCTTACAGCTTCATTATTTAGTGATATAAAATCCATTATTAATTATATGGTTGATATATATTTGTATTTCCTCCAAAATAAACGGCACTCTTCATATCTGGAGCATGTCCACCTTTTCCCTTAGTCCATGTTCCAACTATAGAAGGATTTCCTTTACTTGGATTTATAAGTATTCTGTTTAATTCAGATTCACTTCCTGTAATAGAATATTCATTAACAAATATATTATTAATATCTTCTGGTAAAGAAATAGTTCTATTTCCCCAAATTCTAATGTTTCTCTGATTACTCGCAGGAACAACCGAACCATTACTATCCCACTCAATATTTTTAACAGAACCATCAGCATTTAAAGCTGCATCTGTTGTACTAGCAATATATATTTTTCCTTTATCAGCAGTAGTATCAGTATTTCCAGTACTAAAATATGAATATGCGTTAGTATATCCTCCTAATATGTTTATGTCATTGTCTATTCTTAAGGTCTTCCCAAACGGGATATCTATATCAGCTTCGGTAGGTTTATAAACGTAAAACTCGGGAATAAAATCAACTAATTTATCTCCCAGTTTAGATTGCCACCATTGAATATGTTCTTTAATACTTACAAGATTTCCTTGTGAGTTTGTGTCCCCTAAATAGAAGTTAACTGTAGTATCTCCAGGAGAAGTTACCTTTATTTTTCCTTTGTAGTGAGTTTCAAATTGTAAATGGTATACTAATGCTTCCGAGCTTGGCCCAGCAAAGAACTTAGTAACATTGCTTCTTCTTACTGTACAAATTTGACTCATGATGCACTTTAGCATTTCTGGAAGTCTAATAATATCAGTTGCAGAGTTCACATCTGATGTTTCAGTCTTTCTAGAACCTAAATTTATTACCCAATGTGAACCGTTTGTGTCCATCCATGTAGCTAATAAGAAATTGTCTTCATCATCAACTTCATTATCCCTAGACCACCATCCATTTCTGCTTATTCTACTACGACCATAGTGTAGAGATGCGTGGTCTTTATCGTGACCTCCAAATATTCCTACAGTTCCATTGCCCATGCTGTTTAAGGCGGTTTGCAATCCGTCATCGTCATGGCTTCCTGTACTGGTTCCTTTATTAAGCCCTTCTGTATGGCTTTGGTCTTTATAAAACTTAGAATTGTAGCATATATAATCTTCATCTCCTGAAGTTGCAGTCAATACTCCATTACTTTCCTTAAATGAGAAAATTCTTTCTCTATCAGATGCTCTCATATCAGAAGAGTATAATGGAAGTAATGCGTAATTATCTAAGGTTTTCGATTCCACATTTCCAGATATAGAATATGCTGTTCTAGTTGTGGATAGATTTACCTCAATAACCTTTTTAGATGAATTATATGAAGAACTTATAAATGCATTGTCCGTAGTAACATTTGGAATAAGACTACTATCAGCACTATAAACTGGAGTTTCTTCCCATGTTCCTGAACTAACCTTAGGAGATGAACCATAATATTTTTCTAAAGTAAGTTCTTCTGGGAATCCTGCAAATCTTTTAGAATCATATTTATATGCTAATTCAGGAGACACATTAATCTTATATGTTCCCTTCTTTTTAGTTGTATATTCATCTCCTGCAGTACTACCATCAAGAGATGATTTATAAGTAAGATAATCTCCTGGAGTAATATTTTCTATTAAAGTATAACCTGTTGGGAAAGAAGCAGAATTTTCCTTTTTCTTTAAGTAAATTTCTTCTTTAGATGATTCAATTTCAACACTTACAGGAGTTTCAACTGAAAGTTGTTGCTTAGGAATTTGTAAGAAATTAAAGTCTTTATTATTCCCGTTATAATACTCATTAAATAATGTTCCAGTATATAATAGTCTATATGCAACTATAGAAGACACCCCTGCAACATATTTATCAATTCTAACAACGTATAGCCAGTTCTTTCTTAAGCTATCGAAAGGAATAATTTCTTCAAATGAACCATTATAGTATTCTTTAGATATTTCATAATAAAATCCAGAATTATAGGTAGAAGGGTCGTCAGGATGTATATTTATGTCTATAAATCTAAACACCATTTTTTCTACTCCCTCATCTTCATTCATATTATAGTAATCGTATCCCCAACCAATTTTTACGTAGTTATCTGAAACAAAAAATCTCCATTCATTAAAGTCCTCCTTATTGGGCCGAATTTTACTGAAATCAATTGTTCCATTTTTCACCATTCTCTCCAATACACCATAAACTGAAACTGGCATAATGCTGTAATCAACTTTGCCCATATCAGAGGCATTATTTTGAGATATAGTAAGTGTTTGATAAAGTTTAGTACTATTGCGTGTAGTACTTCCGTAAAGACTTACATTAGAATCAACATTTGTCTTTCCTTGAAAAAGAGGAGAATCTCCATCCATTTCTCCGGTCAGTACAACACTTATTAATTTAGTATCTTCATCATATTTGTATTTTCTAATCAAGTTGAATTTGCTAAAAGTCTTTAACTCAACTACTAATACCAGTACTCCAGATGATTTTGCAGAGAATACTTGAACTAGACTATTATCAGTTAAAGCTTCTTCTGTATTATCAGTCTCATATATCCACAAACCATTATCATATAATCTTAGTGTAGATTCATCTACATAATCTATATTGCCAGAGCTATTTATTACTCCAAGTCTAAGACTCACAGCTCCATCTTTAATAGCCTGTTTAATAGCGTTACTTATGCTTTCGGCAGTAAGTATAAATTTATCTCCTGGGTGGAAAGTCTTTGCTTCCTCTGAATTATTTTCTTGAAATAATTTCTGTTTTCTATACTCACTAATGATGAATGGAACTTGTACACCCTCAACTGTTCTGATAGTAACAAATTGATTAAAGTTTATGTCTACAGGAGATGTAGATAAGTCAGAGTCACTATATAGTTGTTGTGGTGAAGGAAATGAACCGATTTGCCCCTTCTTAGTAATAGGGTTATATGCAGCCACATATATAATCCCTCCATGTTCTTTCATTCCAATAGGAATATATCCTTTATCGAGTCTGGCAGTATGAACCTCTCCATTACCCATATCATTCTGTAACACAAACTCATTTCCATCATAGGTAATCGAAGTTGCGTTCAGAGCATTAGTAAGAACGTTGTTTGGAGTAACTATTGGATTTAAATCCATAATTAAACCACCATCAAACGTATTAACTGTTTCCTGTTTACTCATGCTTACAAAAATTCATAATTATTATTGTATGTTAATATATCTTTAAATTTTAATGGTTCTCTAGTTATAATTAACTCTGCATCCTTAGATGTGAAGTTTTCCCTATAAGCAACATTTCCTACAAGAGTAATAAAGGGAACTCTGAATATATACCTTCTGTTATATTCCTTTATCTTACACTCATCGAGTATCTGATAGAGAATTTGATTCCCATAGTTAAATATTTTCTTTTTCCTTCCTTTGGTATTGTGTTGTTTGAGAAAATCTTCATATTGAGAATCAGTAAGTGCGAAATAGTAATATCCATCCCATTGTATATTCTTGCGCTTGTAGAGAACCCGCAGCTTTACAGTTAATTTCTTGATGTAGTATTCAAAGTGTTTTACAGAATCCCTTCTAAGCGTCCCTATATAGCACCACAACGAATCATCAGTTATTAAAGTATCTCCACCGTAAAGATTATGCAAATATAGTGATTTCCAACCATAGTTCAAAATTCTTTTAATGTCCTTTTCTGGAACATCTGGAAACTTTTCACAAAGTGATTCGTAGTAATCTTTAATTTCTTTCAGTTGCATAATTTAACAGTATTGTTTACCTTTATTAGTATTCTCTGTAATCTTGTTTTTTATATTTTTATCAACATACACAGTTTTAGACTTTAAGAAATTTCCACTTTTTATATTAAGGACTATCTCGTTTCCAGAGAATCCAGATGATAAAAAATCAACATCTCTCCATTTACCGCTTCTTCTCGCCCTTTTAAAGTCTTCTCCGTATGTTCTTTTAACATGCATTTCTGCAAATCTTCCATGTGTAGGAAGTATAAAAGTAACATTATTATCAACAATGTCATTTAATACTTCCTTTACACACTCTCTAAATATTTTTTTTACTAATACATCCCTATGAGGGTCTTTATTTATCTTTTTACAATCTTCACATGACATTTCCAATTTGTCGTATGGAAAATTCATAAACATTTCGTCCATATTGAACGCACATCCAGTAGCATAGTTCATAATTGTTAAACAGGTTTATATGAGAAATTGTGTCTTTTTCTATTCCAGTTTGTTTTAGCATCCAGTATATCATTCATTTCATTTTGATTTAGATATTCTGGAACTCTAGCAGCATCACAATACTTAAGCCAATCTTGTAGCATTAATTGTGCTGTCTGAAGGATATTTGCATTGTTAGTCATTAATCCTTCTTTATATTTCTTTCTATAAGCAACAAATGTTGCAATAGCTAAACTTTCTTTTTCTGATAACATAGGAAGACCTTCATCATCTAGTATAACTCCTTTATAAAGAATATATACAGTTCCATAGTTTTTATCAAAGTAAAGAGTATCTCCAACTCTTTCAAACTTCGCATATTTACCACTCATATATAAAGGGTCTTCATACATTTTTCTTCCTTCTATGTAGTTTTCTACAAATTGGGAAGTGTAATCTCCATTAGGAGAATAGTTAGTCACATACTTCCAATCTTCTGAAGCGTAAGTAACTGCTTCGATAATGTCACAATTACAGGGAAGTTCCACTGTATAGTCTGGACATTCTATCTTAGTACAGTATCTATATAATCTTACATTTTTATTTCCTATTAAGTTCCAAGCTATTAAACCAAATTCCTCAAAGTCTTGAGGGAGCATTTCTACTCCATATAATAAATTTGCTTGGAACATTGCTTGATGAAAATTTACCATTATGCAGGTGTTTGGTCATTAGGTAATATTGGAGCAGCCAATTGTCTGTAATAACGTAATTTCTTCTCCGTTAATCTTTTCTTTATTTCCGTATTAATAAATGTAAAGTTATCAATTCCTTCTAAATCACAACAGCCGAAGTTCTCTAACTGTCTTGGGTCTTTAAAGATTGCCACAACACTTACTTGCTTGATAAGTGGAGCATTAAAGATGAAGCAATCGTACATATTATTTTCATTTGGAGTTACATCTATATAAACGTAGGGTTTATTTCTTCCTCTTTTTCTGTATTGATGATACATCCATGCAGATGAGGAAGTATAGTATATAAATGGAAGTAGCCTGTCTGTGCTACCTATATAATCAATGGCTAATTCTCCATAGTCATTAAGAAGCTGTGGAATCTCAAAATGAGCTACTGGTGTTTCTCCAGTTGTTCCACAATTACATCTTTCTAATGATTTACAATCTACATCTATACAATTTAATGATAAGAGTAAATCGTTCTTTGGAAGAATTCCTTTTAGTGAGTATTCTTTAATTATCTGCAATCTTTCATCTATTATGTCATCTTCTAATTGTTCAATAGACATAGTAGCTGTTCCATGCATTCCACGTAAACCTGATACTATATCATTATATATTGCTGATGCTAATTTATTGTATATCATAGGGCTAAACAAATAAAGGCGACGACCTCTAACGGACGCCGCCTTTAAATATAAAGATTAGTTACTAGGCATTTAACTGAGTGATAGTGATTTCTTTAGAAGCACTAACTCCGTTTTTAGCTGATACTGTTACAGTTGCTTTTGCACTTCTTGCAGCACCAGACTCATTAGTTGTTCCTGTGAAACCTACTTTAGTAGTTCCCGGAGTAACTGTTAGCCAATCTGCTGTTGTTGTAGCTGAAACGTAAGCTACTGTACTTCCACCATCAATAGTTGGAGTAAGTTCTTTCTTAGTTCCTGCTTTTACCATGTCAGTAATATCTGTAACCCCACCTGTAATTACAATAGGTTTCTTTTCTTCTGTTACTGTTCCTAAAGTTGCTAATGCAGCTTCAAACTCAGCAGCTACAGAATCATGTACATAGAATACGTGAGTAGTTTGAGATGTTACTTGCTGTCCAACAGCAGCTCCACCCATGAGTCCTCTATCTACTTTGTAATAGATAGTATATTGACTATACTTACCATTGATGATAGGAACTTCGTCTTGTAACGGAGCTTCATATCTTCTTACATCTAGAGTAGGGATTCTAAGGTCTTTAATGATGTTTTGATAAGTTCCAAATCCTTCTCTTCCCTGAGTTAGGATGTTTTTGCTATCAAATCCTTCTGCACCAGCTTCTTTTGCAGATGCAATTACAGCAAATGCACCTTCTGCACAAGTACATGCAATTTCTCTTAAATCTGGGTCGAAGTATTCAATATCCATTTTAGTGAATCTTTGATACTCGTCAACAGCTTCGATAATCAGGTTATTACCGCTTACTGAAACATTAAAATGTTTGAAGTCGTAAGCACGTTGATATTTCTTAATTTGATTTGCAACTTTAGTTGCTAATTGAGCTGCTGTATCCCCAGTTTTCTTTTCAAACTCAATGTATAAAGGTTTACCTTTGAATACAAAGTCATTTGAATAGTAAGAGTTCTGATTTCCAGATAGTCTAATATACATAGCGATTCTGAATACTCCAGATGCTTGAGTAATAGTAGTCATATCTAAAACAGCCTTTGCTAAAACAGGAGCAGAATACGCTCTTTTATACATTGCAGTGACGTTAGCTTTCTTGAAAGTTCCAACTCTTTTGATTTGAAGAGTTTCGTCTTTTGCAACCCATCTTGGTAATTTAGTAGTATAATCTAGAGCGTCATTGATTAAGGTTGTTGTCGTAAATTGAAACATACTTTAATTTATTTTTTAGTTTGTGCCAGCAGCTGAGTTGGAGGTGCTAGTGGCGGATTAACTGGATTATATGTTTGTATTCTAGGGTCACCGGAGTTCTCCAATACAATATTAACCAACTCTTTGAGAATCTCTAAGCATATGTAATCTGGAAATTCTAATATTTGTGAAGTGTCCTCTGTGAGGTCTAGTTGCTCTTTAGTAAGTAGAATCGTTTGAGGCACTTTAATGTAGTCTATTCGAACCTTTCTAAGTTCGTAGTCGGTAGACTGTCCGCATTTTATTTCCATTCTTACTGTAGAAGCATTTCCATATCTAACAGCAATTTCTCTATCAACTGTACTTACAGACTCACCTCCTATTGTTATAGTTCTAGGAAGATTGCTGTTGTCTCCTTCTGCATCTCCTAAAAGTGAGGTTACTTTATAAGTTCCATTCATATCAGTCCCACGATTGTCTTTATAAGGATAAGTTGGAACTTCTGTTGAAGTATTAATGTTGTTTATATAGTAATATGGAGTCTTATAAGATGGCTTAAAGTAAGAGTTATTGATGATTTGAGGTTCCATGTCAGCAGTTAATCTCCTTGCGGGAAATGTAACATACTTGGATTTTCCTGTACAGCCTTTTTTAGGATTTACATTCTCATATTGGCAAATACATCCCAACATGTGAAAGTAATCACTTGGAAGAGTTACTTCATAAGAAGCTCCACATAATTGTGAAATCATTTCCAAGTCTTCTCCTTCTAGAGCTAAATCAGAATATGGAAGCTCCGGTGTTAATATAGCCGAAGCCTTCAATACCCTTAAATCATCAGAAGTTTGCTGATTCATATCGTACATAACATATCTCTTATTGAGAAATTGATATATACCTCTAGTAATCAGATGATTGAAATCCTCTATCAGCATAGTAGCAGCGGTAACTTTATTAATCTCAATTAACATGTATTCCCATGCCTGTCTTGCTGTCATAGTAGAATTATTTTGTTATTTTATTTCTTTGGTTTTGTAGGAGTCTTAGGTGCTGTTAAAGCTGCAAATTCCCGAGCTGTATCTTCAGCGGTTTCGTCCTCACCAAAGTCTTCATATAAGTCAGGATATGTATCCTTCTTAATTAATTCGAGCACTTTTCTATTTCTTGGGTCTTTCATCCAAGTAATAGCTGCATCATCAGTAGCTCCCAAACAAACGCTATCTCCGTACATATATAGTTTTTGTTTAACTATAATAACGTGTTTGTCTTTTGCATCCATAAATAGAAGTCTGATATTAATATCATCTCCTGTGTAAAGGTTAATGATTCTATCAGGGTCTTTTTCAGCAATACTTAGTAAGAAGTCAGTAACGTCTGCACTTGAAACATTACGCATGTGTTTTCCAAGTAATCTTGCCATTTGTACTCTTCCTTCGTCTCCTCTTGGGTCGTCAAGAATGTAAGTTCCAGCATCGTGAATTTTCTTTTTCTTTGATACTCTCTTAGCAGCTTCATATCCAGGTCTTTCGATATAGATTTCAGCGATTCCTTGTCTTGGACGAAGTGTTCCTTTAACGCCCGGACCATCAATTAGGTTTACACCCTTAGAGTCCTTACTATCTCTTGATTGGGCAATAAAAATACAATTCTTGATTGCTTCCCATTTAGCAGCATCATAAGGATTGTTTAAGTCGAATGTAGTACCATCTTCAATAACGAAAGTTTCTGTTTCTTTAATAAAGATTTTACCACTATTTCTCTCTGGGTCAGAGAGAATCATGTCCCCAACACTATTCACAGGTTTTACGCAATCTGGATATTGACCAGTTCTTGGGTCTTTACTAGGTTGGATGTAATATTTCATGCCTACTTTACCATATACACTTCTAAGGATGATAAAATTTTCAGCAGGACTTTGCATTAGTTTGTTAGCATTATCAGTACTCATATTAATTCATAAGGTTTTATAATATATAAAAAATGTAAGGGAGTGTTATTTCAACTCCCTTACTATATCTTGACTATTTATTAAAGTTCTCTTAAAATGAAGCTTCTGTATGGGTTGAATACACCAACGCCAGAATATCCCCAGTTGATTAACTTAGAAGCAGCAACAGGACTTGATACAATTCCTGAACTTAATCCATCTAATCCACCTACACCTGGATATTTATTAGTGATGAAGTCTCCACCTTTCAGTGTGAACATTTGGATTGGAGGTTCATTTCCAGTAGAGTCAGCAGTTAAGTCTAAGCATAAGCAATATGCTTTTTCCATACCATATTCTCTAGAGAATGTTCTATCAACTTTGAAGGAGATAGTATTTCCACCGAATGTATAGCTATCAAATGCAGCACCAACTTTGATGTAATCGTTAGCTGCTTTAGACCATAGATAAGTACCGATAGTCTTATATTTAGCTAAGAAATCTCCAAGAACGTTCTGAACTAAGAACCACATTCTTTCGTTGCAAATAAATACGTATTTGTTTCCAGTTGGCTGTGTTGCTTTTTCATTCATTGTAGCAATTACAGTTTGGAATACATCAATAGAAAGTTTTGCAAACGCATATTTAGATGCAAATCTTTCTACTTGTGGGATGATACCGTCACCAATGTAGATTGGTCTTTGAGTATCTGGGTCAACAATGGTTGGCTTACCATTTACGTCAACATTACATTTGTTGAATAATAGACCGTTGTTTCTTACATATAAGAAGTTATCAAGAAGAACTTTTTCTTTCTTGTCCATCTTATATAATGTTTCTTTTAAGCTACCAGTGTCTTTTCCTTCTGCAATACTGATGAATACGTTTTCATGAGCTGCATAAAGTGCAGAATAGCTATCATCACATCTGTGAGTTGTAATGAAGTTTCTGTGTTTTTCAATGTTAGATTGATATTTAACATATCCTTCTTCGTGCATTTCAGGCATTGCGTTAGATTGGAATCTAGTAGTATCACCTACTTGGCAACCACTAAAGTCAAGAACGCTAGAATAGTCACTATCAATAAGTCTAACAACTACTTCCCAATAGTTATCGGCTTTTCTAACTGGTCTGCTTACTACAATACATTGCTGCATTGTTTTATCAATCTTGAAGATGTCATATTTTTCGTAATATCTTTCTTTGAAAGCCATTACAATTTCAGAGCCGTTAGCTCCATCTTCTGTTGGTACATCTGCAAACTCAACTCTCTTAATGTAGTTGGTTTCAACTTCCCATTCAAAGTACATTGAGTCAATGCTTTGATATTTATTACCAGACTTAACATCTTGGTAGAAAATGTTTCTTAGAGATTCTGTTAGGTAAGAAGCTGTAAGTTCTGGGTAAAGTCTTGAAACAACACCTAATTTAGTTGGTCTAGTTCCTAGAAACTTATAGAAATCTTCATAAGTTCTAGTTTCCGACATAGTCGGTCTGTTTGATACAAAATTCGCTACTATCATACTTTTTTAATTAAAAATCTATATCATTAATTGTTTTTTCATGAGGATTTCCGTCCTCTGGTTTAGGTTCAGATGCAGGTTTTGGAGCAACTACGACAGTAGGTTTTTTATTACCTTTTGGTTGAAGTCCTTTCTTTGCATCTTCATATCCAGCTTCGTAGGCTGAACGTCTTTCTTTTGCTATCTCCTTATCGTAATAATCAGTGATAGTCTCGAAAGCTTCGTCTCCCTTCAATGCAAACCAAGCCATTCTCGCTAAAGTTTGTGGGTCGTCTAATGCTTTTCCTAAGTAACTAACTCCTGCCGAATCTAGCGATAATATGAAGTTTGCAACTTCTTCCATGTCATCTTGGTCCAAATTTAATTTTACACCTCCAACTTCATCTAAAGACTCAATAGCTTCGAGTACGTCAGCTTGGAAGGCTTCAAATTGTTCTTGTTTCTGTTGTTGGTCGAGAAGTTCCTCATTCTGTCTTCTTTCATCTTCTAATGCTTTATACTCCGCTCTAATTCCCTGCATTTTCTTTTCAAAAAGTGCTGGATTAGATTTTTCATGTTCTAAAGCTACAGCTATTTCTTCATCAGTCATATCTGGAACTCTAGACTGTAAATCTAAAGTATATAAGTCTTCGTCTGATAACTTCTCAACTTCATATTGTGGATTACCTTCTAATGCTTGTCTATATTCTTCAATAGCCTGTTCCTTTTGGTAATTTATATATTCTTCTGGAGTAATCCCAGCATCACGTAATAAATTAATAAAGTTAATTTCAGGTTCTTCAAGACCATAGTTAGGGTCAGGAGATTCTGGGGCTAGAATGTTTAATTTTTCTTCCGCTGATAGCGAATCCCAAGAAACTTCTTCAATTTCACCTTCATCATTTTCAAATTTAATTTTTGAAGGGTCTTTGATACCTACTTGTTTAAGCATAGAAATAATAATATCATCTTCCTGTACTGGTTCTTGTGTCTGCGCAGGTTCTTGTTGTGAACCTTCTGCTGGCTGTGGTTGAGTTTCCTCTCCCATCCAAGGTTTCTCTTGCTCTAATGATTCGTAATCTGGTACGTAACCATTAGGGTTCGACGGTTCCGGTGCTATACCGTAATCTTCTTCGTTAAAGTCTAAATCCTCAATTCCCTTTTCCATATATCATTCTTTTAAAGTTATTTGCAAATATAGTCATTTTTTTATTCCACATAAAGTGAAATACTAAAATTTTCTAATTTTACATTTTTTAATAACTTTAGCCTATGAATTTTTAGAGATGTACTTGATGATTCCGTCTACATGAAGTTTAGCGATAGCTTCCTTTCCCTCTTTAGAAAGAAGAAATTCTACATCTTCTTTGTTGTCTTGGAATAGATTCTCTGTAAGAACTGCAGGACAGTTAGTATCTCTACATATTGCAAGGTTTTGCTGCCAATATTTTTGCCCAGGTCTTTCAGTTCTCAACTTAAGTTTCTGTTGTTCAGCTGCATCATATAAACAATCAGCTAGTAACTTACTATTGCTTGAAGCATTATTAGAAACAAAGACACTCCATCCTTTTGCTCCCATCCATGCACTACCATTACCTGCGGCATTGCAATGAATAGACACTAATAGAACATTTTTATTTCCTAATTCTTTAGCAAATTTATTAGCCCGTTTGCATCTTTCAGAGAGTGAAATATCAGTAGTTTCCGGAACAAGGAGTTCAACATCATAATCTCTATTATAAAGTTCATCATAAACCATAGAAGCTATCTCTCTTGCATAAAGATACTCTCTAAGTTTACCATCTGGACTTCTTTTTCCTGGAGTGTTCTCTCCGTGACCATTGTCTAACAGTATTTTCATAAACTATTTATTTTTAAACAGATATCCAGGTTAGCTGCATTAACTCTTTTTTCAGAGTCCAGTTTTTTAACAGCAGTCTTCAGTATAGTTAATTCTTCAAAAGAAAATTCAATTTCCTTACCTTTATCTGAAGATGCGTTCCATGATATACTTCCTTGTGATTCTCTAAATTCTATTTTAGTCTTTTCTTCTTGGCCTAGTCTAACCTTTTTAACAATTTCCATAATATCAACCATTTCGGATATACTTCCAGCTTGTGGAAGCATATCCATGATTGCTATTCTATCCTTAACGTTTAAATTCATATTATTTTAATTTTACTTTTAATGTTCCATCTAAACCCAATATTCCTTCATCAGGATTTACATATACTCCTCCGATACTTACGTCATTTCTACTTGTAGGCCATGCCGAACCTCCGGTGCCAGGATAACTACCATAATTAAAACAAACCCCTCCGTTGTTAGGCCTAATAGTGAACGCTCTTCCTCCTGAAACTATACTCATACCTAGAACTACCGAACCAGCAGCAAAGCTAAAATCTCCACCAGAATATTGAAATCCATTGTACTTATCCATTGATATGTAGGTATATCCCATTCCTGATGTAATAATAGAATCTAAATATCCTTTTTGTGTATACCCAAAAGCTAAACCTTCACAAGTTAATCTCACTCTTGAATAATATATATCGTCATGAGTATATTCACTATCAACTTCTATAGTTATTGAATTTCCGGAACCCACATTTCTATATCTCATATATAATAATGGATGTTCTTCAGTAGCATTAGAAAACATATTCAGATATGCTGATTTAGAATTGTTTCCCATCAGAATGGTAGTTTGGCCGTTGGTAGACCTAAAATCACCATTTATAGTAAGTTCTCCATCACTAGTCCAGTGAATTTTCTCTCTTGCTAAACTACCAGAACCATCTTTCCACAAAGCCCAGTTCAATGCTCCCTCATGATAATTGTAGCTCATTGATATGTTCACAATCACTCTTCTAACACTCTCTTTAGATGCTGGAATTAGTGATATTGCAAATACCAGGTTATTGGTTGCGGCCGTAGTTTCTACTGTACTTAGCTCATAAATTAAAGTTCCTCTACTAGCCCATTTAAATGGAACATTCCAAGATTCTTCAGTATCTATACTATAAGCAGTGACTTTTATTTCTCCTTCTCCTTCTCCAATAAAATCCCCCATATTAACTCCTACACTACAAGAAGCAAGTTTTCCGTCTAATGTACCATTCTTTAATGAGAATATTGGAGACATTATGTGAACTTGCTCTCCCTCAAGAGATTCCATAAAACAGGCAGACCCGGGATACAACGATGAGTCTTTAAATACTCCACTTCCTCCATGTTTAGACAAAGTACCTGTCCATGCTGACGATTCCGCCATACCATAAGGAGGGTCTGGGGTTGTAGTACCTATACTACTTTCATACATAACTGGAGTGTAAGTTCCTTCAAACAATGGGACGTCAACAAACTCTGATGTAGTCTCATCAAATGAGTAATTCCATACTTCTTGTACTTCAATTTTTTGAGCTTTAATAAAGTCAGTCCTTATGTATGCTTTTCCGTCTTCTACATAGAATAAGGTTCCAAGGTCAGACTTTCCATTACCTATTCTCACTTTGTCAGCGTCAATAGAGATTACAGTTTTCTCAGGATTATCTGGGTCGTTAGTGATAGATAGTCCAGCTTCTTTATATTTAAGAATTATTCCATCTTGTGAAAAATCTACTACAGATTGTCCATTATTTAAGTAGAACTCTCCAGTAAGAAATACATTGTCGGCATATAAACCGTATCCTCTGGGCTGTTTATTATCTGGGAAAGTAGAGTCTCTTATTCCTCCTAAGTTTCCAAGTCTTACCTTACAAGTCTTGGTATATTTATAAAGATATTTTTTTACCATTACTGGTTCACCATCACTTCCTATTATAGGATTTCCTTCTGAATCTAGCTTTTTAACCATTTCATAGTTTACTTCATTACCGTCTTTATCAGTAATGTATTTAGGAATCCTATATACAACAGAGTAGTCAGGTCTAGTAAGTTCAGAAATAATATCAATGTAAGGAGAATAATCATCAGTAGATGTTAAATAAATAGCATTTTGTCTATTTACGTCAATTAAATTTCCCATTTGTATTATATCGTCACCAATGGCAATTTCATCAAGTCTGTCCTCAACATTGGTTGTTGATTCAGAATCTTCAGTCATACTATAGAGCTTGTCATTATATTCTTCTGTCATGCTAGCTACAGTACCATCTTCATTATAATTTATTTCTGTATATTTATCAAATACAGATATTGCTTTTTGCATTACATAGGAATAACTTCCTAATTGATTGGTTACAATAGCATCATAATATTTAATGTTACCATTGGACCATTTTTGACACCTTACTAAATCATTGGGCTTTAATAATGGATATTCTTCATCATCTGTAACAACTATATAAAAGTTATTATTCAGTAAATCTCCATTAAGATTTTTTCCATAGTAAGTGTCATATATATTTATAGTTTTAGTAACTCCAGTTTCTTCGTAATCAGAAATATTCTCTATATATTCAAATTCTACATTCTTTGCAAAATCATTGCTATAAACATAGAATAGTTTAACGTTATTCCTTAGTTCTATAAAATCAGATGTGTCACTTTCAGTTACTTCTCTAGTTAATAAAGCCTCATCTAACAACATCTCTTTTCCAGTAAACTCTGGATTGTTTACTAAAGCAGAATAGTCTGTTATATATATAAAGAATTTATATCCAGTAGAACTCCATGTTTCTGTAAATAAATAGTAAGTATCAGATGCCCACAATTTACCAGAATTAGCAGTTCCGTCCAAATCGTTAATGCTGCACACCACTGGATAATATACTTTGTCTGCTTTAGAAGCATTAGTAACCCATATAGAGCCATTGGTTGCAGTTATTTTATTTATTACCATTTCATATACTCTCATAGCTTTTCTAACTACAAGATAATCAATAGTAAGTGTATTAGTAGTAGAATCCAATCTCCACCCATATCCTCCGTATCCAGATTGAAATTGGGCAGTAGATAGACTTCCATCTATTATTAAATCTTGATTGAATCTAACGTTCCTTTTAAATAGCCAAGTATCTTCTGATGTTCCAGAAGATTTAAATGTCCAATTACCATATATATATTCATTTTCTAATCTCTTGGCAAGTTTATCAGCGGCATACCCGCCAACATATTGTGCATTAAAGTTTTTAACAAGTTTTGAAGAAGCGACAATTAATGGAGCTTCATTAGTAGTAAATTCTAACCTTCCAGTAATGACGTCCCCAGATTTTTTGACATATTCGTCAGAACCTTCTCCGTCTTCAGCTGTTATTAATGCAACGTATCTTTCATCGTAGGATATATATAAAGTCTTAGTGAGTGTATTAAATATAAACTTTCCATCGCCTGGGTATTCCATTTCTTCCATAGCGCTTTGGCTATCGACTATAATAGTTCCAGTAGAGTCCTTTTCATTGGATTGCTCAAGTAGTTTTAAAACATCACTTAATACCTTTAAATTATTTCCTGTTTTTACATAAACTTTACCTAGAGTTTCTAGTACAATGTCAGAATAGGGATTTCCAACTATTACTTTTTTGTTTCCTAAGAGAGAGTCTACTCTAACGTTTTCCATGATTTATTAAGTATATTAAAACAAAAATACCACCGACAAATAAATGCCGATGGTATCTATATTATGAATTTCTAGACTTGATGTCATTGAAAGTACTAAATAAATCATCTACATCGGCTTCAGTGAATTTTACTTTTCCTATTTTGAAACCGTCGTTTTCTCTCAATACTGACTTAGCAGCATCTCCCAGAATCTTCGTATTTATATTTCCGTCAACATCAACGAATAAATCAATTAGAGTATTGTGTTTATCAACCCAATTTCTTACAACATAGGTGATAGCAGTTTGTACTGGAATAGTGGATAATCCGAAGAAATTACTCGCGATATCCTTTGCATATTTCTCAGCAGCTTGCATTAATATTTCTTTGTCACTAACCATAGTATTACTGTTTATTTAACATAAGTTCATCATATCTCTTCTTTATTTCTGGGTCATTTTCCAATAGATTAAGCATTGTATCAAGTTTTTCTTGTTTTTTCTTTAATTCTATTGCGATTTTTTCCTTAGACTTATTAATAGCACTTAATAAATTTTCAGCAGCTATTTTTCCGTCTGGACTACTTACGTATTCTCCAGCGAATTTATTTCCTAAGTAAGCCATGAATCCAGCTTCATAGGTTTGTTTTGCCAACTGATAATCGTGTGAACTTGCCAATACTGATTGTTCTTCAGAATTAAGCATCCCGACTGATTTATTAATCTCTTCTAATATAGAAGTATTAGTCGCTTGTTGCTGCTGTTGCATTCTGTTTAGAGTTTCGAGTTGTTGGTAGTAAGTCTTCTGTAAATCACCCAAGCTATTGTTACTAAAAGTATCGCCAAACATGTCATAAATTAATTAAATTACTGCGCAGGAGCTGGAGTAGGTGCAGCTACCTGTATTACAAATACAGAATATGCACAATTAGCCAACTGTGACGTAGTAGTAGGTAAATCGTTAATTAAATCTTGTGTTACTACTGTCTTTCCTCTCGGAATTAAAACATCAACTACTTTGAAAATCTCTGGTGTCAGAGTTTCTGGAGTAGCAGAAGTTGCCGGAGTATCGATAATAGTTGAAGTGACGTTTGTGATAACTCTTGGTGTACCCTTACAATCAACATATTGTAGGTTATGAACCACATCTAGTTTAGTGACTTGTCTATAAGAAGCAGCGCCAGTGGTTGCCTGATTATAAACTTCTGCGAATCTTTGTGTTACTGTTAGTGTAGAGTTAGGAGCTATACTTGTATTTGCTCCCTTAGGTATAGAAACATTAAACTCTAATATTTGACTCCCGTTATCTTCGGTTCCAAATGGAGTTATTTTTGTAGTCATAATTTTGAGCATTTTAGGTTATAAAAAAAAGAAAGGAGACTATTGTTACATAATCTCCTTTCAATATCTTATTGTGCTTGACAAGTAGGACAAGCGCTATTGATAGCTGTATTCACTGCGTTCCAGTTAGAAGCAGCTGCACCAGCGTACATGCCTGTACCATATTGTGTAAACGGACTACAATAAAGAGGAGCTATACTAGGAACAGGAGCACATAAGTTACTATAAGAATATTTCAATTCTCCAGTAATTTTGTGGTCAAGTTGTCTTTGTAAGTTGTTAGCTACAGCCATACCTTCAGTTTGAAGAGCACTAGCAGTCTTAAGTAAATCTTTTTCGCTCTTGCAGCAGCAAGCGTCAGAATATCTTTCTGATTTTTCTTTTGCAAGTTCGAACATTAGAGGTAATGCAGCTGATGTAGCAGCTTCTTTCTTCTCTAATTCACTGATTCTGGTTCCAAGTCTTTCAAAGATGTCAGATTTTTCCTGAATGTCTTGTTCTCTTCTCTTATAGAGTTCATCACATAATCTTAGATTCTGTGCGTTGTCTCTAGTAAGTAAATCAACATACATTCCGCTCTTATCCTTAAGGTCTTGAACTCTATCATTCCAGATTTGGTTAGTAAGTACCTGTACTTCATTTCCAATTCTTGTGTTAGTAGCTAAATCCCTACTGTTTAGATAAGAATAAACTTCGATATCATCTTGCATAGATTGTACTCTATTTGCCCAAGATAAATTATCTGCCTGTTGTCCTTGAACCATTGCTAACGTTTTAGCCTGTTCTGCTTGTTGCATTGCGCAGCAAGAACCATTGTTTCCTCCGAAGAGTCCACCTAAAATACCGTTGTTTCCACAGCCACAACCACCTCCGTTATTACCAAGTGCAGCTAGTGCTGTAC
>OIWQ01002115.1_pt1 | contig 21441 bp, 17 predicted proteins | sample 1587571 | NCBI WGS metagenome assembly OIWQ01 (sample SAMEA3888910, study PRJEB22519) | human gut metagenome | biome: human gut; feature: human-associated habitat; material: faeces | place: Denmark | collected 2010 | reverse complement strand
AACTTGAGCGATATTTTTTTGATAGTGTATCTACTAGCATCGCGGATACGTTTACATACGTTAGTGACAGATGTATGTTAGGTCGCGCCTGCAATCCGCAACCTAACACTTGCGTATATTATTGTTCTTCAGCCTGTTACACAAATAAAAGTAATAAAAAGTGAGAGAATGACGGGTTACGCAAAAAAAAATAGTATCTTTGCATATAAATCACATCACTCAGCAAAATGATAACAGGCGAAATTAAAAACAAAATAGACCAGATATGGGACACCTTCTTTGTAGCTGGCATCACTAACCCAATAACAGTGTTAGAGCAAATGACGTATATCTTCTTTATGAAGATGCTTGACGACAAGCAACTTCAAGAAGAAGAGAATGCACGCGACTGGGATAGCGTGGTGGAGAACCCCACATTCCCGGAAGGACAGCTGTGGGTTAATCCTGATGCCGTGAGCGACGAGGAGAAAGCGGGCGTGCCTTACGACCACCTGCGCTGGCACGTATTCAAGAATTTAGGAGCCGACAATATGTTCAAGTTGGTGCGCCAGAGTGTGTTCGAGTTTATCAAGCACATAGGTACCGGCGAGGAGAGCGCCTACAGCCGTTATATGAAGTCGGCCATCTTCCTTATTCCTAACGCCCGCACACTTGCCAAGGTTGTGGATGGTGTCGACTCGCTCGACATGAACAACCGCGATGCCATGGGCGATGTCTACGAGTACATACTCGGCAAGATGGCAGCCTCGGGCACCAACGGACAGTTTCGCACGCCACGCCACATCATCCGTATGATAGTGGATATGATGGAGCCTACACCGCACGACTACATCTGCGACCCAGCCATGGGTTCGGCAGGCTTCCTTGTAGAGGCAGTCAAGTACATCAAGGAGAACAACGAGACTGCCATGTTTGTAAGCGACGAGGTGCATCACATGAAGACCTCCATGATTAACGGCTACGACACCGACCAAACCATGCTGCGCATTGGCGCCATGAACCTCCTGCTGCACGACATCACAGCTCCTGAACTTGCTTGGCGCGACTCGCTATCCGAGCAGAACGAAGACCAGAGCTGCTACACCCTCATCATGGCAAATCCGCCTTTTGCAGGCAGCCTCGACAAGGGCAATGTCAACAAGAAGATACTCGCCTACGCCAACACCAGCAAGACAGAACTGCTGTTCCTTGCCCAGTTTGTGCGCTCGTTGGAGACGGGTGGCAGATGTGCCAGCATCGTGCCCGACGGCGTGTTGTTCGGCACCAGCAAAGCCCATATTGCCATACGCAAGGAGATTGTGGACAACCAGCAGCTGCGTGCCGTCATCTCCATGCCGAGTGGTGTGTTCAAGCCGTACGCCGGAGTGTCTACCGCAGTATTGGTGTTCACCAAGACCAACTGTGGCGGAACCGATCGTGTATGGTTCTACGACATGAAGGCAGACGGCTTCTCCCTCGACGACAAGCGATCGCCCATCAACGACAACGACATCCCCGACGTGGTAAACCGATTTCTGCATCTCGACAACGAGCAAAGCCGCACCCGCAAGGAGCAGAGCTTCTTTGTGCCTGTGGAGGAGATTAGACAGAACGACTACGACCTGTCTATCAACAAATACAAGGAGGTGGAACGCGAGCGTGTGGAATACGAGCCGGTTAAGGACATATTGGCACGGTTGGAGCAAACTGAGGAGAAGTATGCCAAAGGGTTTGGAGAGTTGAAAGGAATGTTGGAGGAGTAAGAAAACATGGGAAAGTCAGGACAGTTATATTTTGATTTTGACACGTATTTGCGACAGGGCGAACCGTCGCAAAGAGAGAAAGCCATAGTATGGAGCACAGCCATCGGCCTGCAAAAGGTTGATGGTTTGGAGACGTCTGCCTATCTGCAACAAACGGCATTAAAGAATATTGAGGGCGAGATTACGATAGACGAGGCAAAGCAACTTGTCGACTCCTATTATATAAGCCGTCAGGCGCACGACGAAGACAACGACGACAAGGAGGAGGCCGACCGTGTAGCTACCAACATAGCCAAACTGTTGAGCACTAACACGCTTGCCTTCAGCTTCTTTGGCTACACTCAGGTGCATCGCAACATATTTGAGGGCGTATTCAAGCACGCAGGACAGATTCGCGATTACGACATTACCAAACGCGAATGGGTGCTCAGAGGCGATACCGTGAACTATATGTATGCTGCCGACCTTAAACGTGCCGTAGAATATGACTTGGAACAGGAGCGTATGTTCGATTATGGTGGTCTGTCTACAGACGAGATAATACGCCACGTAAGCCGTTTTACAGCCAATCTGTGGCAGATACATGCGTTCTGCGAGGGCAACACACGCACCACAGTAGTATTCGTGATACAGTATCTGCGCTCTATGGGATTTTCTGTCAATAATGAAATCTTTGCCCGTCATTCATGGTATTTCCGTAATGCCATGGTGCGCTATGTGTATAAGAACAACGAGGGCGTTATGCCCGAACCTAAATATCTGGAACGTTTTTTCCGCAACATGCTCCTTGGCGAAAAATGGGACCTTCGCAACCGATATCTCGTTATCAATCCGCCTGCCGAATTTGCTGAGCAACCGAGACTCGACACCCCCACAAGTTCTATGCAAACCGAACAAGCACCGAACAAGTACCGAACAAGTACCGAACAAGCTCCAAATATGTTCTATACCGACGACAAGAACACACGCGACTTGGTACTAACTATAGGAAAAGAACAGTTGACGGTAAAGGATATGATGAATGGTATGGGACTAAAGCATCGTCCTAACTTCCTTGAACAATTCCTGACCCCTGCCATTTCTGCAGGCTTTGTACGTATGCTTTATCCTGATTCACCACGCCACCCAAGGCAGAAATATTTGCTGACGATAAAGGGCATTGGATTGTACAATCAATTAAACAATCATTCCGAACGCATCCCGAACAAATGACATAGCAGAAATCGGGATGAAAAAACAATTTAACAAGGAGGAAAACGAATGAAACAAGGATGGGAATATAAGAAATTGGACTCTTGTGCCTATATTGAATATGGCACAAGAGTCGTCCAAAAAAAAGATGGTGGAACCATATACCCTGTATATGGTGGTGGTGGTGAGACTTTTAGAATTGACAGATTCAACAGAGAAGACTGTCTTATCGTAGCCCGTTTTGCAATGTCTCCACTCTGCGTCCGCTACGTAAAGGGGAAATTTTTTCTTAATGATAGTGGATTGTCCGTAAAAGCTGGTAAAGAATTATATCAATCATATTTAAACCATCATATAAAATTCCTTAATGATAAAATATATAATTTAGGTAAGGGCGCTGCCCAACGTAATCTTGATGTTAAATCATTCAAGAATTTACAACTTGGGATTCCTCCCAAGTCCACCCAACTCACCATTGTCTCCGAGCTTGACAAGATTAACGAGTTGATTAGTCTAAAGAAGGAGCAACTGAAAGATTATGACAACCTCGCACAAAGCATATTCTATGAGATGTTTGGAGACCCCGTGGAGAATGATAAGGGATGGGAAGTGAAGAAGTTGGGGGAAATTGGCATTGTCAAAACTGGTAATACACCAGCAAGATCTAATGAACGTTTTTACAATGAGAATTTTATAGAATGGATAAAGACTGATAATATAAGAAGTGATCGAATGTATCCTACAACAGCTGCAGAATACCTTTCCAAAGAAGGTGCAGAGTGTGGGCGAATTGTTAGCAAAGACAGTATCCTCGTTGCATGCATAGCCGGAAGTATATCTTCTATAGGTAAATGTTGTATAACTACAAAAGAGGTTGCATTTAACCAACAGATTAATGCTATAACACCTAATAAAGATTTATGCAATTCTATTTATTTGTATAAATTAATTGTGAATTCATCAAGATATATACAACAAAATGCAACAACGGGAATGAAACACATTTTATCAAAGTCCATTTTTGAACAAATACAAATTCCCCTCCCTCCCCTCCCCCTCCAACACCTCTTTGCCCAACGCATTGAGCAGATAGAGCGTCAGAAGTCTGCGGTACAGAAGTCGATAACAGACCTTGAGACATTACTTGCATCTCGCATGCAGTATTGGTTTGAGTAACGGAAACGTTGGAGGGAGGCTATAGGCTACTTTTGCTTGGGCTACGGCGAGGCGCCGTAGGCTCCTATCATTAACTACACTATAATATGAAGAATTTTGACTTTATCAACAAGTTGGCTGAGGTTATACCGGCTTTCGACCAACTGCATACATATTGCGACAAGGCTGAAATCTTCCAGAAGACATTTCCGGAAGAGAGTGCCGCCAACGCACGCAAGGCCTTAGAGTGGCTTGTCAAGAACCACCTTGCCATGGCAAATGTTGAACTTGAGCCACACGAAACGCTTAACCAAATGATAAAGCGCCCGCAGATTGACGCCTTTATAGACGAGGACTGGGAGTTTGAGCAGTATATGCGCACGGTTAAGAAGATAGGCAACTATGCCAGTCATACGGGAGCGCAGCAGGTGCGAAAGAACGATGCCTTTGTATGTCTGCGTGCCTTGTTTTACGTGGTTACTGGCTTCCTCTACCGCTGGCAAGCCATAAAGGAAGTGTTGGCTTTCGACGCCATGCTTGTGCCCGACGGATTTGCCGGTGTGCACGTGGTGGACACCACGGAGCCTACTGTCTCTACCGAGGTGGTAGACAGCGTGCCTACTGAGGCTGTGGAGAACCCTAAGGCTCCAAAGCAGAAACCAAAGGAAACTCTTGAGAGCGAGGCTATAACACGCAAGTGCCTTGTAGACTATATGCTTAACGAGGCTGGCTGGCAAATACTGAGTGTCAAGGGCGACATTCAGGGCGGCAAGGCTGCCATAGAGGTAAAGATAGAGGACATGGACCGAGCCACGCATCCTTCGGGCATAGGCTATGCCGACTATGTGCTCTATAGCAGGGGCTGCAAACCCTTGGCTGTGATTGAGGCAAAGAGCACCATACAGAGTGTGGAGAAGGGACGCAAACAGGCTATGGAGTATGCCGACGCATTGGAGAAGAAGCATGGTGTGCGCCCTGTGGTGTACTACACCAACGGATACGAGACTAAGGTGATTGACGGATTGGGCTATCCCCCCAGACGCGTTATCTCGTTTCACAGCGAGAAAGACCTTGGGCGCATTATACAGAAACGTGGACGTGCCGACATCACCAACCTTACCATTGACGAAGAGATAACCAACCGCCCATACCAGAAGACGGCTATCAAGAGCCTTGTGGAATGGCTCAACAAGAAGAACCGCCGTGGCCTGTTAGTATTGGCTACCGGTACGGGCAAGACACGTGTGAGCATATCGCTGTGCAAGCTGCTGTCTAACAACAACTGGATAAAGAATGTGCTGTTCCTTGCCGACCGAAACGAGTTGGTGAAACAGGCACGCGAGAACTTTGAGGAGCATCTGCCAAGCGAGACGATGTCCAGTCTGTCGGAGGACCAGATTCCGGACAAGACGGCGCGCTTCATCTTCTCCACCTACCAAACCATGATTAACTATATCAACGCCGTGCCGGTGGAGTTCTCGGTGGGACACTTCGACCTTGTCATCATAGACAAGGCGCATCGTAGCGTGTTTGGCAAGTACGGAGCCATATTCGAGTATTTCGACTCGCTGCTTATCGGCTTGACAGCCACGCCACGTGCCGAGATTGACAAGAACACCTTTAGGCTGTTGGAGCTTGACGGCGAGCCCAACTTTGAGTATACTTACGACGAGGCTATAAAGGACGGCTATCTGCGTCCGTACCGACTAAAGAACTGCACGTCGAAGATTATAAACCGTGGCATAAAGTACGATGAGCTTAGCAAGGAGGAGCGCGACGAGCTGGAGAAGGTATGGGAATACGAGAAGGCTCTGAAGGGAATACCTACCGACAAGGAGTACCACCGCGACATACAAGGCAACGAGATATTCAGCTACCTTATCAACGACGACACCATCGACAATGTGCTGTCGGAGCTTATGACCAACGGACTGAAGATACATAGCGGCGAGGATGTGGGCAAGACCATTATCTTTGCCTACAACCACAAGCATGCCGAGCGCATTGTGGAACGCTTCAATGCGCTTTATCCCGAACGCGGCTCGGAATACTGCCAGCTTATAGACAATCAGGTTAAGAACCACTCGGCTATCATTGCCGACTTTAAGGTGGCAGACAAGATGCCGCAGATAGCCGTGTCGGTGGATATGCTCGACACAGGCATCGACGTGCCGGAGATACTGAACCTTGTGTTCTTTAAGATTGTGAAGTCGAAGATTAAGTTTGAGCAGATGATAGGACGAGGCACCCGATTGTGCAAGGACCTCTTTGGACCGGGGCAGGACAAGAAGGAGTTTTACATCTTCGACTGGTGCGGCAACTTTGGCTACTTCTCTACAAGTGGCAACAACATAGAGTCGACCAATGTAAAGTCGCTTACGCAGCGACTGTTTGAGCTGCGTGTAGACATAGCCAAAGAGCTGCAGAGCGCCGAACATCAGGATGTGGATTTCGACAAGCTGCTGCACGACGAGCTAAAGACAATGCTGCATAAGCAGGTGGCTTCCATACGCAAGGAGCGTAAGGAGACACGACCCTACCTCAGCATTATCGAGCCATTCAGAAATGAGGACAATTGGAAGTGCCTGTCGGAAGTGGACGCAATGCGTCTGAAGAAGATAAGCCACCTTATACCTGTGGATAAGGACGACGAGGAGGCAAAGAAGTTTGACGTGGTGATGCTGCATATTATGCTGTCGCACATCGACTCTACGGTAAAGGCAGGCCAGATGCGCCAAGTGGTGATGAACGTAGCTGACCTCTTGCAGAAGAAAGGCACCGTGCCAGCTGTCATGGCACGCATACATACCATACGTATGGTGCAGACGGCACAATTCTGGGAGAACGAGACGCTCGATGCGTTGGAGGCTGTGCGCAAGGAGCTGCGCGACCTTATGCACCTGCTTAAGGACCAGCGCAGCAACAAGAAGTTTGTTATAGACATTGAGGACGAATACTCCACATCAGAGGATGATGTGGATGTGGTGATACAGACCTCATACAAGCAGCGTGTGACAGACTATCTGGCTGCAAACGGCGACAACGAGACGTTGCGCAAGATTCAGCACTTCGAGCAGCTAACAGCCAAGGACATACACGAGCTGGAGCGCATCTTATTTGAAGAGCTTGGCACCAAGGACGAGTACAACAAGCTAACAGAGGGCTATCCTTACAAAAACAATGTGGCTGCCTTTATACGTATGATAAACGGCATTGACCATAAGAAGGGCATACAGATATACCAGAAATTTGTAGAGGGCTACAACCTTAGCTCCGAGCAAGAGCGCTACCTAAAGAACATCCTGGACTATGTAAGCGAGAACGGCGACATAGAGACCAAGAACTTTATGGAGTATCCTCTAAAAAAGGTCAAGTGGCGCGCCACCTTTGGCGACCAGTTTGTGAAGCTTAAGGACTTTATTAAGGAGATACACAAGGTGATCTCGGCATAATGCCGAGGTCACTCATTAGCGTTGTATTCTGCCTCCCGATGAAGTGAGGTTGCTTATTATCTCTTCCTCAGTCACCAGGTTCTGGTCGCCGGGGATAGTGTTCTTTATAGCACTTGCCGAAAGTGCGAAGTCGAGACAATACTGGTTGGCGCCGCCCCACTTCTGATGAGCGTGGATATATCCTGCAACAAAAGCATCGCCTACACCCATTGGATCGACAATAGGCTGTATGTCGTAAAGCTTTGTGGTGTACAGCTTGCCCTCCACGGCATCGTACAGCACACCCGAAAGGATGTGGTGGCTGCTTGCCAACTGGTTGCGCAATGCCATTATCATCTTCTTGCACTTAGGGAACAGCTTGTGCATCTTCTGAAAACACTCTTGATAAGCCTCCTTGTCGAGCACACACTTGTCGTCGGTAGCCACAAAAGGAATATGAGGCACGCCACTTGCTATCTCCCACTCGTTTTGGTCGCCAAAGACAATGTCGCTGTACTGCATCATCTCGAAGATAACATCGTGCGGCTCCATACCGTATCCCCAGAGGTTCTTGCGGTAGTTGATGTCGTAAACGATAGTCAAGCCATTAGCTACAGCGAGCTTTATGGCATCCATAGTCGACTCCATTGAGTCGCGACTGATGGCACATGTGATGCCCGAGCAATGGAACACCGCAGCGTCTGCCAACACCTTTTTCCAATCTACCATGCCTCTCTTAAGAGAATACATGGCCGAATCCTTGCGGTCGTATATCACGTGCGAGTTGCGCATAGCCACAGCGTCCTCAAAATAGTAGGTGCCAAGACGTTCGCCACCACGCACCACGTGCGATACCTTAAGACCGTACTCTCTGAGATGCATCAAAGCAGCCTCGCCCATTGCACCCTTAGGCAAACGGGTGACATACTCGACATTATCACCCATACATGCCAAAGAGATGGCTGTATTGGCCTCACTACCACCATAATTGCCCAACATACGATGGCCTTGAAACAGGCGTTGGTAATCGGGCTTGGATATTCTAAGCAATAATTCTCCGAAAGATACGATCTTTGTTTTCATACTTATCTATATTTAAGCAACATCCAAAAGATGCATATTGTTACCGTTATTTGAACAATCCGTACAGCATAGCGTCTATTCTATCCGTGATGCGACGGAAAGCCTCGGGGTCTGACTCGAACTTCTGGGTATCACCATCCACAATAATCAGGTTGCCCTTATAGTCCTTTATCCAGTTCTCGTATCTGTCGTTAAGGCCCTTAAGATAGTCGATGCGTATAGTCTGCTCACATTCGCGTCCACGCTTGCTAATCTGGTTGATGAGATTAGGCACGGTAGAACGGATGTAAATCATAAGGTCGGGCAGCTTGACGAGAGTCATCATCGTATCGAAGAGGTCCGAGTAGTTGCTGAAGTCGCGATCGGACATATATCCCTGTCCATGAAGATTGGGTGCAAAGATGCAGGCATCCTCAAAGATGGTGCGGTCCTGAATGATGTCCTTGTCACTCTGGCTTATCTCCACCACTTCCTTAAAACGCTTGTTAAGGAAGTAAATCTGCAAATTAAACGACCATCTTGTCATGTCCTTATAGAAGTCGTCCAGATACGGATTGTGCTCTACGGGTTCAAAACGGGGCGACCAGTTGTATCTCTTTGCCAACATCTTGGTCAGTGTGGTCTTGCCACTGCCTATGTTACCGGCTATTGCTATGTGCATTGTTATTTCTGTTTTGTAGAATGGGTGATATTAAGGGGAAATATAGAGTCGATTTTATCGGTGATGAAACGGAAATCCTCTGGACGCGTCTTATAGTCGAGTTGGTCCACGTCTATTATCAAAACCTTTCCCTTGTATTTATTACGTATAAAGTCCTCGTATCTGTCGTTGAGACCTTGTAGATACTCTATAGGTATTTTCTGCTCGCAAACACGTCCTCGCTTCTGTATGTTCTCCACAAGATGAGGCACCGAAGCTCTGAGATAAATCATCAGATCAGGCAACTTTACCTTCTCCACCATAATCTCGTAAAGCTCCATGTAAGTCTCAAAGTCGCGGTCGCTCATATTGCCTTGCGAGTAGTTGTTGGCTGTGAAGACAAAGACGCCCTCATGAAGAGTACGGTCCTGGATAACTATATTCTCCGAATCGTTGAACTCGAGAACATCCTTGAAGCGTTCCTTAAGGAAAAATACCTCCATCGCAAACGACCAACGCTGTAGGTCTTTGTAGTAGTCGTCCATATACGGATTGTCTACAACAGCCTCATACCGTGGTTCCCATTGGTAATGCTTGGCAAGCAACTCTGTAAGAGTTGTCTTGCCGCATCCTATATTTCCTGCTATTCCTATATACACTTGTTGATACCTGTAAATTTAGTAAATTTAAATAACTCTGCAAAATTAATCAAAAAATGTCTATTAATTGAGAGAAATATGTAATATTTATGCTTTAACTAATATACCATAATCTCGTCTAATCGACATCTTGATTGCTGACCATTCTTAATATAGTAGGCAGGACAATCGCCTGCATACTTGTATTCTACCTGTATATATCTGACATCCTTGCCATCTGATATATCGAACGGTATGTCTTCGATAAAGTTGCCCAACTTGAATATCTCGCTCTCCGAAAACTCCTTGGCAGCCGATTCGCGGTACTCCTTACCATCCGAAGACAGCTTTACAATGATGCTCTTAGGCTTGCACACTGCCATGCCCGAATAAGAAAGGCATCCCAATACCACCTTCTTGATGTCGGTATTAGCACCAAGGTCAAGAATAAAGGACACGTCCTTCTTGGTATACCAGTCGGTCCACTCAAAGTCCGACTGCTTCTTGCTTCCTCTTATACCATTGGTTAGCACCTTGTCTGACGGGCTTGAAGACAGAATCTCTTTACCTGTCGCAAGATTCCAGCCTATATTAAGATTTAGGGTCTGACCCATCTTTACACCTCCCTTGTATGTGGCACATCTTATCTCGCTCTCCGATTCGATATATAGAGGCGATGTATACAATGTAGAAGAAGCTCCCGGCTCCATACCGTCGGTAGTGTATCTTATCTCTACGTCAGGACGGTCGCAACTAAGACTTACCTTAACCTTACCATTTTCTGGCACAGCCTTATGCTGTACGTTGTACATAGCCTCCGAATAGTTGATGCCCTTAGCGCTAAGATGCTGAAGCACGTTGTCAAGACCAGCGGCAAAACCATTCCAGTCTTTTGAGCCCTTAGGCGACCAAGCCACCTCCGACAGAGCCACAAGACGTGGGAATACCTGATAGTATACATCGCGAGAAGTCTTGCAGAACTCGGTCCACATCGACGCCTGAACACCCATCAAGAGGTTTTCGTAGTTCTTGTCCCATGTCGGCTGTACCGGCTCGTACATATAGACATCCTTAAGGGTGTTGTTGCCAAAGTAGGTAAGCGGCTCAAACCATTGTGGACCCTGGTATCTAATAAGATACAATATGCGTGCTGGTGTCATAACAAACTTATGACCTTGGGCTGCAGCCTTAAGAGCGGCGTTGCCCAAGCCTCGCCATCCAAAAACTGTTACATCTTCCGGCAAGGTGCTGTTGGTAAGCTCGTCCCAACCCATAACACCCTTGCCTTTGCTCTTGACATAATTGCTAATGCGTCGCATAAAATAACTTTGCAGCTCTTCTATATGCGATATGTTCTCAGCCTTCATGCGTGCAGCGCAACGGGGACACTTGCTCCAATAATCCTTATCGGCCTCATCACCACCAATGTGTATATACTTAGAGGGGAAAAGAGAGGCAACCTCATCGATTACGTCCTCCAAGAAGGTAAACGCCTTGTCGTTTCCTGCACAATAAATAATGCTGCCAGCACCCTGTCGCATACCTGGGACAACAGTTATGGGTACGTCTACAGACGGGCATGCCAACTCGGGATAGGCTGCAAGTGCAGCGTTGGAATGTCCAGGCATGTCTATCTCGGGTATAATCTCCACGTATCTTTGTTGGGCATACTTAACCAGTTCCTTTATATCATCTTGGGTATAGAAGCCGCCAACCGGCGTTGGCTCGCCAATATTAGATGGATATTTGTCGGTAAAGTCTTGGTTGTTTCGGTTTGCCGCCCATGCGCCAATCGCGGTAAGCTTGGGATACTTCTTTATCTCTATGCGCCATCCGTTGTCGTCCGTTAGATGCAGATGCAACTTGTTGAGTTTCAGCATAGACATACAATCAATAATCTTCTTGACGTCGTCTTTTGGCATAAAGTAGCGCGAGACGTCAAGCATAAATCCTCTATACTCGAAACGGGGCTTGTCGGTAAGCTCCATATAAGGGATAGAGCTATGATTATCCAACTTAGAAGCCAACATCAACGTTTGAAAAGCATAAAACAAACCAGCTTCTGTAGCCGACTCAATCGCTATGCCCTTATTATCCACAACAAGTTTGTATTCTTCCGCATCAAGTGCATCGTTCTTCTTGATGGTTATACATTTAGAACCGGATGCCCCACTCCACTTTCCTGATGCCTTAACATTACGGACGTTGAAGCTTAAGTCGTTAATGAACAAAGCATTAAGATGCTTATATATAGACAGTATAGAGCCTACATTCTTCGAATCGAATTGGCTGTCAACAAAAACGTCTGTCGTCTTAGAGTATTCGAAAACGCCATTATTTGTCTGCACAACAGAACATGGTTTGGGTACTATATGCATAGACGTCTGCGCCCAGGCGCTATCGGCTGAAGATAGCGAGCATATAAAGATAGTAGATAGTAGAGTTGTTTTTGATATGAAGTTCATAGATAAACTTAAGTTATAGTTTATAAAAAATTGAACGATTGTATTAGTAGATAATGCTTGCTTAAAGCTCCACGCTGTCGATACGCAGCTTTATTGTTCCTGCAGGAACCCTAACCTCAACCACGTCTTCCACCTTCTTGTTGAGCAGAGCCTGTGCAATAGGCGACTTAACAGAAATCTTACATTCGGCAACGTTGGCTTCGGAAGCGCTGACGATGGTATACGACATGCTGCGGTTGTTGTTGAGGTTGGTAATCTTCACTTTGCTCAATATTCCCACAACATCACTCTTGAGGCGAGTCTTGTCGATGACGCGTGCATTCTCCAGCACCTTTTGCTTGTAGCGTATGCGTCCTAACAGGCGTCCTTGCTCGCGCTTGGCTGCATGGTATTCGAAGTTCTCGCTAAGGTCGCCTTTATCGCGTGCCTCGGCTATAGCATCGCGCACTTGGGGAAGTTCGACCTGCTCCATGTGGCGAAGTTCGGCTACGAGATTGTCGTAGCACTCTTGAGACATATATTCCATTTTGTTTTAAATACTAATGTGTTTATAATTGTTTCAGGCTGCAAAGTTACAAAAATACTTTAACAATCCTTCAAAACAATACGGCCTCGAAGAGCGGCCTTCGCTTTATTTAGCGAATATATACTCTTCGAGGCCGTTGTCCTATACTATCGTTTTGCTTAGAAAGGAAGGTCGTCTACCTTATCTTCTACTGGAGCTGCAGGCTGAGCAGGTGTTGCTGCCGGTGCAGCAACCTCAGGAGCTGGTCCAAATGCGCTTCCTGCTACGACACCAGGCTGCATGCCAACAGAGGCAGGATCTACCTGACGCACGTCGAAAGCACGGATACTGTTGTACCAACGGCCCTGATACTCGTGAGCGTCAATGTCGAAAGACACTGTAACTTCCTGACCTGCCTGTATGTTGAAACGGCTTATACGGTCGGCACCGAAGACATTAAACACCATCTTCTTAGGATAAGCATCGTGTGTTTCGATGACGTAGTCCTGTGTTTTCCACTCGCCACGTGCGGATACACCGCTTCTTTCTGGCAAAACGGCAATAATTTTTCCTTGTAATTCCATTGCTTGTGTTTGTATATTTAAAGTGTGATAAATACTAACTTGATGTCTGTTCCATTTATTGTAGGCACAGAACCGAAGTGCGAAATTAATAAATTTGTACTAAAAACGGAAACTTTTAACCGCCTTTTTGTATGAAGCAAACTTTTTTTAGTATTTTTGTGAAAGAGTTGGTTGGATTCGTCTCGAAAATAACTAACTTTGCATATAGTAACGTTAAAATCAGAATATAATGCAATTCACATTATCCAGCGGAACGCTTAATGCGCGCCTTCAGACTCTTGCAAGAGTCATTAACAGCAAGAATTCTATCAGTATATTGGACTGCTTCCTTTTCGAAGTGGCCAACAACATCCTCACGGTGACAGCAAGTGACAACGAGAATGTAATGCAGTCGACCATAGAGTTGGATGATTGCAACGGCGACGGACGCTTTGCCATCTCAAACCGCATCATTCTTAATGCCGTTAAGGAACTTCCTGAGCAGCCTCTGAGCTTTAATCTTAATGAGGACGACCTGTCTCTTGAGATTGACTATCAGAATGGTTCGTTCAACTTTACAGCACAGCCTGCTGAAGATTATCCGGTAGCTGCCGAGATGGAGAGCAACTTGACGTCTATAAGCATCGACTCGACAATTCTTGCCGACAACATCTCTCGCTCGTTGTTTGCTACAGCTCAAGACGAGATTCGCCCGGTAATGGGTGGCATCTACTTTGATCTTACAGCTGATAGCCTTACGATTGTTGCTACTGACGGACACAAACTTGTGCGCAATCGTATACTTTCTATAACATCAGACGAGAACCCATCTTCATTTATATTGCCACAGAAGCCTGCACAGCTGCTTAAGGGTGTGTTGGCCAAGAATTCTGGCGACGTTGTCATTAAGTTCGACAAGCGTAGTGCCGAGATTCGTTATGCAGACGGTATGTTGATGTGTCGCCTTATAGAGGGACGATATCCCAACTACAACTCGGTTATACCAAACAACAATACAAACTGTCTTACCATAGACCGCAAGTCGCTTATGGGTGCCCTTAAGCGCGTGTTGCCGTTTGCAAGCGAGAGCAGCCAGCTTGTACGTTTCCATATAGAGAAGGGATTGCTTCGCCTTACAGCAGAGGACATCGACTTTGCCACAAGCGCTAAGGAGAGCATAGCTTGCGACTATGCAGGCACAACTATGGATATTGGCTTCAAGGGTAGCGCTATCTACGAAATCCTTAACAGCTTGGCAAGCGATGAGGTAACCGTTCAGCTTGCAGATCCGAGCCGTGCTGGTGTTATTGTTCCGACAACCCAGCCAGACAATCAGGATATACTGATGCTCATAATGCCAATGTTGCTCAACGACTAATGCATAAGCTTAACAGTTGAGGATATATAAATATAATATTATTAAATTTTTATTACTTTCGTGAGAGCGTGTTAGAATGGATGGACTGTTTATGGAGTCTTGGTTCTTCACTCTCTCACGAAAAATCGTTTAAAACGAAACCGAAAATGAAACTAAATATTACACGCCCTCTTATCGTATTCGACCTTGAAACAACTGGTCTTGACCTTGTACGCGACCGCATTATACAGATTTCGTATATAAAGGTTATGCCTGACGGTAATGAGGAACGTGAAAATCTTCTGATAAATCCTGGCAAGAACATTCCGCAGGAAGTTACAGAATTGACTGGCATATCGGATGACGATGTTAAGGATGCACCTTCGTTTAAGGACGTTGCGCAACAGCTTAATGAAAAAATGAAGAATTGCGACTTTGCCGGTTACAATTCAAACCATTTTGATATACCGATGTTTGCGGAGGAGTTTCTGCGTGCTGGTATAGACTTCGACTTCTCAAAAAGTAGACTTATTGACGCACAGACCATTTTCCATAAGATGGAACGTCGCAATCTGGCTGCTGCATACAAGTTCTATTGCGGTCGCAAGATGGAAGAAGATTTTACCGCACACCGCGCCGATGAGGATACGGAGGCTACATACCGAGTATTGATGGGCGAGCTTGATAAGTATGCACCTGGCGTACAAGAGGAACCCGACCGTGTGCTCGAGAATGACATGGACTTCCTTGCCGAGTTTTCTAAACAGAACGACAATGTAGACTTTGCGGGACGTATTGTTTGGCGCCCATTGCTTGGGGCTGATGGCAAGCCCTTGCTTGACAATGACGGAAAGGAACGCCGCTTCGAGGCTTTCAACTTCGGCAAGTATAAAGGACGTGCAGTTGCTGATGTGCTGCGCATAGATCCCGGATATTATAGCTGGATGATGTCGGGCGACTTTACTTTCAACACCAAGCAGGTACTTACCCGTATACGCTTGCGCGGATTCAATAAACAATAACAAGCCGAGACGAACAACATTATGCTAAAAGGCAAGAAAATAGTATTAGGTATTACTGGCTCAATAGCCGCCTATAAATCATGTCTGCTTATTCGTGAATTTATAAAGCAAGGAGCAGAGGTGCAGGTTGTTATTACACCTGCCGGCAAGGAGTTTATTACCCCTATAACCCTTTCGGCTCTTACACACAAGCCGGTTATAAGCGAGTTTTTCTCACAACGTGACGGCACATGGAATTCGCACGTTGACCTCGGATTGTGGGCAGATGCAATGGTTATTGCTCCATGTACAGCAAGCACTATCGGCAAGATGGCTCACGGTGTAGCCGACAATATGCTCATTACGACATATCTATCGATGAAGGCTCCTGTTTTTATAGCTCCGGCTATGGACCTTGACATGTACCGTCACCCGTCGACACAGGCCAATCTGCGTACATTGCAATCGTATGGCAACCATATTGTAGAACCAGCAAGCGGATTCCTTGCAAGCGGACTTGAAGGCAAAGGACGCATGGAGGAACCTGCTGTTATTGCGAAGTATATATCCAATTACTTTGAAAAGGCTGAAAAAACATCGGCACTCGCTGGCAAGCGTGTTTTAATAACTGCAGGCCCTACTTATGAGAAGATAGACCCGGTGCGTTTTATTGGCAATTATTCAAGTGGTAAAATGGGATTTGCCATAGCCGAAGAATGTAGAAAACGAGGTGCTGACGTAACTATTGTTGCAGGACCTGTTAGCCTTAAAACACCAGAAGGTGTAAAACGCATAGATGTTGAGAGTTGTGAGGATATGTACAATGCTGCTACTTCCACCTTCGCAACAAGTGATGTCGCAATATTGTCGGCAGCAGTAGCCGACTTCCGTCCGGCAGACGTTGCCGATAAAAAGATAAAGCGTGGCGATGACGATATGGTAATTCGTCTTTGTCCAACACACGACATAGCTGCTGCACTTGGCAAGGCGAAGACAGATCGACAGACAATTGTGGCATTTGCCCTCGAGACAAATGACGAGGAGACCAATGCTCAGCGAAAGCTTGAGAAGAAGAATGCCGACTTTATTGTGCTCAACAGTCTTCAGAATAAGGGCACTTGCTTCCGTACTGACGACAATCAAATAGAGATTATTAGTCGTGTGGACAAGAAAAATTACCCAAAGTGCTCCAAAGCAGAGACGGCTGTGTACATAGTTGACGAACTTGAACGTGTAGTTGCAAGCAAATAAAAAGAAATACTTATTATGACAAACCGACTTCTAACGACCGCTGTTGTAGTATCGGCTGTACTTATGTCGGCCGGTACAATGGAGGCGCATGCACAAGAATTGAACGCTAAGGTCACCATAAACCACTCGCAAATACAGGGTACGGATGCCAGCGTGTTTGAGGAAATCGAGCAGAACCTGACCCAGTTTATCAATGAAAAGCAATGGACCAGTCTGCAGTTTCAAAAGAACGAGCGAATTCAGTGCAACTTCAACATTACAGTAACAAAGTACGACAACTCGTCAAACGTATTCACATGTAAGGCTGTTATACAAGCCAATCGTCCGGTTTATGGTTCCTCGTATACAACAACATTGTATAACAATACTGACAATGACTTCAATTTTGAGTATGCGCAGTTTCTGCAACTACAGTTTAATGAGGAGCAGATAGACAATCAGCTTATGGCTTTAGTGGGATATTATGCTTATCTCATAATAGGCATAAATCTTGACTCGTTTGCGCCAATGGGTGGAGAAGATGTGTTGCAACAATGTATGAATCTTACCAATAATGCTCAAAATCTTAACTACCCTGGCTGGAAAGCTTTTGATAATAGCCGTAACAGATTTGCAATAATTAATGACTATCTTGACGGTGCGATGAAACCGTTTAGACAGTTGCAGTACGACTACTATCGTACTGGGCTTGACGAGATGTCTACAAATGTTGAACGTGGACGCGCAAATGTGACAACAGCCATTGAGAACGACCTCAAGAAGTGTCATGACGACCGCCCGCTGAGTTTGCTGCCTCAGATATGGACTGACTACAAGCGTGATGAGCTTGCCAATATATACAAAGGCAAGGGTACGCAAAAAGAGAAGGAGTCGGTGTATGATATATTGTTTGCTATCAATGCAAGTCAAAATGCGGCATGGGATAAAATAAAAGAATAAGTTATGCTAAAAATACTTGACATAAAGAACTTCACTCTTATCGACCATTTGCAAATGCAGTTTTTCCCGGGTTTCTCGGTAATTACAGGTGAAACGGGTGCAGGAAAAAGTATCGTTATAGGAGCTATTGGCTTGTTGCTCGGCAATAGAGCAGACGCTCGCCAAGTGAAAAAGGGTCGAGAAAAGTGTATTATTGAGGCCACATTCGATTTGAGCATTTATCATTCGGATGTGCTTAAGGATTTTTTCTTGAACAACGATCTTGACTACGAACCTAACGAGTGTATATTGCGACGTGAGGTTAATGTCAACGGAAAGAGCCGTGCCTTTGTTAATGACACACCCGTAAACCTTTCTACGATACGTGAACTCGGCGAACAGCTTATAGACGTGCATAGCCAGCACCAGAACCTGTTGCTGAATAAAGAAGATTTCCAACTTAATGTCGTGGATATTATAGCGCGTGACAAACAACAACTTGCCGACTACAAGGCTGCGTACGATCAATTAAGAAAGGCACAGAAAGAGCTTGATGATATAAGGTTGCAGATAGAGCGCAACCATGAAAACGAGGACTTTCTGCGTTTCCAGCATAAGGAACTGTCTGACGCAAACCTGCAAGTTGACGAACAGGAGTCATTAGAACAGGCTGCTGAGATTATGAGTCATGCCGAGGATATAAAGCGTGTTTTGCACGAAGCCGACCAAAGTCTTTACGGAGAAGAGTCGGGCATCGTGAACGAGACACGCAACATATCATCACAACTGCACAATATAGAGAGTATATATCCTGGTGCGAGCGAACTGGCCGAACGTCTTGATAATTGTTACATAGAATTGAAAGACATATCACAGGAAATATCTTCAAAGATGGATGATATAGAGTTCGACCCTCAGCGTTTTAACGATATTAACGAACGTCTTGACACTATCTATACATTGCAGCAAAAGTACCATGTAAGTGATGTGAAAGGCCTGATAGACAAACTTGCTGAACTTGATTCGTTACTTAACAATATTGATAATAGTGATGAACGTCTTAAGGAGCTTGAACAGCGGGTAGAAAGGTTGAGTACGAAATGCGAAGAAAAGGCCAACGCTCTTAGCGCTTTAAGAAAGACGGCTGCTGTGGAAGTTGAAAAGGAATTGTCCAAGTTGCTTGTACCGTTAGGTATACCTAATGTGCGTTTCAAAGTTGATGTCAAAAAGTGTGCACTTGGACCGACTGGCAACGACAAGGTGCTATTCCTCTTTAGCGCAAATTCGAGTACAGAGATGCAACCTGTAGCACAAGTAGCATCTGGAGGTGAAATCGCACGTGTAATGCTATCGCTTAAGGCAATGATAAGTAAGGCAATAGGTTTGCCGACAATCATATTTGACGAGATTGATACTGGTGTAAGTGGACGCGTTGCCGAACAAATGGCATACATAATGCGTGATATGGGCGATGCCCACCGTCAAGTAATATGTATTACGCATCTTCCACAGATTGCCGCTTTTGGCTCAAATCATTATAAGGTAGCAAAGCATGAAACATCAGAAGGTACGATTAGTACAATGACTAAGCTTAACGACGAACAGCGTATAAATGAGATTGCACAGATGCTTAGCGGTAGCGACATATCGCAGGCTGCAGTGGATAATGCAAAGTCGTTGCTTAAGATGAAGTAAAACTCAAAGAAAAATATAATAATAAAAAAGCAAATGAATCGTTTTTTAATATCAGTATGCGCTCTGTTGTTTGCTGTAGGAGGTGTCTACGCTCAGTCTACACAGGTCAAAAACGCAGCTAAGTCGGCTTTTAAGCTTATTGGCTACGATGCCAATGGCACAGAAATAAGTTCTACATGCGGAGTGTTTGTCTCGGCAGATGGTGAAGCTATTGGCTCGTGGTCGGCATTGTCAACGGCTGCCAATGCAGTTGTGACCGACTTTAATGGCAAAACATATCCAGTACAGAAATTAATAGGCGCTAACGAGATATACGATGTGTGTCATTTTAAGGTTGGTGCACAGAAAGTGCAGGCTGCAACCCTTGCTAAATCTATATTGCCTAAAGACTCTAAGGTGTGGCTTGTTGGCTCTGAATCAAAGAAACCTACAGCAACAGAGTACGAAATAGAGCGTGAAGAAAAGTTTATGGACCAATATGCCTATTATGTACTTGCTTTTCGTGACAGCCAAGGCATACCAGGTAGCCCTGTAGTAAACTCGAAAGGTGAGGTTGTTGGATTATTCCAATCGGCCCCAAGTGCTGTAGATGCTCGATTTGCCGCTAATCTAAAGTTTGATGCTCTTACTATCAACAACCCTCTTTATGCCAATTCTGGCATTAGAATGCAGTTGCCTTCTGAGAAGAAGGATGCACAGTTAATGGTTATGTTTGCCGCAGACAAAGGCGATTCTGCAAAGTATGCAGGTTATATTGCCGACTATATTTCGCAGTTTCCATATGATGTGGATGGCTATTCAATGGATGCATTGCGTCGTGTAAATTATGGCGACTATGATGGTGCGGACAAACAAATGCAAACAGCGTTGAAACAAGTCACGAATAAGGCAGAAGCACATTCGGAGTATTCACGTGTGATGTATCAGAAACTTATATTTAGTAATGATTCTCTTTATAAGCCGTGGACTTTCGACCGTGCATATGTTGAGGCCGAAAAAGCATACAAACTTGATCCTCAGCCTGCCTATAAACATCGAATGGCGCAGATACTTTATTCGAAGGCAGAATACCAAAAAGCATACGACTTGTTTGAGGAACTTACAAAATCATCGATTAGTAATAGCGAGGTATTTTTTGAAGCGGCTCAATGCAAGACACAACTTGGAGCTTCAAATGAGGAGATTATAGTGTTGCTCGATAGTGCGGTAGCTCGTTGCCCACAACCATACACTACTGTATCTGCACCATATATACTCACACGCGGGCAGTTGCGTGACGCGATGAAGAATTATCGTGGAGCTCTTGCCGACTATAATACATACGATACGATAATGGTAGGTAGGGCATCTGCTGATTTCTACTATACTCGTTACAAATGTGAAGTAAATTTGCGTCAGTATCAACAGGCTCTTAATGACATTGCTCATGCGGCATTTGTGGCGCATCCTGATATGCGTCCTGTATATCTTGCCGAACTTGCTTCATTACAATTACGTGTCAATAGGTTTGAGGATGCAATACGGACAGCAGATTTATGTCTAAGTGTTGACAATAGTTCTACAGATGCCCTTGTTATAAAGGGGGTTGCACTTAATGCCATAAAACGTAAAGCAGAGTCTGCTGAATGTTTTAAGAAAGCAGCTGAACTTGGTGATAAACGTGGCGATGAATATCTTAAGAAATATTCGTTAAAGTAAAGTGTATTCTTGTTTAATAGCCTATAAATAGCAAACGAGGGCGTGTCAAAACTCTCTTATTCTAAAAAAATCACAAAGCCCTGACTTTCACAAGCCAGGGCTTTGCTA
>OIWQ01002109.1_pt1 | contig 21494 bp, 8 predicted proteins | sample 1587571 | NCBI WGS metagenome assembly OIWQ01 (sample SAMEA3888910, study PRJEB22519) | human gut metagenome | biome: human gut; feature: human-associated habitat; material: faeces | place: Denmark | collected 2010 | reverse complement strand
GCCCGTTACGGAAGCGACTTTGCATCCTTCAGGGATAGCCAGACGCAACGTCCCGCCCTGTTCGGGCAAGATACGGACTTGCCGCACCTGCCCCGCCACCTTTTCGGCCGAGACAAGGAAAGCCCCCATGGCACGCAGTTTGTCGAAAGATACATCCTGCCAGGCAACCGGTACAGCCGGGAACACCCGGATAACGCCCGTATGGCTCTGGAGCAGCATCTCCTGGATACCGGCGGCAAAGGCGAAGTTTCCTTCCAAAGTAAACGGACGGTAGGTGAATTTCGACTTTCCGCTTTTCGTCTGGTCGCCGTTTGCATGGAACGTATTCGGGAGGCAAAAACATTCGGCAAAGGTGCGCAGTGCATCGGCAGCCCCTTCCCCGTCGAAGGCACGAGCTTTCATATTCCCGAACCAGCTATAGGAATAGCCGCACCAGTAATCAGGCCCGAAATCTTGTAGCTTCTTCAAGGTCGCTTTTATGATCTCCTGGGATTTCTCGCCCTGACTCCAATCAACAAGGCCGAGCGGATGGATCGACATGGCGTGGGAGAAATGACGGTGCGACTGGTCGTAAGGGAAACCTTTTGCAAAGGTCAAAGCCCGGTCTTCATCCAGGTTCAGATCGGGCAGTTGAGCACCGATCGCTTTCCAGTGGGCGGCCTCGTCTGCCAGCTCCAATTCGGAAGCCAGCTCGGAAGCGGCATTGAAAGCGAAGTGCATCAAGGAAAGGTCATAGTTTGTCATATCCTTGAACCACGCATTGATCGAGTTGTCGAAAATTTCCGGGCTGGAACTCAGCGGCAACCGGCGTACTCCGTCAGCATCGACTGTGGAGATCTGTTCGAGATAAGTCGCCACGTCCTTCAGAAACGGGTAGGCCCGCTCTTTCAGGAAAATGCGGTCGGCCGAATACTTCCAGTGCAGATAGAAATGCTGTCCCAGCCATGCGCTGACCGTCGGCGACATGGAGTACTGTACCCATCCGCCCATCGGCTCGCCGGTCAGGGTGCAAACGCCGGGAACATTCATCCCGTCCGTCCCGAAATACTCTCGGGTATATTTTTTATACACATCACGCTGTTCCCAGAGGGTATTCAGATAGCCCATCCCCTCCTGCAAATGGTTGCCGGTATAGGCAGGCCAATAACTCAACTGTGTGTTCAGGTCATGATGGTAGTCTCCTTTCCAGGGCGGCAACATCCCGTTATCGGCTGTCCAGACTGCCTGAAGGGAAATCGGATAAGAGTCCTCGCGGGCAGCCGACCCGAACTTGTACATCTCGTTGTCGTACTGTTTCTGCAGGAGCGTATCCGGCAGCGAGACGGACGACTGTGTCCAATAGCCTTTCCAGAAGTCCATATGCGAGCGGTAGTCTGCCTCCACGCCACGCTCCATCGCTTCTGCCGTTTCCTGGTCGGCCCGGTCGGCGGCCAAAGAAGAAGTCAGGCTCCATACGCCGCTGAGCGTGCCGCCTTTCTGCTGCCAACGGACGACCACATCGTACGAAAAGCCTCCCCACCCTTCCTGATGGAAAGTGGTCGTACCGGCTTCCTTCTGTATCGTCCCCTGTTTATATCCGAGGCGTCCCAGGGCCGGACCGGCATGCGAGTTGTCACCTGCGACCTCATCCGGATTGCTGTAGCGGGGTGCAATGATCTCCGGCGAAACCGTATCCGGCAGATTCTCGAAGACAAACCATCCGACTGGCTCGCTGGCATGCACGAACGTCTGCAACTTCGTCCCGTTCTCCCAAAGCACCTCACAAAGGGCATTATTGAGGAAAAGATGTACGGAAGAGACTTTTCCGATCTTCAACGGGAACTCCAAAGCCGCCCCCGGTATCTTAGACGGGGCAGGCAAAGCATTATAGGGGTGGTCGAACTTCTTCTGCACCGGCAGATAATCTCCTTTCCTCACCTGCTCACAGACCCAGGCAAAACGATTGTTCGGTCCTGCAATACTATCCATCGGGCGCAAGTCCCAGAGATCCGTCCGATCCAGCGAAAAACGTAGCACAGAATCGCGTTGCCAGACTAATGTTCCTACTGTGGCATTTCCCAACGGGATTCCTTCATCCCAAGTCTTGGCCAAGTGACCAAACTGCAAGTCACTGCTTGTCGGTGTGACAGGCAGTGACTCCTTTTCGCAACAGGCAGCCAATAGGCATGCGCTTATGCAAGTTAGCCAAAATTCCTTTTTCATTCGTATTAAATCGATATTATTCTTTCTTTGTCTCCTGCAAAGATACGGTTTATTGATTTAATAACTGCTTGATAGCTTCGTCCGAACGAGTTTCCGTCTCCTGGATTTTTTATAGTCGAACAAAGCATCGAGTTCGTAAAGTTGCAGGGTAACAGTCGGGGCAAAACGGTCGGAAGCGACATAGTTGCGGACTGATGTCAGCAATTGCTGCATGGCCGGGCGTTTCTCTATATCCTTAACCGGATCGACCACAAGGACAAACAGCTTGCCGCTACCGACACGGGCTTCAAACGAGACACCGAGCTTACGGTTAACCTCGTAGGTATCGACACTCTGGATAACGGGGGTCAAGGCACGCATATCGGTCAAGTCGACAGCCGTGGCGTAGTTCAGAATATCCCACCACTGCCAATCGGCATAGTAAGAGGTTGGGAAGTCGCGGAAAACCGGGTGTCGGTGTTCAATGCGCGTCCCTACGATCATGGGGTTCCAGTTGAACATGATCGGGTTCCAGAAATGGCTGGCGAAATGCGTCTTCCGTCCGGCACAACTGTCCGGGATCAGCAGGACGTTCTCGCCTTTTTGAAGGAGTTCCTTAGCCTCAGTCCACCGACGGACATATTTGTAACCTTCAGAGGCAGGCTGCTTGACGGCAGGATAGACCCAAATGTCCCATTCGTTACGGATATTTCCGGCAATACGCGCTTTCAGGGTGTAGCGTCCGGCAATCGTGATCTTGTCCAACGGGATATGGATAACTCCTAAAGAATCGACCGTACTGAACGGGATCTCCTTATGGCCCAGCTTGCCGCTTGCCGCAATCTCTCCGCTTTCGCTTTCGAGCTGCCAAGTCAACAGCCCTTTACGGATCGCTTCGGGACCGAAATGATAGATGCCCATCTTCGCAGTAAAGGTCTCCGCATTTGTGTAAGCACGCTTCTGAAGGCGCGCCAGCAGGACGATCGGAGCACATGATTCACGGTATTTCTCAGGGGTTACCAACCCTTTGCTTTCCCAGAAGGCATCCAAGATACCGACAAAGGCACTCCCTTGTCCGGGAAAATCCGAAAGACCGAGCAACTGGAAACCGCCGGAAGTAGAGGTACGCAACAACGCTTCGTTCACCTCTTTATACTGAAGTACGGTATGTGCGCCTGTCGCCCGAAAGAACTCACCCGCCTGATGCAGCATGCCGTTCTTGGCGAGACGGTCTTGATAAACTTTGAAGTTACGAGGTTCGAGAACGCCTGTATACTTCTTCATCTCCTCGAAATTAGGGTACATGCAACGCTGCCCCGTCTCATGTGCGATGACCGGCACATCAATGGCCGACTCTTCGCTGCGATCCCAGTCAGTGGAAGGTTTGCCTTCGTAGACAGTGATCCAACGTTTGTTCTTTTCTCCGACATTGGCAGCCACGTGAGAGGCATAATACTGATCAGACTTCACATGCGTGCGAGCTGTAGAGGCGGAATAGAGACGACGGTTGTCACGAGCCTGTCCCTTCTTCACAAGGTCTTCGAGGACGGCAAAATCGCCTTCGTTCTCATTACCGTTGCAAAAAAGGATAAAGGAAGGATGGTTGCCATATTCGTCTAATATGGCATACATTTCTTTCTCGAAGAAATCGCGACGAGCCGGGTACTGCCCGACATCCTTGATCCACATCGGAAGTTCGACTTGCAGATACAGTCCCAATTCGTCCGCCGCATCGAAAGCGGCTTCCGGCGGACACCAAGAATGGAAGCGGACGTGGTTCATACCGTAATCTTTCACTGTGTTGAAGATACGTTTCCACTCCTTCACATCCGTGGCCGGATAGCCGGTGAGCGGGAAAACGCAGCAATCCAGGACACCGCGCAGGTGAATATCGCGACCGTTCACACGGATATGATGCCGGCCTTGTTCCACGTGGCGCATACCGAAGACAGACGTGCAAGTATCCTCGCCTGCCTCCGTCGCAAGAGTAGCAGTCAAATCATATAAAGCAGGAGAAAACTCATCCCACAGTTTCATGTCCCTGCCTAAAGCAAGCTCCTGCTCGATCTTCTCATCTTTGCCGGAAAGAGACACGGGGACTACTGTCCGGCAGACCTCTTTACCGTCTTTCTCCCGGATACGGAGGGTGAGTTCTCCCTCTGCCTGTTTTCCGGAAACGTGGAGGGCAAGGCATACTTTAACCTTCTTCGCTTCAAGGTTAGGATAAATATCCATCTTCCCGATATAGCAGGACGGTTTGGCGATGAGCTCCATCCGGCCGACAACACCGTTCCAGTTGGTTTGCGTGTATTCGGTCGTCCCGTGATTCCACTGGTCCATCGGGTATTTCAGGCGGTTGTCGACACAAAGTGTCAGCGTGTGCAAACCGGGTGTCAACTGTTTTGTCAGAATAAAGCGGTTCGGAGTGGAAAGGCGTTCATCGGTTGCAACCGGTTCGCCATCCACAAAGACAGCTGTCTCCCAATGACAGCGTTCCAGCGAGAGAATAATTTCTCTTCCTTCCCACTCTTCGGGTATCACGACTTCACGCTGATACCACGCCTGTCCGCAGTATTCGAACTTGCGGCTCAGGCGATCCACATGGGCCACAATATTCCGGATCCCCTTGCCCCCTTCATCCATAGAACCGGGCAACTCGATTGTTTCCGTCAGTTTGCTCAAATACAATTCCGATCCGGGGGTCTTGCCGAATCCCATCGGGTCTAACTGAAAACGCCACAGGCCGGAGAGATCCATCCGGTCGGTCTGTGCCGCCTGAACCGTCAGACAGGCAAACAGGCCGACCAACAACATAGAGAGTCTTTTCATTCTTTACTTTTATTTAGTGTATAATACGTCTTCTATTTTTAACTCCTGCGACGGGTTGAACGATTCGGATGCCATATATTCCAAAAGGCTTTGCCGGAACTGGGCTGCCGCCGGGCGTTTATCCAAATCGTTTTGCAGGTCGGCGCCACAAACCAACAATTTGCCTTTCCCGACACGGGCTTCGTAAAGCATTCCGAGTTTGCGATTCGTGAACCAATCGTCGACAATATGGACGATCGGGCGGAAATCCTTCGGATAGTCATCCAAGATCATGGCATCGCAACGGTTCATCAGATCCCACCATTGGTAGTCACTCACTCCCTCATTCGGGAAAGCAGCCAATGCCGGATGTTTTGCATCACAATAGACACCAAGTGTATGCGGAGCCTGTCCGCGGGTCCAAGCCGTATTCCAGAAGATACTGGAGAAGCCGACGACTATGTCGCCTCCCTTTTCAGGCGGAACAGTCCCGTAAGTCAGCAGCAGGACAGATTCACCCTTATTCAGTTTATCCTGTGTCATCCGGTCCAGGCGTGTCGTGATATACGGGAGATTTCTCACCTCTTTTTTCACTGCCGGGTAAACCCATATATTCCACTGGTTCCGTATATCCGTGTCTCCAATTCGGACAGAGACGAGAAGTTGGGAAGGTTCTTCGATCTCAGAAAGGTCGCAGCCAATCGTCCCGGCCGGAATACAATTGCCGAAGGGTATCTCACGCGTGAAAGAGCCTTCCTTCAATACCTGCTTATCCGCAGTCGAAACAGTCCAGCGGATCGTTGTTTCGGGAAGCGGCTTCTCGCCGAAGTGGGCTATTTCCAGCGGAACTTCCAGTTTTTCATTATTCAACCAGACCATCTTCGGGAAGCGAGCCAGCGGAACAGTACTGTTGCAGAACGTACGGTATTCCTCACCCGTCACATACCCTTTCTCGTCCCAGAAAGGATCAAGCACACCTACCAAGGCCGTCCCCTGTCCGGGAAAATCGTGCAGGTCAAGCAGTTGAAAACCGGCAAAACCCTGTGTACGGAGAGCCGCTTCGATATCCGCCTTATAACAGAGGGTCTGCAGACGACCGGATGCATAAAGGAATTTCTCTCCCATATCTTCCATGCCTTTCCCTGCTAAAGTCTCTTTGAATATTTCTAAATTTTTGGCTTTCAGTACACCAGTATATTTCTCTATTTCCTTAAAGTTGGGGTAGACACACCACTGCCCGATTTCATGGCTGACAGTCGGCATATTCGACCGGATCTTACCGGCAAAATCGTAATCCGTCCGGGGAGCCTCGCGGTTGATAATACTGTTGATGCCTGCGCCCCAAGCCTGTATGCGCGGATCAGGGGTGTTCCAATAATCGGCATTCTCCACATAAGGCCATCCGGCGGCACTTGAATAGACACGACGGGGATCTTTCTTCTTCCAATGATCGACCAGGCCGGAAAGATAGCGCACTTGGTCCGCCCCACCGGGTTCATTGCCATAGACCATCATGCAGAAAGAAGGATGATTGCCGTATTCTTCAAGGATGCGATCACTTTCTTCCTTCAACCACTGATCCTGCGGTTTGCCGCTACCGACTTCCGCCCATCCACCGCATTCCACTTGCAGGTAGATTCCCATACTGTCAGCCACATGGAAAGCGGCTTCCGGAGGACACCAGGAATGGAAACGGACATGATTCAAGCCGTATTCCTTGCAGGTACGGTAGATCTTCGCCCAATAATCATTTTGCATGGCGGGATACCCTGTCAGTGGAAATATGCAGCATTCGAGCGTACCACGTAAGAAAACAGGCTGCCCGTTAATCTCGAAACGCGTACCGTTTGCCTTGAACTCACGGAAACCAAAATTGTAGCTTGCCTCATCGATGCCATCCGGGGATTCCAGGGAGACTTTCATTTTATAAACATTCGGACTATGTTCCGACCAAAGCCGGGCTTCTTCTCCCAGATCAACGGTAGCCTCTGCATGAGCGGGCGCCCCCTCTCCCGCCTCTACAGCGAAACGGACTGGATTACCGACGGTTTTACCTTCCAATGTTTCTGCCTGCATAACGACCGTAGTAGTTCCTTTCCCGGTATTTCCTTTCAGTTGTACCTTTACCAACGCTTGTTTCTTCTTTATATCCGGATAGATCCGTACAGATCCGATATACAGAGAAGGTTTTGCCGATAGTTTCATATCGCCTATAATGCCGTTCCAGTTGCTTTGCGTATGGTCGGAGACACTGTGCGCATTTATCCCCACGTCAGCATAGAGGCGGTTGTCCACACGCAGCGTAAGAGTATGCTCACCGGCATCCAACCCTTCAAGGAGATAGCGGTGAGGAGTCTGTAAGGAGTTCTGCTCCCCGACCTTCCTGCCGTCCAAAAAGAGAGTGGTCGCCCAATGCGTCCGTTCAAGACTGAGCACTACCGGTCGGTTCTCCCAACCGGAAGGAACATTCACCTTCTTCTGATACCAGGCTACACCGACATAATGCTTGTCCGGATTCAGCCAAAAAGGCACTTTGATATTACCCGGCTGCCGGTATTTGGCATATTCGGGAGCATTATACCAGGAGCTATCGACAACCTGTCCGGTCCACCGGGTATCCAGGCTGACATCATCGCCTTTCCCCTGCTCTTGTAATGACCCCGGCAGACGGACAACATCTGCCAAGCCTTTCTTCTGCCACTCCTGCCCTATTCCAGCATCAGCCGGATCCAAAGCAAATTGCCACTCACCTGCCAGAGACAGTTCGGAAGAAGTCTCCTTGCAGGACAGAAAGAATACCAAGCTCACCAAGGCCCCCAATAAAAAGATGTTTACCTGCTTCATAATCCTATCAGTTTAAGTAATTCATTTATCAGTCCGTCCATTACACTATATAAGGTTTCCGACCATTTTCAAATGTATCTGTACTCCCTGGTGGTTGTTATCCATTCCGGCGGCGATACGGAAATAGCGTTCTGCCCTGTCTAGGTCGCCGAGTCCGAGATGCCCCAACCCCATCAGATAGTTACAATGGATGCGGTTCTTCTTGTCCATGTCGTCTTCCCAAATCTGGAGATCAGGAAGCGAAACGGCAAAATAGTCCATCTTGAAAGTGTCGAACAAATGTTTTTCACCAAAGTCGATCAGCCGGTTAAAGCGGCCGCGGGCTTCATCTTCACGTCCTAACTTACGGAGAGCCAATCCCTGATAGAAGATCTTATCCGGTTTCTGATCATTGTAGTACATGGCGGCTGCCGGCTGGCTATTCCCGATGCTGGCGGCCAGGAACAGTTCGCGGGCCTCGGCTTCACGTCCCAATGCTTGCAAGGCACAACCTTTGTAGTAATTGAAATCGTTCTCCTGGGCGCCATAGAGTTTCCCCTCGCCTAAGTTATGAGGATAGATGAAACATTCTTCGATCAAGTCCAATGCTTTTTGATTCTCTCCGGCTTTCAGGCAGGCTTTTACCAACTCGACACGTGCCAACTGATACTGTGCTGGGACTTTCCCTTCTCCTCCTTCCCAGGGATGGAAACGGCGGGCATCGATCATGCGGATCGCCTCCTCGTAGCGTCCTAGCTGGTTCAATAAGGTGACATATTCCAGATAAAGGTCATCACGGGAGAAAGCCACATCTTTTAACTTGTCTAACAAGTCCAAACGATCGGCATGGGAACGGTTCAGGCGCTTATACAGTTGGTCGAGCTCCATCAGGATGCGGGCATCCCGTATATCCAGCTTAAACGCCCTTTCGAGCAGAACCACTGCTTCCTGCTGTTTATTCAGTTTGTTGAAATAGGCCAGTGACAAGTTACGAAGAACTGTCGGAAACGTATCGTCCTGTTCGACCGACTTCTCCCATTCGGCTACAGCTTCAGGATACTGTCGTTTGTCGTACCACAGGTTACCCAAATAGTAATGGGCTTTGGGTGCAACATCCGCAAACCGGATCACCGCCTGTAAAGCCATGATCGCTTCAAGGGTATTCGGGAAACAACAGTCAGCCGGTTGATGCTCGGCAACGCAGATCGCCATTTCGGCCTCTTTCAGACGATCTAAGGATAATAAAAACCAACTTTTATAATAATACAGCAATGTGCGTTCCGAGACAACGACTTCGAAAGCCACCTCAACCACTTTCAGAGCCTCTTCCCAGCAGCCGGCAGAGGCATAGTCGAGCGATAATTCCTCGTAGTTATGCCCTTCCGAACGCATCCGTACGAGCAAGTCATCCAGAACAGCCTTCTCGCCCGTCAACAGATACTCTTCAAAACTACAGCCGAAGTTGAAGCGGTCGATCGCGAGGGATTCCCGGATCAAAGCCAACGCCTCGTCCACACGTCCGAGATGGCGGAGAACGACAGCCTTCAAATGGCGGCCGCGCAAATTATGCCAGTTGCGAAGCAGGGATTTATCGATTTCATACAAAGCCTCCTCCCAATTGCCTTTCGAAGCGGACAACTGGGCCAACGAATAATATCCGGCATCCTGCCAAGCCGCATTCCAACAGGCTTTATAGAAACAGTCGTAGGCTTCATCCGTCTTGCCTTGGTATTTAAGCGACAATCCGAGATTATACAAAGGCTCTCCGTCATACGGGTTCGGGTTCTTTTCCGTCAGTGTCTTGACAGCACGACGCAAATAAGGTTCGGCTTTTGCAAACTGCCCCTTGCGGATCAGCCATAATCCCATTGCGTTATTATTGCGGACATCGTCCGGATCACGGCTGAGCGCCTCTTCATAATAGTCGGTTGCGGAATAGGTCGCATGACGATATTGCTCAAGATGCAAACCGGTCAGGTAAAGTTGTTCCGTCGTCCGGATATCCTTCGGATCGAGAGCGGCTTTTGCCGGTTCGGGAACTTCCTTTATCTCGTTAGGTTCGGGTTCCCAAGACAGAAGGAGTTTCCCCTTCGAATTGCAGATGGAGACGCGGACACCGGTCAGGGTGTCGACCGGAACCCACTCTTCAAGGATCGTTTCAGGCGTGATATCCCGAATGATATCCAGGACTTGTTTCTCTCCTTTCATAACCACGATATGCAAATCCTTCTGCGCCGAAGTAGCGAAGATTTTCAAGCGGGAAACATTGCCTTCCGGTTCGATGTTCATCAACAGGTCGGAAGAAGCATTCTTCACCACTCCCAATTCCCTGTACGGCATAAAATACTGGGTGAAGGTCTTCTCTTCATACGGTTGCAACCAGGTGAAATCCGGCTGGTTGTCAGTGTAGACTCCCGTCATCAGTTCGATATAAGGGCCGTCCGTATCCGTCAGATTGCGATCCCAGGCCTGCCCGAAATCGCCGTTTCCCCAAGTCCACTGCTTTTTGCCTGGAGAGACATGATGGTCGGCTACGTGCAGGACACCGGCACGGGTATCATTTTCATAGCCGCCGACAAAATTATATCTGGAACGGATCGCCATGTAGGACGTTGGCACGGGAATATTCTTATAGCGGGAGATATCGACACCTGCCGAATAGTCCATCTTGTAATAGGTTCCCGTAGCAATGGGATAGCGCGAGACATCCCGCTTTTCATGATCGAACACGGCGTTCACATCGCCGGGGAAGACCGACTGGTATTGCTCGTTCACGGCAACCGCCGGATTCGCCCACCAAAGGAACGTCTGCGGAACAGGAGTCGGGTTATACACCCTCCCTTGTATTTCCAGAACAGCACGGCCCGGACGTAACGTGAACCCGGCCATACCTTTCTGGTGGAACATCCGTTCCCTTTCGCTAACCCAAACAATCACACTGCCGTCCGGCTTTTTCTCGATCGAGTAATCCACCGGAAGGAACGTGCTCGGACGGTGGTGCTGCGGCCAGTTAAACTCGATTCCACCAGAGATCCAAGGCCCCGTCAGACCGACCAGAGCCGGTTTGATCACATGGTTGTAGTAGATAAAATGACGCTGCTTGATCTTATCGTACGCCATCTGTACCCGCCCCCCCAATTCAGGCAGGATCATTACCTTTATATATTCATTTTCCAGATACACGGCGTGATAGGACTTGTCCTCACAGGTATCTTCGATCTTTTCAATCACAGGATAGGGATAGACCACCCCGCTGCTACCCTGATACACGCGTTTTTCCAGGAACATCGGATTCTTTTCCGGTTTACCGATGCCGTATGTAGGAAGAAGGATATCTTCCTCCCAAACTTTTACATTCACTGCCATATTCTTAATTTATTTCGTTAATTCTTTTTCCAGTTCTTCCAGTGTCTTGCCCTTGGTTTCAGGGAGTTTAGCCCGTATAAAGAGGAAACCGGCCAAACAGATCCCGGCATACAGCCAGAACGTACCCGAAGCGCCGACCGCCTCGTTCAGGATCGGGAAGGTATAGGTCAGCAAGAAACAAGCCACCCAAAGAAAGAAAGTGGAAAGCGCCATTGCCATCCCGCGTATGCGGACAGGAAAAATTTCGGAAAGCACCACCCAGACCACCGGCGCCAAGGACATCGCATAACAGGCAATCGCCAAAACGACCAAGAGCAACATCGGCCAGCCGCTTACTCCTAAGAAATAGCAGGTCCCTAAAATAAAGTAGATCACCGACAGACCTGCCGAACCGACAAACATCAGCGTGCGCCGCCCCCATTTATCCACCGTATAGATGGCGACAAACGTAAAGATCACGTTCGTCACACCCGTCACCACGATATTCATCAGGACATCAGACACGGCATAACCGGCAGCCGAAAAGATTTCCTGCGCATAATTGAAGATCACATTAATCCCGCACCACTGTTGGAAAACAGCCAGTACGATCCCGATCACCAGTACACTGCGCACACCGGGCTGCAACAACGCTCCCCAGTTAGCCTTTTCTTTCTTGTCTTCGTTCAACTGTCCCAATTCAGAGAGTGTCTGCCCAGCATAGTCCGTACCGCCTACACGCACGAGGATCTTACCAGCCTCGTCAGACCGTCCGGCCGTAGCCAGCCAGCGGGGACTTTCGGGAATCACAAAGGAGAGGGCAAAGAACAATCCCGCCGGAACCAACTCGGCCCAAAACATCCAGCGCCAGGCCCATTCAATACTTTCCGCACTCAGCGTTTCGCTGCCGGCCGTAAAATATTCGCCGATCTGCCAGTTCGCCAACTGAGCCATCAAAATACCTAACACGATCGTCAGCTGGTTGAGCGAAACAAACTTACCACGGACGGATGCCGGGGAAACCTCGGCTATATAAACCGGAGAGACATTCGATGCAATACCGATACCGAATCCTCCGACAATGCGGTAGACAACAAACCAGAAAAAACTGTCCACCGCCCCAGTCCCGACGGCCGAAGCGACAAAAAGGAAAGAGGCCGCGATCAACATTTTCTTACGCCCGTAGCGATCGCTCCAAGCACCCGAAAGCAAAGCTCCCACTAAACAGCCGATCAGTGCGCTGCTCATTGCCCAGCCGCGAAGGGCTGCCGAACCTTCCAGGTTGAAAAAGGGTTCATAAAATATCTTGGCTCCTCCGATCACCACCCAGTCGTAACCGAACAGTAATCCGCCCATTGCCGAGACGAGACAGATCAATAATAAATAGCCTGTTGTTTGCTTCATGATAATTAGTAATTAAGTTATCTGCGGTAATGATGATTTATCGATTTGTCCCGTTCCCGCGCTTGACGCGGGGACAAGTTTCACCCATAAATCATCATTTACTTGTTAATATTGAATGATTAAGATACAAATGCAAAGTAAATACCTTTCCGAAGAAAAATAAATAGATAAAAGGTCGATATAGATGGACAATCTTCCGATTTTAATCGTAAGTTTGCATCATTCCTAAATCAACATATCATGATCAAAAGAAAAGACGGTTTCAGCGGAGAACGGGCACTTGTCCTTCCACAATCCATTATCCACGAAATGGAGGAAGATCCTATTTCCTCCATTTTACACATTACCGATATCGGATACTATCCGAAAGCGTGGCATCATTTCCGGGAACGGCAGGAGCCGATCACGCAGTTCGTTTTCATCTATTGTATAGAGGGATCGGGCTGGTACCGGACGGAAGGAGAGGAATTCCAGGTGACCGCCAACCAATATTTCATCCTGCCGGCAGGGAAACCGCACGCTTACGGGGCCAACGAGGAAGAGCCGTGGACGATCTACTGGATTCATTTTAAAGGAAAGCTGGCTCCCCATTTCGCCAGCCAGTGCACACACCCGATAGAGATCAAACCAGGGATGCACTCCCGCATCAGCAACCGGATCGATATGTTTGAAGAGATACTCCGGACACTGGAGATGGGGTACAGCCATGAAAACTTGCTCTACGCCTGCTCCATCTTCTACCACTACCTCGGGACATTGCGCTATTTGCAACAGTACCGGGACGCCGTCCGCCACGAAACGGGAAAGAACGATATCGTAACGGCTGCCATCCATTTCATGAAGGAGAACATCGAGAAAAAGCTGACGTTGCAGGAAATCGCCGCGCACACGGGCTATTCTTCTTCCCATTTCTCTGTCCTGTTCAGCCAGCGGACGGGCTACGCACCGCTAGCCTACTTCAACCAGCTAAAAATACAGCAGGCCTGCCAGCTTCTTGACTTTACGGACATGAAGGTGAACCAGGTCTGCTATAAGATCGGCATCGAAGATACCTACTATTTCTCCCGCCTTTTCAGCAAGATCATGGGGATGCCGCCGCGGGAGTATAAAAAGATGAAGAAAGGATAACTACTCCGTCATATAGCGGAACGTATATTCTCCATTATACGACCAGATCTCGCGGCCTTCCGGGACAGAGACTTTTCCTTGTTTGCTACCGTCCGGAGCGACATCGACCGTGATGGTCAGATACGTATATTCGCCTTTCTCGTAATTATAGGTTTCCCCGTCGTCGTCATACAGGCGGAAAGTACCGGGCTTGGAACCGTAATGGCGGATCTCGAGCGGAAGTTTCGTACCGTCCAGTTCAGTTATAGGCGGACAAAGCGGGACGATCCCGCCATCCTTCACATAAACAGGAATACGGTCGAGGCCGGGAGAAACGGTAATGACTTCGCCTTCCCCTGCCAACTTTCCGGTATAAAAATCATACCATCGGCCTTGCGGGAGGATGACTTTCCGTTCGGTTTCGCCGGCAAAGAGAGGAGCTACCAGCAGGTTTTCGCCGACCATGAACTGATCCTTCACCTCACGTTTGACCGCCATAGCATACGGATTCTCCGTCCCGTCGAGCTTGCCCTTCTCGATCTGTTCATCGGCGGCGTAGCCCGGTTCGAGGTTCATGGCGCGCATGGGAGGCGTCCCCTCGAAAGCGTAACCGGCAAATGCGGTGTAAAGATACGGAATCAAGCGCATACGGAGCAGGGAGATTTCGTTCACCTGCTTCTCCACATCAGGGAAAGACCACGGTTTCGTCCCGTCCGCCCAGGCATCCAGCATGGCGACCGGAGAGAAACAAACGGTCTGCATGCGGCGCAACCATTCTTCGGAAGTCTTGGAGGCGCGGACTTCAGGCGTCCACAGCACGCCGATGAACGAACTGTTGATCAGCGCCGTGATAAAGTCGCGGTGATTATAATAATCGTTATAGATCACATACGGGAAGGAGGAAGTTCCGGCATTCCCGGCACGCACAAGCCCGTAGGTGCGCTGGTTTTTCTCGTGATACAGATCCGTCGTCATGCGTTGCATCAGGGAGCCGTAGATCTGCCGCATCTGTTCCGCCGGCGTACCGGAAGGGAAGGTGGCGACATCGGGCCACAACCAGTTGTCGTAGCCGTCGTTCTCATCCATCTTATACCCGCTGACACCCAAATCCAACTGGTGCTTTTTGAAATGATCCAGCATGATCCGGCGCGCCTCAGGCATCCGGTAATCCGGAACCAGGCCGTTCCATTCCGTATGGGAAGCCGTGTAAGGCTCGATGGCGTCCCTTATTTCACATTCCGGAGAGACACCGGGATTGAACCAGAGGTTCGTGCGGATATGCTTCTGCAAAAGGTCGTTCACAAACTTTCCAGGTTCGGGAAAACGGGTGGCATCCCATTCATAGGTACAAGGATAGGCGCGGCTCATCCAGCCCGGTTCGAGACCGATCACGGTAAGCGGGAAACCCCGTTTCCGGAACTCAGCAATCTCGTCCTGCACCTGCCGGTCAGTGAAAAGAGTCGGGACACGATGCCAGAAACCCAGCCCCCATTTCGGAGGCAACACGCCCCCTCCGTTGAAGAGGTTGAAACGGCGCACGACATCCTGCATGTCCTGTCCGGCAAACAGCACCACCTCGACGCCTTCGGCAGGAACCAGAAATTCGAGGTTATCGGAATAGGGCTGCGCACTCCAACCGGGATCGGTATTGCGGTCTTGCACCTCCGGCGGATTCTTCGTATCCTTGCGGACACCGGTTCCGACATAGGCTTTGATATAGCGGGCGGAGTTGATAAAAGCTCCGTAACCTTTGCTGGATACGAAGAAGGGAACCGGCGCATGAGTGCGTCCGTTATCCTTACCTCCATAATGGTCGACATGCAGTTCGAGGATCCGCCCGCGCTGTTCGACCGTCTTGAAGTTCAGGCCGAGCCCGAATATCTTTTCCCCTTTGTCAAGCGGGAAACGAATATAGGTTTTGCCGTCCACTTCCTCGAAGCGGATCTCGTCGCGGTCGACAGGCAGATCGGCTTTCGGCATCGCATTGATGGCATCCCACTTCGGATGCAGGCCAAGTTCACTCAGCAGATTCAACTTTTCGGGTTTACCGACCGATATTTCCCATACTCCCGAAGCAGATTCTTTCCATTCAGGCTTGCTCTTGTCACCGGGAATCTCCGTGCAGGCGGCAAGAGACAGCAGCGCGAGAGCGGCGCAATTGCAAAAATGTGTCATTATTTTCATCTTCATGATCATTACGAATTAAGATATGGGGCAAAGGAAAGCCTTTTCATCTAAAAAGAAAATAGATAAAAAGCCTATAGATATGGATGATCTTTCGATTTTACCAGCATTCCTGTCTCTTACCAGTAATACTCATCCAGTATCTCCTGCATCCGGGGCGTTGCGGCATCGGTATCGCCAACCTCGCGACGGAGTTTCAGCAGCTCGCGCTTCATCTTTTCGATTTCACCGGCATAAGCGGGGGAATTGTAGACGTTATGGTCTTCGTGGGGGTCGGCGAGCAGGTCATAGAACTCCCACGACGGCGTGACGGGAGCCTTATCCGATCCGGTCGCATTCAGCGGATCGCCGTAGAGGAACATCAGTTTGTAGCGATGGTTGCGGATGCCCATGTGGGCGGGACGGATCTTGTGGTGCGTCCAGTAGCGATAGTACATGGACTGCCGCCAGTCGCGCGGAGTCTCGCCCTTCAGATTGTCGCGGAAGCTGCGGCCTTCGCTGCACGACGGGGCGTCCACCCCGGCATAGTCGGCCAGCGTAGCGGCAAAATCAATATTGAGGATGATGTCGGAATTGCGCGTCCCGGCCGGGATCTCCTTCGGGTAGCGGATAACAAACGGCATGCGAAGCGGCTCCTCGTACATCATGCGCTTGTCGAAAAAGCCATGCTCGCCGAGGAAATAACCCTGGTCGGAGACATAGACTACGATCGTATTCTCGGACAGCCCCTCTTCATCGAGGAAACGCAGCAGGCGGCCGATATTGTCATCGATGGCCGCTCCGCAACGCAAGTAGTCGCGAATCAACTTCTGATAGATTTTCCGGCGCGCATCTTCCTTACCCATTCCTTCTATGGAAAAAGGCAGTTCCGGATACTTGCACCACCAGGAATCCGGGTCTTTCGAGGCGATCCCCCATCGGCGGGCCATATCTTCCAACGGTTGTCCGGGGAACGTACGCCCGGATTCTTCCGGCCCGAACTCCATCATGTTTGCCGGTTCGGGGAACGTGACTCCGTCATAAATATGTTTCAACCGTTCGGGGAAATCCCACGGTTCGTGCGTCGCCTTGAAATGGCAACACATCATGAAGGGCCGGTCCTTATCGCGCGAACGGATCCACCGGATCGTCTTGTCGGTCACCAGGTCGGTCGAGAAGCCCTTCTCCACCTTGCCGCTTTTCCCTTTATCATCGTCTATCCAGCCCTCCGCGGTCTTGAAAAGCGGGTCCCAATATTCCCCCTGGTCATGGAAAACCGAAAAGGTGTCGAAACCCGACGGCTGCGTCTTGAGATGCCATTTGCCGAAAAGGGCCGTCTGATACCCTCCCTCCTGCATGCGTTTCGCAATATTGTCCAAAGCCGGATCGAGCCTGTCTTCAAGCGTATAGACCCCGTTATGATGGCTATAGGCGCCTGTCATGATAGCCGCGCGGCTGGGCACGGAGATCGAGTTCGTGCAAAAGCAGTTGTCAAGCACGCACCCCTCGGCCGCCAGGCGGCGGATATTCTCGTTCTTCACGTATTCGCTCAGTATTCCTCCATAGATTCCCCACGCCTGCGAGGTATGATCGTCGGAAAGGATGAAAAGGATGTTCGGGCGTCCAGAGTCCGCTTCCGGCTCTTCGTCTGCCATCGCAGGAGAGGCAGACGCCAAAAAGCCGGTCGTGATGATTAGTTGATCGAATGTTTTCATGACATTTTTTGTTTTTCTTTCCTACAAAAGTAATGAATTTAAATAGATACCAACAACATTATCTTGCAAATGAAACCCCTCGTTTCATGCAACATGACAAGGAACCTTATCGATTTCCGAAAAAATCATATCTATAATTAATTATTCATTTGCTTTCAATATGGCGGAGTTTCTTGTCTTCTCTATTTCTATTTGCTTAAATGTATGCTTTTTACCCCAGTTGAACCGATAACTCACATTCACATAAAATACATGATCGTTTATTTTCGGACCATAATTCCGGGAATATGAGCTATAGATATCCGAAATATACTCTCTCTTTTTTACAAAAGTAGAAAATGGATTACGTGTTCCTAATTCAAAATTCCAATTATTAAGATTATATCCTACGTTAAAATTGTAGATAAGTGGAGTACGATAGAAAACTCCGACATCATCATAATTCTTTTGGGGAGTTATGAGTTGTCCGGAAGCCATGAAATTTTTATATATAAACAACAATTTAGCTGAAGCATAAAAACAATTGACATCTAATTTTCTCCATGCATGTATAACTCGTTTTTTATAATATCCGGCCAAATCGAATGTCAATTTTCCAGGTATGACTTTTAGCTTCATTCTTGGACCTGTCACTAAATCAAATCCGGATTTAGCTATGGCATAATCATGTATAAACAAATTCCGGCTTTCATCATAAGATACTCGTTCATAAGGGACATCTGTCGTCACTTCAAACGAAGTATGATAAGTAAGATTGAAAACAGGCGTATTTAAAGAATAAGTCAAACCCGTCAAATAAAATTTCAATACCTTTACCTCTGGATTACCTCTGCGTATCTGATATTTATCAATTCTTTGCTCTGTTAAAGAACGATATTGCAACCCAAGATCACCCGATTCAAGAGCCGTGGTAAAACGTATCGAATTATTCTCATTAATCATATAAGTCATAAAAAGTCCGGGACTGAAAAAATGTTGTAAAGAAGATTCTTTCTTATTATCGATATAAGTCAACTGATCGGCCCATTGAACAGTCATTTTCAATTTATTTTTTAACCGAAAAGCATATCCTAATGTCAACCTCCCTTCTCCCTTTGTTTGGTAATCATCCGAAAGCTGTCCATCGATTTCATATTGAGTATGGGCATAAGTATGGTCATAGTTCAACAGGACAAAGAGAACATCGCTTTTTCGTACAGTTTTCCTATACATCAGTTGAGGAATTACCCTATAATTATTTTCTTTTGCATGTGTATTATAAGCTAAAGTAATTTTGTCATTTTGTAAAGCCTCATACTGTCTGTCATACTTATTCTGATTGTAATTTCCACTTAAACGGAAACGTATATACTGTTCGTGTTTTAGACTCCCGGTATATTCTATCCTCAAAGCAGGATTAAAATTATGAGAAGAAGAATTGTCATCCACTTTATACCGGACCGGGTCATTGCTGTACGTTTGCATACTTAAATCATCCTCATCCGATTTTTCCTGATTCAAGACTAAAGTTGTATAAAGTTGATTGTGCTTATCATGGTAAAGATAATTAAAATAGCTATTTATACTATTACTATTTTGAGGAGAGGGTAAACTTGAAGCTTCATTCACGATCGTTTCCTTTGTCGATTTTAAATAAGTCGAAGTTTCATAGCCACGTTTAGGAGTATAATTATTATAGCTGTCTGAAACTGAAACAATAAACTCGGACTTTTTGTTAAAAATCTGTCCTGTAGCTCCATAACTACCGTTTCCTTTATTCAAATGCTGTTGCCCATTCATAGCGACCATCCCTCCTCTATCATGATGTTCTAAAATATAGTCGACAACAGAATTCGCATTCGGATATTCAGGATGATGTTGATCATAAAAATCAATACGGAGAATATCTTTGGGATTCAGGTTTCGGATCTCATCGCTCGAAGCTTCCCGTCCATTGATGAGGAGCAATGTTTCTCCTTGAATAGTCGATACCTTTTTTGTAAACGGATCGACATCCAATGTCGGTATCATCATTAATGCCAATGCTTTATAACCATCCGATGCATGACGTAACTGTTCTTTGGAAGGAAAATACAAGACCTTATCAGTAGTACGCGTTATTTGTCGACCGGTGACAACAACCTCATCCAGCTTATTACTTTCTTCTATCAAAACAATATCACCTAACTGCAATTCACCCAAATCGCCCTTTGTATGAAGGACATGTTCCTTATAACCAATATAATTTATAACCAATTTATATCCAGAAGGAGAAACAGGTGCTGTTATTGAAAAATTACCGGTACTATCACTGATATCTCCCTTTACAAACACTGAATCGTGTATGAAACAGCGAACTGTTGCAGAAGAGACCGCATTTTTATGTTCATCTACAAGACGCCCCTTCAAACAAATATTTTGAGCCTCTAATAATGTATTCAATAAACATAAAACAATTATGAATAATGCTTTCATTGTATCCTACAAAATTTTAAAACCGCCTTGACCATGCTTAGCTCTTAATCATAAAAGAACCTTCACATAATCAGGACAGCATGTTATTCCATTCTGAAGTCAGAAAAAATAAACATACAATACCATCCATAAAAATAAGCAAATTTTTATTCATAATTCTTACCTTTCTAAATTCTAATGCAAATTTCAGACATAAAACACAAAAAAAACCGGATTAGAAAAAATAAGTTCAGTATAGAATAAAAAACAAATAATTTACTAATTTTCAGACATATAAATCTGATCTCATACATTAAAAATTCACTTTTACTTTCAAAAACCGGATTCGACCAGACAAAAAACCGGATTTTACCATAATAATTTTTCAAGAAATCGGTCTAAACTTTGCTTTTCAGACACATTAAAGTATTTTTCTTTTATCTCGGCTTTCTGTTTTGTGATCGTATCTGGTGCTAAGTTTAGTATAGTCGCAATTTTACCAGTTTTTACCCCCAGTTTAACCAGACAACAGATTAACAATTCTCGCTCATCCAATTTATACTGTATGAACAAATATTCTACAAATCCAGGAAATACCGGAGAAAAATGCTCATAAAACACATCCTTATTAAAGTTTAAAGGATACAATTGTTGTCTATTATCGGATAGATTAAGCAAAAATTCATCTTGATGAATCAATTTTTGTATCCATGCTTCGTACATCCTGGATTTTTGTTTGAGTTCACCGGCTACCTCTTGTTCTTTTCGCAATTGTTCTTCTTGCTGAAGCCGCAGTGACTCCCAATCCAGGCTCAGTTGTTTTTGCGCCTTTACATTTGCATCCAGTTCTTGGCTTAGTACACTTCTTTGTCTTTCCAATTCTTCTTTCTCCTTTATTGAAAGAAGAATACGTTGCTCTAATTTTCCATTTTTTTCTAATATAGACTGCAATTGTGTATCTTTCTCTCTAAGTAGTATATCCTTATTGCTTATTAATTCCTCTTTTTGCTTAAGAATCGTCTCTTTCTCTTTGAGAAGTTTAGATTGTTCGATATTAGCCTCTTCCTGTTGCTGTTTGTATATTTCCAGTTGAGATAAATTATCATTTTCCAATGTCTGGATTGTCTCAGTCAAGGAGTCTATTAACAGATGGTTCTCTTCCAATTGCTTCTGGATAGTCTGCAAAGCGATGTCTTTTTTCTCCATCTCCTGCTTATCGCTCAGCAAAAGACTTTCATTTTTCTGCAATAGCTTCTGTATTTCTTTATTTCTCAATTTATGTTTACTGATTATTTGGAACATGATCACATAGACTATCCCTATTGCAAGACAAGCACAAAGAAAGCAGATAAGCAGGAAATCTTGCCTGCTACGAGCTGTATGCATTTGTTGGTTTTGCTTGCTGATTAAACGCTCTTTATTATATAGAGCTTCTACTTTCGCCAATTTTTGAGGTCGATATACCTGTTCGATTGAATCCCGGAGTAAAAGGTAACGTTCATTATATGTACATGC
>OIWQ01002108.1_pt1 | contig 21503 bp, 18 predicted proteins | sample 1587571 | NCBI WGS metagenome assembly OIWQ01 (sample SAMEA3888910, study PRJEB22519) | human gut metagenome | biome: human gut; feature: human-associated habitat; material: faeces | place: Denmark | collected 2010 | reverse complement strand
TCAACGCCCTGACCCCCAACAAGCGGGACACCGCCATGGTGTTCCAGAGCTACGCCCTGCTCCCCCACTACAATGTGTTCGACAACGTGGCCTACGGTCTGAAGCTGCGGAAGGTCCCCAAGGACGAGATCAAGCGCCGGGTCATGGCCATTCTGGACCTGGTGGAGCTGACGGGGATGGAGGGCCGCATGACCAACCAGCTCTCCGGCGGCCAGCAGCAGCGGGTGGCCCTGGCCCGGGCCTTGGTCATCGAGCCCAGCGTCCTGCTGTTTGACGAGCCGCTGTCCAACCTGGACGCCAAGCTCCGGGTGTCCATGCGCACGGAGATCCGCCGCATCCAGCAGCGGGTGGGCATCACCGCCATCTACGTCACCCATGACCAGTCCGAGGCCATGGCCCTGTCCGACCAGATCATTGTCATGAAAAACGGCGTGGTGGAGCAGATGGGCACCCCCCAAGAGATCTACTATCACCCGAAAAACGAGTTCGTGGCGGACTTCATCGGCGAGGCCAACTTCCTTCGCGGGACTATGACCGGCCGGGAAAACGGCCACGCTGTCATCCGGGTGGAGGGCCACGACATGCCCGTGGCGGACCGGCCGGACATGGAGCCGGGCCGGGAGTACACCATCGTGCTGCGGCCCGAGGCGGCGCACCTGTCCGATGAGGGCGGCGTGCCCTGCCGGGTGAGCCTGTCCTGCTTCATGGGCTCTTACCAGAACTATCACGTTCAGCTGGGCGGTATCCGCATCGCCCTGACGGAGTATAACCCCCAGAACAAGCGCATCTACAACGTGGGCGAGGAGTGCCGCCTGGTATTCGAGCCGGACGAGGTCCACGTTCTGTAACCGAGACTGTTGAAAAACTCGGAAATCTTCCACCATCGGAAAGGAAGATAGTTACGAAAGAAACCCATCAGGGGTGTCTTTCGTTTGCAATCACAGGTTTTTCAGAACTTTTTAAGTTCTGAAAAACCGCGAGCAGCTTGTCAAAAAAGACTTTTTTGACAAGCTGCTGTAACCGTCGATTTCCCCAAAAGGGCCGCTCCGGCGGCCCTTTTTTGCGGAGAAGAAAGGAGATTTTCATGCTGGATCAATGGATCGCGGAGGCCCGGGCGGGGCGTCCCGTGTGGATCGGCGACGTGCGGGAGGGCTGTCCCGACGCTGTGCCGGTGGTCCTGCAGCTTCAGCTGCAGGACGGGGGTCTGCGGCAGCTGTCCATGCCCCTGCCCCGGTGGCAGACCCCGGAGCAGCGGGACTTCGTGTCCCCGTACGCCGCGGCCTGCGTGTATAACGCCCTGTCCGCCCTCAGCGCCCGGGAGGCGGCTTTTTACCTGGACCCCCGGGAGGCGGACGCCGCGGCCCTGCTGGGGCAGATGGAGGAGGTGTTCCAGGTGCACCGGCCCCGCCGCAGCGGCTATGGCAAGGTCATCAACATCGCCGACCGGCTGTGCCGGGGCTTCGGCGGGGGAGCCTTCTCCTTCGCCGTCCGGGACATCCGGCGTCTGCCGCCGCTGCCGGAGACCAAGCCGGAGGGCGGCACACTTCTGCCCCGGCTGCGGCAGGCGGTGCGGCGCACGGACCGGGGCGTGTGCTGCGGCATCGACGTAGGCGGCACCGACATCAAGGCCGCCGTGTCCCGGGACGGACGGCTGCTGTGCGTGAAGGAGTACGACTGGGACCCGGCCTCCAGCCCCACGGCGGAGGGCATCCTGGCTCCCATGGAGCTGCTGGTGCGCCTGATGGCCTGCTGCGCCGCCGGGCCCATCACCCCGCAATTGCGCCGCGCCCTCCGCAGGGACGCCACGGACCGGGAGATGGCCCAGGCGGTGGCCGCCCATCCGGCGGCGAAGCCGGACGTGTTGGGCGTCAGCTTCCCGGATATCGTCATCCGGGACAAGGTGGCCGGCGGCGAGACTCCCAAAATGAAGGGGATGCGGGACAATCCCACCCTGGATTTTGAGGCGGCTTTCGGCGAAATTCGGGAGCTTCGGCAGCGTCTGCTGCCTTTGTGCGCCCCGGGGGCGGCGGTGCACCTGGCCAACGACGGCCACATCGCCGCCTTCACGGCGGCGGCGGAGCTGGCCTTCTCCGGGGACGTCCCGGACCTGTCCGGCGGCGTCATCGCCCACTCCCTGGGTACGGACTTCGGCTTCGGCTGCCTGCTGCCGGACGGCAGTATTCCCCAGACGCCTATGGAGCTGTACGATTTTCTGCTGGACCTGGGCAGTCTGCACCGGGCCGGTCTGCCGCCGGAGGACCTGCGGAGCACCCGCAACGAGAACTCCGGCCTGGCCGGGGCCAGGCGGTATCTGGGCCAGGCGGCGGCTTTCCGGCTGGCGGCGGAGCGTCAGCCCCGGCTGCTGACCGGCTTCGCCCGGCGGGAGGAGGGCCTGCTGACCATCCCCGGCGATCTGCGCAAGCCCTGCCTGGAGCACCTGATGGACCAGGCCCAGGCCGGGGACCCCGACGCCCGGTGGGTGTTCCGCCAGGTGGGGGTCCACCTGGGCCAGATCTCCCGGGAGCTGGACTGGCTCATGGCCCCGGGGACGCAGGTGCGGTATCTGTTCGGCCGGTTTGTGAAGTCGCCGGTGTGCTTCCGGCTGATGGCTGAGGGCTGCCGCTCCGTCCTGCCCCGGCTGCGGCTGGAGGCGGCGGACGAGGACCTGGCCTGCACGCCGCTGATGCGGGACCTGGCGGGACAGGACGTCACCGTGGCCCAGTTCGGCCAGGCCGTGGGGGCCATGTATTTCGCCGCCATGGAGCCATAACCGGCCTCCGGCGTTTCTTCTCTCGTGCCTTTTCTCCAAGCGGGGGACAGCTTGTCCCCCGCTTGCCGTTTTTTCACGCACTTTTCCTGCCGGGAAAACTCAAGGTTGACTTTTGCGGAAAATACGCTAAGATGGAGGGTAGAAAGGGCACCCAATTCTGTTAAAAGCGTGTAGGAGGTCACCTGATATGAAATTTTCCAGCAAGGTCCAGAAATGCGGCCTATCCCCCATGCGGAAGTTCCATCCCTACGCCGTGGCGGCGGAGGCCAAGGGCAGAAAGATCTATCACCTGAACATCGGCCAGCCGGACATCGAGACTCCCAAGGCGTATTTCGAGGCCGTGCGGCATTTTGACCTGCCGGTGCTGGAGTATGCCCCCTCCCCCGGCATGCCGGTGCTCATCGACGCCATCCGGCATTACTATGACAAGCTGGACATGCACTTCGACGCCGGTGACATTCTCATCACCAACGGCGGCTCCGAGGCCCTGCAGATCGCCTTCAACTGCATTCTCGACGACGGCGACGAGGTCCTCATCCCCGAGCCCTTCTATCCCAACTACAACACCATGGTGCGCACCTGCGGCGCGTCCATCCACCCCATCCCCACCAGCCCCCACGAAGGCTATCGCTACGCCGACCGGGCCCGCATCGAGGCCGAGATCAATGAGCACACCCGGGCCATCGTCTGCACCAACCCCGGCAATCCCACCGGCGTGGTGCTGACGCCGGAGGAAATGCGGATGCTGGTGGACGTGGCCAAGGAGCACGGCCTGTTCATCATCGGCGACGAGGCGTACCGGGAGTTTGTCTACGCCGGGGAGCCTCTGCAGTCCATGGGCCAGTTTGCGGACGCGGCGGAAAACGTCATCGTCATCGACACCGTGTCCAAGCGGTTCTCCGCCTGCGGCGCCCGCATCGGCTGCCTGATCACCCGGAACCGGGAGCTGATGGCCCACGCCATGAAATATGCCCAGTGCCGCCTGTCCGTTCCCACCCTGGACCAGGTGGCCGCCGCCGCCCTGTACGACGTGGGGCCGGAGTATTTCGCCGCCGTCCGGGAGGAGTATAAGCGCCGCCGGGACACCGTGATGCAGAAGCTCCAGGCCATCCCCGGAGTGGTCTGCGAATGTCCCAAGGGGGCCTTCTATGTGATGGCCGCCCTGCCGGTGGACGATGCCGACGCCTTCCAGCGCTGGCTGCTGGAGGAGTTCCAGGACAACGGCGACACGGTGATGTTCGCCCCCGGCGAGCCCTTCTATGCCACCCCCGGCCGTGGCCGCAACGAGATCCGCATCGCCTATGTGCTCAAGCAGGAGGACCTGGAGCGGGCCATGGACCTGCTGGCCCTGGGCATCCGGGCCTATAACGCAAGATAAAGCATCCCGATACGCAAAAATCTGTTGCTGCGAGCCGGCCCACGGGCTGGCTCGCAGCAGCTTTAGCCATAGTAGCGCATGGCCTGTGCCGGTCCGGCATCCGTACAGCGCCGGGTATGCTCGGAGATCGCTTCCTGCTTCTCCAAAGCGTACTGCCGTGAGTCCGTCCGCAGGCGGCTGCAGTCCTGCATCGGCTGTCCGCCCTCTTTACAGGCGGGCTTTTTTGTAGTATTCTGGGTCATAGTTGACGCCTCCCCATTGAAAGATTCCGTTTCCGGATATCATGAATTATACATACGGTGGGAAGCGGCGGCTATGTGGAATGGACGGGAACTTTGACGACATCTTTGTGAAGATATCACAAAAGAGAACCAGAAGAAGGAGTAGCTATGGACTTGGGCCATTTTGACCGATACCCCACCGTGGAGGAGCTTCTGAAGCTCCCAAGCTTCAGCGGCAGTCGGGTTTGCGGCGGTCATGCAGGACTTGACCGCCTTGTGCGTGGAGCCAATCTGACGGATACGCCGGACTATTCCCGCTGGCTCTCTGCCGGTGAACTGCTTATCACCACCGGCTTTTCCATTGCTGGGGATCAGCAGGCCGTTGATGCTCTGTTGCCCACGGCGGAACGCTGCGGACTGTCGGGCGTCTGCATTAAGGTCGGCAGATATCTGCCGGATGTTATGCCTGCCGGGCTGGTGGAGGCGGCAGACCGGCTGTCCCTTCCGCTGATTGCGCTTCCGGCACAGGCGAGATTTTCGGACCTGGCCAGCGCCGTGTCCCAGGAGATCGCCCGGCGGCAGATCCCGGCCGAGCAGGAACGGAGAGAGGCGCTGTACCTTGCTCAGCTGCTGAGTACGCCGCTTTCCGACAGCGCCGCCCTGCAAACGGCTCGGGAGCTGGACATAAACCCCGAACAGCCGCACATGATCCTGCGCCTGCACATCGAGGCAGCCGCATCGGAAAAACGCCGCCTGATGCACGAGTCGGTTCGCTGCTTCCGACAGGCAGGTGTCCGGGTCTGGGCCGCTGTGCTGGATGGGGAGCTGGTGATCCTGCTGGCGTGTGGGGATGATCCTGCCGCAGAGGAGAGCTTTTCCCGTATAGCGAAGATTTTCGCCGCCGGATGCCCGGAGCGGAGCTTCTGCGGCATCGGGCGGCCATATGCCGGAATCTGCGGATTGCTCCGGGCCGATGACAGCGCCCGCACGGCGCTGCAAATGGCGCGTGCGCAGGGGATTTCCTGCCTGACGGATGACCCGGCAGGGGTGGTGCGGATGATTGGCAGCGATTCGCCGGAGGCGGCCATTGCCTCCTATGTCCGGGATCACCTGGCGCCGATTTTTTGCCAGGAGTCCGGGCGGCGGCGCGAACTGCTGGACACGCTGGAATGCTGGTTTGTCTGCTTCGGCAACCAGCGGCAGATGGCCCAGCTGATGCACCTGCACTACAACACGGTTGCCTATCGCCTGCATCAGCTGTGGGGCATACTCCCCGGCGGACAGCCCGAGGGCGATGCAAGGCTGTCCCTGCAAACGGCGCTGTATCTTTACAGGCAGAGGCCGGATATCTGCAAACAACCGTAATAGCCTATGCACAGCAAATAAACCCTCCGGCTTGGCCGGAGGGTTTCAGCTTGTCAAAAAGGTCGCTGCCCTTTTTTGACATCAAAACAGATCGGGATACAGGGCCGATACCTGCCGGTACCAGCTTTGATAATCGGACAGGGTGTCGCCGTCCAGGGAGTATACCTGCCATTGGGCGGCGGAGTCAGCGGTGGTCAGGGCCTGCCCCAGGGGATACTTGCCCCGCTCCAGCTCCGTGGGGAAGTACATCCCCGCATAGTCGGAGCCGTCGTCATAGGCGGTGAGGAACAGCAGATAGGGCTTGCCGGTTTCCATAGGCAGATAGCCCCCCTGGGTCCACAGGGCGTCGTCTGCGGTGTAGCACTCCTCGGTGATCACCAGCTGCGCCGGGGCCTGGCCCTTCAGCACCTGGGTCACCTGGCCGGTGGTTTTGGTATAGCCGGAGGCGACGTTGCCGTCGCTGTAGCGGGAGAGGACGTTTTCCTGAGTCTCCGGGGTAAACACCACGATCAGGTCGCTGACCTCCTGCAATTGGGACACCGTTGCCGCCTGGGTCACCCGATCCGCAGACAGCCGGTGGACGGTCTGCTGTCTGGCGCCGCAGGCGGTCAGCATCACCAGGGCCAGCGCCAGCAGACAGGAAAGCAGAGCTTTTGTGCGTCTCATGGAAAAGCCTCCTTTATATAAGATACCATCATTATACCATACCCGGGAGGGAGTACAATTGGCAAATTGCAGAATTTTCCGAACGGAATCTATGGCTTTTCCACAAGAATAAACGGATATTTTGAACAAAATGTGAATTTACAGCGTGGTCACAAACCGCCGCAGGCCGTCGTCCAGCAGCTGGGCGGCCCGGTCCCCCTGTCCGGCGGCGATGAGGTCCGTAAAGCGGGCCAGGGTACGCAGGCTCTCCTCCCGGCCCACGGACCGGATGTAGCCGGACCAGAACTCCAGGTTCACCTGCATGAAGGCGTTGAACAGCAGGGGCGTGATGGTGTTGCCGCTTAAAAACGTCACTCCCCGGTGATAGCGGAACAGGGCCTGGGCCAGGGCGGCGGTGTCCGGGGCCTCCTCCGCCTGGCGCTGGAGGGCGCGGAGGGTGTCCAGATCGGCGGCGGTGTGGGACGCGGCCAGGTCCCGCAGGGCCGGGGCCTCCAGATAGTACCGCAGGCGCAGGATGCTGCGGGCGGTTTTCTCGTCGGGAAGGCCCCCGTGATAATCCATGATGGCCATCAGCGTCTCCAGGCTGCCGGTCTGGGCATAGTCCGCCACGGTGACGCCCCGGCGGGAGGCGATGTCCAGAAAACCCAGGCGGTGCAGCTCCCGCAGGCCCTCGTGGACCACGGTTTTGCTGATGTGCATGGTGTCGGCCAGCTCTCGCTCCGTGGGCAGCCGGTCGCCGGGCTTCAGCTGCCCGGACAGAATCGCCCCCTCCACCTGCTGGATAAACAGCTCCCGGATGGACGGGGCCACAATGGGACGAAAATCCATAGGTTATCCTCCTTCTGGTCCGACCAGGACCATAAAATAGGATACCATAACTTTATAAGAACAGTCAATAGCTTTTTGCCCCGGAAATTGGTATCATTAGGGTGAGTTCATGCAGAAAAATCGCCCTTGAGGCGGAGATAAAGGAGATTTCACATGGGAAAGAACATCAACGGCGACCGGCCCACCGCGTTCCCCCTGGAGCAGGAGAAGCTGCCCTTTACCATCCCCGTGGTGGAGGAGCCCCGGCCCAAGATCGCCAAGCTGGTGGCCATGATCACCGACCGGGTGCCCGCCAAGCTCAAGGGCGTCAAGGGCAACGACCCGGAATACTGGGGCCTGGCGGACCTGATCAGCGACGAAATGGCGGACGTGGCCCTGAAGATGGGGGTCCGCAAGCCCAAGACCATCGGGCAGCTGATGAAGCTGACCAAGCTGGAGCGGGAGCCTTTGCAGAAGCTGCTGGACGACATGGCCTGGGTGGGCCTGATCGAGTATAACTGGGAGAATCTGGACGGGAAGAACCCCAACCACGAAAAGCGGTACGTTCTGCCCCAGTTCGTCCCCGGCAGCGCCGAGTTCTTCAACATGCGCCGCAGCCAGATGGACGAGCATCCCCAGGTGGCGGCCTTCTTCGAGCGGATGACCTTCCTGCCCCTGGAAAAGATCACCCCCATGGTGCCTCCCGGAGGCGCCGGCATCGGCATGCACGTGATCCCCGTGGAAAAGGCCATCGAAACGGAGAACGAGGCCGTGGGCCTGGAGAAGATCTCCTATTGGCTGCACAAGTACGAGGGCAAGTACGCCAAGAGCATGTGCTCCTGCCGGGCCAGCCGCCAGTATCTGAACGAGGGCTGCGGCGACGATCCGGAAAGCTGGTGCATCGCCGTGGGCGACATGGCCACCTATATCGTGGAAACCGGCCGGGGCGAGTACATCACCTATGACGAGGCCATGGCCATCTTCAAGAAGGCCGAGGACAACGGCTTCGTCCATCAGATCACCAACATCGACGGCGAACAGAAGATTTTCGGCATCTGCAACTGCAACGTCAACGTCTGCAACGCCCTGCGGACCAGCCAGCTGTTCAACACCCCCAACATGTCCCGCAGCGCCTATGTGGCCCGGGTGGAGACGGACCAGTGCGTGGCCTGCGGCCGGTGCGTGGAATACTGTCCCGCCGGTGCGGTGAAGCTGGGCCAGAAGCTGTGCACCAAGGACGGCCCCGTGGAGTATCCCCGCCAGGAGCTGCCGGATGCGGCCAAGTGGGGCCCCGAAAAGTGGGCCATCGACTACCGGGACAAGAACCGCGTCAACTGCTACGACACCGGTACCGCCCCCTGCAAGACCGCCTGCCCCGCCCACATCGCGGTGCAGGGCTATCTGAAGCTGGCGGCCCAGGGCAAGTACCGGGAGGCCCTGCAGCTGATCAAGCGGGAGAATCCCTTCCCCGCCGTGTGCGGCCGCATCTGCAACCGCCGGTGCGAGGACGCCTGCACCCGGGGCACCGTGGACCAGGCGGTGGCCATCGACGAGGTGAAGCGCTTCATCGCCCAGCAGGACCTGGACGCCGCCACCCGGTTCGTGCCGGAGAAGGTGATCCCCAAGGTAGACGGCGAGTTCGACCAGCAGATCGCCATCATCGGCGGCGGCCCGGCGGGCCTGTCCTGCGCCTATTACCTGGCGGAGAAGGGCTATCGCCCCACCGTGTTTGAAAAGGAGCGCCGCCTGGGCGGTATGCTGGAGAACGGCCTGCCCAGCTTCCGGCTGGAGAAGGACGTGGTCCAGGCGGAGATCGACGTGCTGCGGGAGATGGGCGTTCAGTTCCGCTGCGGCGTGGAGGTGGGCAAGGACGTGACCATTGCCCAGCTGCGGGAGCAGGGCTATCAGGGCTTCTATGTGGCCGTTGGCCTGCAGTCCGGCGGCAGGCTGAACATCCCCGGCGATGACGCCCAGGGCGTCACGGCGGGCATCGACTTCATGCGCCGGGTCAACGGCGGTCAGGAGACGAAGCTGGAAGGCCGGGTGGTGGTCATCGGCGGCGGCAACATCGCCGCCGACGTGGCCCGGACGGCGGTGCGCTGCGGCGCGGAGTCCGTGGACCTGTACTGCCTGGAGAGCTATGACGATATGCCCATGGGTCCGGAGGACCGGGGCGAGTGTGAGCGGGACGGCATCACCATCCACGCCGGATGGGGCCAGACGGAGATCGTCACCGAAAACGGCCATGCCGCCGGGATCCGCTTCCGCAAGTGCCTGCGGGTGAAGAACGACCAGGGCCGCTTCGCCCCGGAGTTTGACGACAACGACACCTGCCAGGCCCAGTGCGCCGCGGTGCTGTACTGCATCGGCCAGAAGGTGGATTGGCGGCAGCTGCTGACCGGCACCGCCGTGACCTTCAACCCCAACGGCACCGCCCAGGTGGACCCCGTGACCTATCAGACGGCGGAGCCCGGCATCTTCGCCGGCGGCGACGCCGTCACCGGCCAGAAGTTCGCCATCGACGCCATTGCCGCCGGTAAGGAGGGCGCCATCTCCCTGCACCGGTTCGTGCAGAAGGCAACCCTGACCATCGGCCGCAACCGCCGCCAGTTCGTGGAGCTGGACAAGGAGAACGCCCTGATCCCCGTGGGCTTTGACAACACCCCCCGCCAGCAGATCGGGTATAACGAGGCCCTGCGCCGGACCTTCCGGGACGAGCGCATCGCCTTCACCGCCCAGCAGGTGCAGAAGGAGACGGCCCGCTGCCTCAGCTGCGGCGCCTCCGTGGTGGACCCCAACAAGTGCATCGGCTGCGGCGTGTGCACCACCAAGTGTGCCTTTGACGCCATCCACCTGCACCGGGAGCGTCCGGAGTGCTCCACCATGATCCCCGCCGAGGACAAGATGAAGGCCATCCTGCCCTACATGGTCAAGCGGGAGATCAAAATCCGCAAGGCCGGGAAGAAGTAATGCACGAGCTGGGAATCGTCTTTCATGTGATCCGGGCCGTGGAGAACATCGGCCGGGAGCAGGGCCTCACCGACGTGGCGTCGGTGACCCTGGAGCTGGGCCAGGTGTCCGGCGTGGTGCCCCACGAGCTGGAGAGCTGCTGGAAATGGGCGGCGGCCCGGACGGAGCTGATGCCCCGGGCGGCGCTGCACATTGAAACGGTCCCCGCCGTCACCCACTGCGGCGGCTGCGGCCGGGACTACGACACCGTGCCCCAGGGCCGGACCTGCCCCTATTGCGGCAGCGAGGACACCTGGCTGGTGCAGGGGAACGAAGTGAATATCAAGGAGATCGAGGCGCAGTAACGCGCCGAAGCCGGGGGCCTGCGTTGGCAGACCCCCGGCTCATATTATGCAAATGTCCTGTTGAAATCCGCCCCCGCCCCGTGGTAACATATAGGGAAGAAAACTGCGGAAGGAGGGTCCGCCCTATGTCCCATCCCATGCTGCCGCTGCTGGAGCGGACGCCGGTGATCCCGGCGGTGAAGGAGCCGGAGACCCTGGACCTGGCCCTGGCCCACGACGGAGCGGCGGTGTTCCTGCTGTGCGGCGACATTCTGAATATCGCGGGTCTGGTGGACCGGGTCCACCGGGCCGGGAAGCAGGCGGTGGTCCATGGGGACCTGGTGGCGGGACTGGCCCCCAGGGAGATCGCCGTGGACTATCTGCGCTCCTGCGGAGCCGACGGGGTCATCTCCACCCGGCCCCACATCATCCGCCGGGGCCGGGAGCTGGGCATGCTGACGGTGCTGCGGGTGTTCGCCATCGACTCCAAGGCCGTCAGCAACCTGGGGAAGGAGACCGGCATGGGGATGCCGGACCTGATCGAGGTGTTGCCCGGTACCATTTACAGGGTCATCGCCCGGCTGTCCCGGGAGCTGCCGGTGCCCCTGATCGCCGGGGGCCTGCTGGCGGACAAGGCCGATGTCACGGCAGCGCTGAGCGCCGGGGCCCTGTGCGTCTCCGCCAGCGACCCGCAGCTGTGGGACCTGTGACGGCGGCCTTTCTGGGGCTGGAGGCGGCCCTGTACGCGGCGTTCATGACCCTGGACCTTACCGGCGGCAGCGGCGACCCGGTGAAATACGCCTCCATCGCCGTGTGTCTGGTGTTTTCCGTGCTGTTCGCCCGGCGGGGCGGCAGCCGCCTGATGGCCGCCGCCATGGCCCTGACCCTGGGGGCCGACACCTTTCTTCTGCTGCTGAACCGTTGGTACGGCGCGGGGGTGGCCCTGTTCTGCGGGGTCCAGGGGCTGTATCTGATCCGTATCCTCCGCCGGTGCGGCCGTTCCCTGTGGGGACTGCGGCTGTTCCTGGTGGGTGCGGCCTGGGCAGGGCTGTGGGCCCTGGGCCTGCTGTCGCCGCTGAACCTGCTGGCGGCGGTGTATTTCGCCAATTTCCTGGTCAATGCCTGTCAGGCCCTTTCCCTTTCCATGCCGCTGTTTGCCTGGGGACTGTGGCTGTTCCTGCTGTGCGACGTGTGCGTGGGCGTTCATAACCAGCCGGAGCTGTTTCCCGGCTGGCTGGCGGCCTTTGCCCAGGTGGGTATGTGGCTGTTTTACCTGCCGGGCCAGGTGCTGCTGGTGCTGTCCGGCCGGAAGAAGGAGGATATTTCATGAAAAAGCTACTGTCCGTTTTCGCGGCCTTTGCCATGGCCCTGACCATCCTGACCGGGTCCATCGCCCTGCCGCTGTTGATCCGGCCCTTCTACCGGGCCCAGATCGAGCCTCTGGGCATCCCCGCCCGCAGCGGCCTGACGGCGGAGCAGATCGGGGCGGCCTTTGACGACGTGATGGACTACTGCCTGGGCAAGCGCCCGGACTTTGCCGCCGGTGTGCTGTCCTTCTCCCCGGAGGGGGCCAGCCACTTCGCCGATGTGCGGCGGCTGTTTCTGCTGGACCTTCGGGTGCTGGCGGTGTGCGTGACGGTGCTGCTGGTGCTGTACGCTCTGCGGCGGAAAAAGGGCCTGACCCTGTGTCCCCTGGCGGGCCACAGTCCCGGCTTCTGGGCCGGCTGCGGCCTGGGCGGGGCGCTGGCCATAGCCGGCGTCCTGGCAGCCCTGGACTTCGACCGGGCCTTCACGGTGTTCCACAGCATCTTCTTCCCCGGCAAGGACAACTGGCTCTTTGACCCGGCCACGGACCCGGTGATCCTGATCCTGCCGGAGGCGTTCTTCCGCAGCTGCGCCATTCTCATTCTGGCGGCGGTGCTGCTGTGCTGCGCCGCGCTCATCATCGCGGACCTGTGCCGCCGCAGACGGGCCCCATAAATGGGCACAAAAAAAGCGCCTTGCGGCGCACAATATCCGTATTCGTAAAACGCTTTTTCTGTAAAAAAAAATCACCACGCACAAGCGTGGCTTCTTCCTTGGTATAGCCGGATCACTTACCGCTCGCTGGGCTGCCAGTCGGAACCCTCGAAGATCATGTCATCCAGGTCACCCTTCATGAAGATGTTGGTCATTGTATCACGCTCCTTTCTTCTCTTTTCACGGTTATAGTATACCCCGCCCGGCCCGGTTTTGCAAGAGTGAGAATCTACATTTTTCATAAAAACCGCTCATCATTTTTTGCTATTATGCACAATAAAAGACTTGCAAACCCCGGGGAACCTATTATATAATAAGTGACAGCGGGAAAGGAGGCGCCGCCGTGGCCCACAAGGAAAAACGCAGAAAGAAGACCCTGCCGCTGCTGCTGGCGGCCCTGACCCTGGCCGGAGCCGGACTCTGGTGGGGGAACTACACCCTCTCCGTCGAGGAATACGCATTTTCCTCCTCCCGTCTGCCCCCGGGCTGGGACGGCGGACGGCTGGTGGTGCTGTCGGACCTCCATGGCCGCCGGTTCGGCCGGGACAACCGCCGCCTGGCGGCGGCGGTGGAGGCCGCCCACCCGGACGTCATCGCCCTGGTGGGGGATTTCGTGGACGAGTGGACAGACCCGGCGTACCTGCGCCCTCTGCTGGAAAGGCTCACGGCCCTGGCCCCCTGCTATTTCGTCTCCGGCAACCACGAGTGGGCCGCCGGAAAGATGCAGGAGACGGCGGCCCTGCTGGCGGACTGCGGCGTCACCTGGCTCCATAACGGCTTCGTGACGCTTCAGCGGGGCGGCGACAGCCTGCTCCTGGCGGGCATCGACGACCCCAACGGCTACGCCGACCAGAAAACGCCCCAGCAGGTGGCCCGGGAGGTCCGGGACGCCGCCCCGGAGGGCTTCTGGCTGCTGCTGGCCCACCGGAACAACCTGTTTGAATCGGAATATGCCGCCCTTGGGGCGGATCTGACCCTGTCGGGCCACGGCCACGGCGGCCTGTGGCGTCTGCCCTTTACCGACGGGCTGCTGGGAAGCGGCGGCACGCTGCTGCCCTCCTATACCAACGGATTTTACACCTGCCGGGGCGCGGAGGTATTTGTCTCCCGGGGCCTGGGCGGCATGGTGCGCCTGTTCAACCGCCCGGAGGTGGCGGTGCTGACCCTGCGGCGCGCATAAGGAGCCTGTATGAGAGAATTTGACGCGGGACAATTTGATATCGCCGTCATCGGCGCGGGACACGCCGGCATTGAGGCGGCTCTGGCCGCCGCCCGCCTGGGGCTGGAAACGGTGTGCCTGACCATCAACCTGGACGCCGTGGGCAATATGCCCTGCAACCCCGCCATCGGCGGCACCGCCAAGGGCCACCTGGTCCGGGAGCTGGACGCCCTGGGCGGCGAAATGGCCCGGGCGGCGGACCGGGCCTGCATCCAGTATCGGATGCTCAACCGCCGGAAGGGCCCTGCCGTGTGGTCCCTGCGGGCCCAGGCGGACCGCCGGGCCTATCAGCAGGTGATGAAGCACACCCTGGAGATGCAGGAGCACCTGACCCTGCGCCAGGCGGAGGCGGTGGCCCTGCGGACGGAAAACGGCCGCGTCACCGGCGTGGTGCTGCGCACCGGGGCGGTATACCGGGTCCGGGCGGTGGTGCTGTGCACCGGCACCTATCTCCGGGGCCGCACCATCGTGGGGGACTGCGTGGAGGAATCCGGCCCCGACGGGCTTCACGCCGCCGGCCCTCTGACGGAGAGCCTGCTGGCCCTGGGCCTGCCCCTTCGCCGGTTCAAAACCGGCACCCCTCCCCGGGTCAACCGCCGGAGCATCGACTTTTCCCAAATGCAGCTCCAGGAGGGGGACCCCTCTCCCTTGCCCTTCAGCTTCGAGACCCCGGCCCCGCCGGAAAACCGGGCGGTGTGCTGGCTGACCTACACCACCCCGGAGACCCACCGCATCATCCGGGAGAACCTGGACAAAAGCCCCCTGTATTCCGGGGTCATCCAGGGGGTGGGACCCCGATACTGCCCCTCCATCGAAACCAAGATCGTCCGTTTCCCGGACAAGGAGCGCCACCAGCTGTTCATCGAGCCCATGGGCCTGGACACGGAGGAAATGTACATCCAGGGCTTCTCCTCCTCCCTGCCGGAGGACGTGCAGCTGGCCATGCTGCACTCCGTCCCCGGCCTGGAGCGGGCGGAGATGATGCGCCCGGCCTACGCCATCGAATACGACTGCATCGACCCAACGGCCCTGCGCCCCACCTTAGAGACCCGGGCGGTCCGGGGCCTGTACGGGGCGGGACAGTTCAACGGCTCCTCCGGATATGAGGAGGCGGCGGTCCAGGGCTTTGTGGCGGGCGTCAACGCGGCCCTGGCCCTGCTGGGCCGGGAACCGCTGATCCTCCGCCGCAGCGAAAGCTACATCGGCACCCTCATCGACGACCTGGTGACCAAGGGCACCCAGGAGCCCTACCGCATGATGACCAGCCGGTCGGAATACCGGCTGCTGCTGCGCCAGGACAACGCCGACCGCCGCCTGTGCCCCATCGGCTGCCGCATCGGTCTGGTATCGGCTGAGCGGCTGCGGCGGGTGGAGGAAAAATACGCCGCCGTGGAGCGGGAGATCCGCCGCCTGGAGAAAACCGGCGTCCCCGGCACCCCGGCGCTGAACCGTCTGCTGACGGACCTGGGCACCGCCCCGGTGCCCGACGGCTGCCGCCTCATCGACCTGCTGCGGCGGCCCCAGGTGGGCTATGACGACCTGACTCCCTTCGACCCGGCCCCGCCGGGTCTGCCCCCGGCCGTCCGGGAACAGATGGAGATCACCGTGAAGTACGAGGGCTACATCCGCCGCCAGGAAAAGCAGGTGGAGGAGTTTGAAAAACTGGAGCGCCGCCGTCTGCCGCCGGACATGGATTACAGCCATATCCAGGGGCTGCGGCTGGAGGCCCGGGAGAAGCTGGCCGACCTGCGGCCGGAGAACCTGGGCCAGGCGGGCCGCATCTCCGGCGTATCCCCCGCCGACATAGCGGCCCTGATGGTATACCTGCACACCCGCGAAACACCGCCCGAAGGAGGGACCTCAACATGACCGTTATCGACCTGACCCACACCATCCGGGAGGATATGCCCGTCTATCCCGGCACGGAGCCCGGCTTGCCACCGCCTGCACCGTTTCCCAGTGCGGCTACCGGGAGACCCTGCTGCATATGTATTCCCACACCGGCACCCACATGGACGCCCCCGCCCACATGATGGACGGGGCCCCCACCCTGGACAGCTTCGGTCCGGACCGCTTTGTGGGCCGGGGCTATGTGCTGGACTGCCGGGGCCAGTCCCAAATTCCCCTGGACCTGCTGCTGCGGCACGAGGCCGCCCTGCGGGACGCGGACTTTCTCCTGTTCTGCACCGGGTGGGACCAATACTGGGGCACCGATGCCTATTATGAGGGGTTTCCGTGTCTGACCGAGGAGGCCGCCCGGTTCGTGGCGGGCCTGCCCCTGAAGGGGGTGGGAGAGGATTCCATCTCTCTGGACCCCTGCGACACGGTGGATTACCCCAACCACCTGACTCTGTTTGGCGCGGGGCTGGTGAATACCGAGAACCTCAAGGGGCTGGCGCAGCTCATCGGCCGGGAATTCACGTTCCTGACCATGCCCCTGAAATTTGAAAATGCCGACGGCTGCAGCTGCCGGGCGGCGGCGATTGTTACCAAGGAGGCTTGAACACAATGGGTAAACTGCGATTCCTGTTTGCGCTGTGGATGGCGAAGCTGTCCGTCCCGGCGCTGAAGATCACCCGCCACAACGGAACGGACTTCCCCGGCACCCTGGCCCTGAAGCTGTGCCCGGATTTCCTGAAGTATGTGGGCCGTCCCAAAACCATCATCGCCGTCACCGGCACCAACGGCAAAACCACCGTCAGCAATCTCCTGGCGGACACCCTGGAAAAGGCGGGTCACCGGGTCCTCATCAACCGGGCCGGTTCCAACGTGGCCAGCGGCATCGCCACCGCCCTGCTGAAGGGCTGCGGCCTAACGGGCCGGGTAAAGGACTATGACATGGCCGTGCTGGAGGTGGACGAGCGCTCCAGCGTCCGGGTGTACCCCTACATCACCCCGGACTATATCGCCGTCACCAACCTGTTCCGGGACAGCATCATGCGCAACGCCCACGCCGACTTCATCGCCGGCATCATCAGCCGCAGCGTCCCCGCCGCCTCCAAGCTGGTGCTCAATGCCGATGACCTGATCTCCTGCGGCCTGGCCCCGGAGAATCCCCGGGTCTATTTCGGCATCGACCGCCTGCCCTCGGACACCGTGGAGTGCGTCAACCACATCAACGACGTGCGCATCTGCCCCAAGTGCGCCGGGAAGCTGCGCTATGAATACCGCCGCTATCACCACATCGGCCGGGCCGTGTGCCAGGACTGCGGCTTCCACTCCCCGGACAGCGACTATCTGGCCACCAACGTGGATATCCCCGGCGGTACCATGACCATCCGGGAGGACGGCAGGGAATACCCCTATACCCTGATCTGCGACAGCGTGTTCAATGTCTACAACATGGTCACGGTGATCGCCGTGCTGCGTCAGCTGGGCTACGCCCATGACGAGATCGCCCGGGTGCTGTCCCAGTCCGCCATCACCGAAAGCCGCCACAACGTGGAACAGGCCGGAAACGTCACCCTGGTCCGGGAAATGGCCAAGGACAAGAACGCCCTGGCCTGCTCCCGGGTGTTCCAGTATATCGCTTCCCGCCCCGGCAAAAAGGAGGTCATGCTGCTGATGAACTCCCTGACGGACGTGCCCCACTGGTCGGAAAACGTCTGCTGGTTCTATGACACGGACTTTGAGTATCTGGCGGACGAGAGCATCGTCCGGGTGGTGTGCACCGGCCTGCGGTGCGAGGACTACAAGCTCCGCTGCCTGATGGCCGGCGTGCCGGAGGACCGCCTGGCCTGCGCCAAGGACGAGCACGACGCGGCGGCCATGATGGCCTATGAGCCCGGCGACGAGCTGTATGTGCTCTACGGCACGGACACCCTGGAGCTTGCCTATCAGGTATATGACCAGATGAAGGATATTGCCCGTTCCCGGGCGGCGGAGCAGGAGGTGCAGGCATGAAAACCGAGATTTTGTTCCCCGAGGTGGCCAACCTCTGCGGCGACCTGATGAACGTCACCTATCTGCGCCAGTCCTGCCCGGAGATGGAGGTGGTGGAAACCGGTCTGAAGGACCGCCCTGCCTTTCCGGACGGCGGCGTGGACCTGGTGTACGTGGGTTCTGCCACCGAGCGGGGCCTGCAGCTGATGGTCCAGGCCCTGACCCCCTATAAGGCGGAGCTGGAGCGCTATGTGGACGGCGGCGGGCTGATGCTGGCCACCGGCAACGCCCTGGACGCCCTGGGCGAATATGTGGTCATCGACGGCAAGCGCGCCTTCGACGGCCTGGGCATTCTCCCCACCCACGCTGAGTATCATATGATGAAGCGGCACAACAGCTTCCTGCTGGGGAGCTTCCAGGATATGGAGATCGTGGGCTTCAAGAGCCTGTTCGGCCACACCTATCCCGATGAAGAGCTGACGGATGCCCTGTTCCGGGTGGAGCGGGGCGTGGGCCGTCACCCCGGCACCTATGCCGAGGGCTTCCGCCGGGGCGGCCTGATGGCCACCTATCTCATCGGCCCCCTGCTGCCGCTGAACCCGCCCTTCACCCGGTATCTGCTGGAGCAGATGGGCGCAAAGGACGTGCACCTGGCCTTTGAGGACACCGCCATGAAGGCCTACCGGGCCCGGGTGGAGGAGTTCCGGGACGAAAAGCGGGGCTATCAGTACTGATTTCCCCCTACAGAACCGCAGTCTTGACAAAAACTTTACAGAAATTTTCAAATTGTTCATATACTTTTCTGCCGCCGTGCTACAATGGGTTACAGTTTGTAACCGAATCTTAAACTTTGCCGGGAGGGTGCTGCAATGAAGCACATCTTTATCATCAACCCCACCGCGGGGAAATATGACAGCCGCCAGCGGATCTATGAAATGGCCGATCACCTGCGCTCGGCCCACGGGCTGGACGTGCAGTGCATCCTCACCAAGAAACAGGGCCACGCCACCGAAATCGCCCGGAAGCTCTGTCAGACCGGGGAGTCCCTGCGGTTTTACGCCTGCGGCGGAGACGGCACCGTCAACGAGGTGGCCAACGGCATCATCGGCTATGACAACGCCGCCATGAGCGTGATCCCTGTGGGCACCGGCAACGACTTCCTGAAAAACTTCGGCGACGATATGGACAAGTTCCGGGACGCCGAGAACCTGTGGGACGGCCCCCAGTTCCCCATGGACGCCATCGACGTCAATGGCCGGGTGGCCCTGACCATCGCCTGCTCCGGCATTGACGCCCGGGTGGCCCGGGACGTACATAAATACAGCGAAAGCCCCATTCTGGACGGCAAAAGCAGCTATATCGCCTCCCTGCTGGTGAACTTCCTGTTCAAGGGCATCGGCTCCCACTGGACCGTGGAGCTGGACGGCGAAACCATTGAGGACGACTTCTCCCTGGTGTCCGTGTGCAACGGGCGGTATTACGGCGGTGGGTTCATGCCGGTGGCCGAGGCCCGGATGGACGACGGCGTGCTGAACACCCTGGTGGTGAAAAAGGTCAGCCGGGGCGCCTTCATCAAATTTGTGGGTCCCTATTCCAAGGGGCAGTACTACAAGTTCCCCCATGTGGCCCGGTGTGTTGCCCCCAAGGTGGTCCGCATCCGGTCCGAGAAGCCGGACATCGTCACCTGTCTCGACGGGGAGACCTTCCAAGGCAGCGAGGTCACGATCCGCCTCGCCGACAAGAAGCTCAACTTCTTTGGCCCCGCGGGCTGCAGCTGCAACGCGACAGCGCGGTGAGGGCGAATTTGACCATTTTGTGAACTTTTGGTTTTTTTCGGAAATACCCCTTGCAAAATCTGAATAGTGTGGTATTATAATCAGCGTTAGCACTCAGAGGCTTCGAGTGCTAACGCTGAAATCGTTATTTCTTTGATATCTATAAGGAGGAACAAACTATGAATTTCGGCTATTTTGATGACGACAACAGAGAGTATGTCATCACCAAACCAAACACACCGGCACCTTGGTGTAACTATCTTGGCTCACCGGAGTATGGCGCAATCATTTCGAATAACGCAGGTGGATACAGCTTCGTAAAGAGTGGAGCGAACGGACGTATTTTGCGTTATCACTTCAACAGTGATGATACACCGGGACGTTACATCTACATCAGAGATGATGAGACTGCTGATTTCTGGTCTGCTTCATGGCAGCCGGTTGGCAAGGATCTGAATGAGTACAAGAGTGAGGTTCATCACGGTACTGCATATACAACAATGTTTTCTGAGTATGCAGGTATCAAGACTCAGGCAGATTATTATGTACCTCTTGGAAAGGTTTATGAGGTTTGGAGATGTAAGGTGACAAATACCACAGACAAGCCACGCAAGATTTCTGTATTTGGTTATGCAGAGCTTTCCAATGATGACAATTACAATCAGGATCAGGTAAACCTGCAGTATTCCCTGTGTACTACCAACACATTATTCCTTGGCAACAAGATCCTGCAGCAGATCAACCTGAACTGGTATAAGGGTCCGGACGGAAGCAACGGTAAAGAGCGTTTCTTCGGCATGGCAGGTCAGAAGGTTACTTCTTACAATGGTGATAAGGAAGCATTCATTGGTATGTATCACGATTATGGCAATCCGGTTGCTGTAGAGCGTGGTGAGTGTGACGGCGTTCTCAACTACAATGAGAACAGCTGTGGTGCACTTCATACTGCACTGGAGCTTGCTCCGGGCGAGTCAAAGGAGCTTGCATTTGTACTGGGCCGTTATAAGGCTTCTGATGCAGACAAGATCCTTGCATGCTACGAGGATGTTTCTGTCTGTGACAAAGAGATTGACGAGTTAAAGAATTACTGGCATTCTAAGCTGGATAATTTCAAAATTGATACACCAAGCCCTGCTTTCAACAGCATGGTAAATACATGGAATGCATATCAGTGCTTCCTGACCTTTACATGGTCAAGAGCTGCATCCTTTATCTACTGTGGTGAGCGTAACGGATATGGATACAGAGATACGGTTCAGGATATTCAGGGTGTCATCCATACAGATCCTGAGGCTGCACTGGACAAGATCCGTTTCATGCTGTCTGCTCAGGTAGACAATGGTGGTGGACTTCCACTGGTTCGTTTCGATCATGATGAGCGTGCAGGTCATGAGGGTACACCGGATGATCCGGATTATGTAAGAGAGACAGGACATCCTGCATATCGTGCAGATGATGCACTGTGGCTTTTCCCTACTGTATTTAAGTATGTTTCAGAGACAGGTAATCTGGCATTTATGGATGAGGAGATCACCTGGTCTAACGTAGATAAGAAAGCAACTGTTTATGAGCATCTGCAGAGAGCGATCGACTTCTCTATGAATCATCTGGGACCACATGGTCTTCCGGCTGGTCTTCACGCTGACTGGAATGACTGTCTGCGTCTGGGGGCACAGGGTGAGTCTTCCTTCGTAGCAATGCAGTTATATTATGCATTCTCTATCATGCGTCTTTTCGCACAGAAGAAGAATGATACCGATTATATTGCTTATCTGGACAAGACCCAGAAAGAGATCGGTGACAAGATCAACAAGCTCTGGTGGGAGGATGACCGTTTCAACCGTGGCTTCAAGGATACCGGAGAGCTTATCGGTTCCAAGAAGGATCCGGAGGCGAGTATGTGGCTGAACCCACAGTCCTGGGCTGTTATTTCCGGTCTGGCTACCAAGGATCAGGCAGAGAAGGCTCTGGAGTCTGTAGACCGCGAGCTGAATACCGCCTATGGTGCCAAGGTAATGGCTCCTTCTTATGTAGATCATTACTTTGATGGCGCACTGGCTGGTCTGTTCCCTCCATCAACAAAGGAGAATGGTGGGATCTTCTCCCAG
>OIWQ01002106.1_pt1 | contig 21526 bp, 18 predicted proteins | sample 1587571 | NCBI WGS metagenome assembly OIWQ01 (sample SAMEA3888910, study PRJEB22519) | human gut metagenome | biome: human gut; feature: human-associated habitat; material: faeces | place: Denmark | collected 2010 | reverse complement strand
CTCTCGTTGACCAAAATCGGGGGACGAACTACCCACACATATGCCCGAAGAATCCTTTTATGTGTAAAACCCGGCCTGCGCCATCAGAAGTTCGATGCGGAAGTCGCGGTCTGTCTTGTGCTCGGTGAGTTCCTTTTTCGTGAGCCTTATGGTGTCCGTGAGCGTCAGCATATTGCGCTCAAGCCAGGCATCCCGAAATTTCAGAACGACCGTGCGCTGCCGCCCGTAGCACTGCCAGTCAACCTCTACCCGTTCGTGGGGATCACGAAGATAGGAGTTAACCATCCAGGGACACAGCACTGGCGGCTTTTCCTCAAAAGAAAAGCGCCAGCCTCCGTACCAGGCTTCAAGGCGATCCATGACGTCTACCGTCGTTAAGCCTGTCGTTTGCGCCGCCCGTTGAACCCACGGCAAAAAAGTGGTTTCAAGATCTTTGCGCGTAAAGCCGACGATGTCACTTGTGTCCGCGTCAAACGTGATGTCGGTAAGCCACCGGAACACCCAGTCAAAACCCGTCGTAATGCACCGGGTGGTTCCGGTCATCAGCAAAAATCGAAGGCGGTCTTCGTGTTCCCTCAGGCAGTCGAAAAACGCCGAGTTTTCCGAGGCTATTTCGCTTCGAAACCCATGGCTGTCAGCCGTGTCAATAAACGGAAACTCAAAATCATCGATAAGAAGCACAGTGCTTTGGGGCGCCTGTCTTTCAAGCCACCGCCCGAAGGCATACCAAAAGGAGCGGCTGCCGACGTCATCCTGCCGGTTAAAACCGTAGGGCTCAAAGGTCAGGAGGATGTAGGACTGCAGTCTTTTCCGGAAGTCTTCGTCTGATGAGAAATGCTCGCACAGACTCATGTGCTGGATTTCCACGACTTCGCAGGGCTTCTCGTGCCAGAGGCCTTCGCCGGCAAGCCCCTCAAACACCGCGGCACCCTCCTTAAAAAGCGCCTTCAGTGTGGTCAGGAGAAACGTGCGCCGGAAATTCTCGGACGGCCGAGGTAAAAGAGTCCGGGCTTACGGGCAGCAAGCTCCGCAATTTGCACGGAGCGGTCGCAGTAGAGTTCACCGACCTTACGCAGGGCCGGAAAATCGGAAAACGTGGGAAGCAGCGGAAGATCAGTGTGATTAAACGGCATGCTTTTGAACCTTGATTATTTGCTCAGGAAACAAACAGGCTAAACGGCCGTTTACCGCCATGCATGGTTGAGCATCAGAAAAAGCTGAACCGTTCTTCAAATAAAGCACGGTCTGTTTGTAAGGTTAGTTCCTTATTAACTTCTATTAAGCCTTTCGCACTATGTCCCCGTTTTTTCTCAGGGTTATCCCACCCTAATCCCTTTGCATGTGTACATTTTGTTGTCTCCTCATGTTTTGCTGTTAATAATGAGGGGCCTGATGAAAAAGGGCCCGCTGGCTTTTTCAGGGAAGGCTTTTGTGCTTATCCTGCACCGGCGGATAGCAAAGAATTCATATTTTGGAGATCTCCTCAAATGAAAAAGACTCTTGCTGCAGTTGCAGTTCTCGGCGCCTTCGCCGGTTCCGCTCTCGCTGCCGATGTCACGCTTTACGGCGTTGTTGACCTTGGTCTGCAGTACACCCACTCCGATCCGGACACGGCTGCCGGCGCTACCGACAAGCTGCAGATGGCTTCCGGTTCTGAAGCAGGTCCCCGTTTCGGCCTGAAGGGTGTTGAACAGCTCGGTAACGGCGTGGAAGTCGGTTTCGTTCTCGAAAACGGCTTCAGCGCTGATACCGGTGCTCTCGGCAACAACAACCGCCTCTTCGGCCGTCAGTCCACGCTCTTTGTTCGCGGTTCCTTCGGTGAAATCGCCTTCGGCCGCATGGGCCAGCTCACGAGCGGCAACGGCTCCTACGGTCTGACCGGTAACCTCTCTCCGTTCGGCACCAGCTGGGGTGGTTCTGTTGAAGGCTCCACCTACATGGTCGGCTACAACCGCATGGACAACACCGTTGTCTATAAGACCCCGACTTTCGGCGGCTTCACCGTTTATGCTCAGTACTCCTCTGACATGAACACCCTTGTCCAGGACACGACCGAAAACAAGGGCAACTCCAACCGCTACTACGCCTTGGGCGCCACATTCAATGCCGGTGCTCTCAATCTCGTCGGCACTGTTGATTCCTACAACTGGGATTCCAGCAATGGCAAGATGGAACAGCTCGATGACGGTCTGACCGTCACCCTCGGCGGTTCCTATGACTTCGGTGTTGCCAAGGCCTACCTCGGTGCTCAGTACTTTGACAACATGTTAGCCGGCACCGGCGCCGCTACTACAAAGACCCTTGACGGCTACGGCTTTGCCTCTGCCTGGAGCGCTCTCCAGCAGGCCAAGGGCTTTGGTGCAATGGCCGGTGTGGGTGCACCGGTTGCCGGCGGTACCGCCATGTTCGCTGTCGGCTACGCCAAAGCTGAAGAAGCAACCGACAATGCTGCAACCAAAGACTACGAAGTTACCCGTTTGGGCGTTTCTGCCGGCTATAACTATGCTCTGAGCAAGCGCACCGACGTCTACGCCGTTGCTGCCTACTACCAGGACGATCAGGACACCGGTACGACCTCCACGAAGCCGACGACTACCAATGTCTTCGTCGGTATGCGTCACACGTTCTAATTTAAGTCGAAATTAGCGACTTGAGTTGAACCAGAACTCCCCTTGAGGCTTTACGCTGTTAAGGGGAGTTTTTTTATACCCGAAAACCGCGCCACGACTGGATTTTCAAGCGACTGTGCAATTTGTGTCTCAGGGTTAATACTGTAGGCGATTTAACAAATCTGCGAATATTTGTAGGCAGTAATGATTAAACACATAATGGTGGTGCCTAGAAAGGCCCGCTGGCGGCCGCTTTTACTGCAAGAGTTTGAAGCGGCATGACTACACCGGCGGCTAGCTAAGAATTTTGGAGATCTCCTAAAATGAAAAAGACACTTGCTGCAGTTGCTGTTCTCGGCGCCTTTGCCGGTTCCGCTGTCGCTGCTGACGTGACCCTTTACGGTTTGGTCGATTATTCTTTGCAGTATCAGCATCTCGATGCTGACGTTGCCACTGCTGATGCCACTGACACCACCCAGATGGCCAGCGGTGCGAACAGCGGCTCCCGCTTTGGCCTGAAGGGTACGGAAGACCTCGGTAACGGCGTTAAGGTTGGCTTCGTCCTTGAAAACGGTTTCGCCGCCGATACCGGTGCTCTCGGCAACAGTAGCCGTCTCTTCGACCGTGAATCCCAGCTCTTTGTTGAAGGCGCCTTTGGTCGCGTTGCATTCGGTCGTTTCGGCCAGCTCGCCAGCTCCCTTGGCTCCTACGGTCTGCTCGGTGTGACAGGCCCCTTCTCTACTGGTTGGGGTGATGCCACTGCCGGTCTGAAGTACGTCAACGCAAACGGCCATAGCCGCTATGACAACGCGATCACCTACGTGACTCCGTCCTTTGGCGGCCTGACCGTTTACGCTCAGTATTCTTCCAGCGTCAGCAACGCCGGCACGGAAAATGAATCTGACACCGACCGTGCCTACGGCATTGGTGCCAAGTTTGTTGGCGCCGGCCTCACCCTCGTTGGTGTTGTGGACAGCACCAATTACCAGTCTTTCGGCAAGGGCGCTGTGTCCAAGGACATGGACGATGCCCTGACGGTTACCCTCGGCGGTAATTACGACTTCCAGGTTGCCAAGGTCTACTTCGGCGGCCAGTACTTCACCAATGCCAAGAAGGTTGGTCAGAAGAACGTCTCTGCCACCAGCACAATGGATAAGGGCTACGACTTTGAAAAGCCCTACAACGGTGCTGACGGCTTCGGCCTCGGCCTCGGTGTCGGCGTTCCTGTCATGGGCGGTACCTTCGGTGCTTATGCCGGCTACATGAAGGCCGATGCTGTTGATTCTACAGCTGCTGACGATATGAGCGTCAAGCGCATGATCGGTGCTGTCGGTTACACCTACAGCTTCAGCAAGCGCACCAGCATCTACACGTCGGCCAGCTACACCAAGGACAAGGTTGAATACGCTGATTCCACCAAGGATCGCGATCCTTCCTCCGTCGAAGTCCTGCTCGGCATGATCCACAAGTTCTAATCCGACTTGCGTGATTGCTGATAAGCCCTGCCCCTCGTGACAGGGCTTAAAAAGGAAAGCTCCCAAGCCGCAAGGTTCGGGAGCTTTTTCGTTGCCCGTCAGTTTCTGAGTCTGACGGTTCCCACGCCCTCTTCATCCACCGTGATCTCCGTGCCGTAAGGTTTGGAGAGATCAGCCAAATAAAGCATCGGTTCCCTCGCCTTGGTTAACCGCGGCAGCCCCCGCTGCGATCGAGGCATCTTCTGCCCCAAATCCACGGGATAGAGCTTCACTTCCGTCACGCGCCCATTGTCCACCGTAAAGCCCGGCAGCACCGCGCGCCAGATGTTTTCCTGCACAACGTAACCGCGTGTGCCGTTAAGGCTTCTCTGGTCCATGTATTCGCCAACCTTCGTGTCCGGCGTAAAGCCCTTGTTTAAGAAGGCGTCCGCCGGCTGCACCGCCACGGTCTCGGTCTCAAAGATGAAGTTCCCGATACTGTAGAAAATGACGCCGCCCCTGTAGAGTTCAATGCCGCGCATCTCATGCGGCCCGTGCCCGATAACGGCGTTTGCCCCGGCATCAATCACGGCGTGTGCAAAGGTTTCGAGAAACTCTGCGGGTTCGTTACTCTTCCGTGCCCGCATCTCGTGAGCGTGCAGGCTCACGAGAACCACGTCGGCCTGGCGGCGTGCTTCCTGCACTTCTGCCGTAATGCGAGCGAGGTCCCGGGCATTCGGAACCGTCTCCATGTGTTCAGCGCCGTCGGTCAGTCGAAACTCAATGTTTCCGAGCGTAAAGGAGCCTTCCGGAAAGGGATTGGTGTAGCCGTTGGCAATCGAAAGTTCTTTGGCGGCATTAATGAGCGTCACGTCCGCCAATTCTTTGGCCATTGCAAAGTGTTGGGCATTGACGTGGTGGATGCGCTTAAAGCGTAAAGGATTCAAACCGGGCCGCCCCTTCACATCGGGCCCCTGGGTGCCAGCGGCAGCTTCCGGCGCAAAAGTCGCGGTAACGCCCACCATGGCAACGCGGCCCTTAGGTGTTTCAAGCATGGCTGCGCGCGTAGCGTCAGTGAGGTTGCGGCCGGTGCCCGCATAGACCATTTGGCGCTCTTCTAGGTGCCGCAATGTTGCCAGGACCCCGTCCTGGCTGTAGTCACCGGAGTGGTTGTTCGCGGTATTAAAGAGGTTAAAACCAAAGCGCCGGATATCGTCCAAGGTTTCCGGCGGCGACATCGCCCAGGTGCCGCCGCTTGTGGCCGCGGGCGTCCCCTCGTGCCACTGAAAGGTGGACTCGAGGTTGACAAAGGCCGCGTCAAAGGTAAGGATGAGCCCCGCGAGTTCCTCAAACCCTTCGTAACCCTTTTCGGGCAGCCGGCGCGTGATAAAACTGTCACCCGCCGCAATAATCCGGACAGCCATAACCTCTTCTCCTTTGTGTTGCTTCAGAGAAGAGATTAGCAAAAGCGGTTAACGCGTGCCGCCCGTCATTTTGAGGAAGTTTGCGAGCATCTCGTGCCCGTATTCACTCGCAACCGACTCGGGATGAAACTGCACGCCTTCCACCATGAGTTCCTTATGCCGCACGCCCTGAATCTCGCCGTCGTCACTGACCGCCGAAATTTCAAGGCACGCCGGGCACGTTGTGCGGTCAATCACAAGCGAGTGGTAGCGCGCAACCGTGATTTTTTCAGGAAGCCCCGCAAAAACGCCCTTGCCGTCGGCGGTAATCACGTCGGTCTTTCCGTGCATGAGGCGCTTGGCGCGCACAATGGTTCCGCCGAAGGCTTCTCCGATTGCCTGATGCCCCAGACACACTCCGAGAACCGGGACCTTCCCGGCAAAATATTTGATCGCCTCAAGGCTTACGCCGGCTTCTTTCGGAGAACAGGGACCGGGCGACACACAGACGCGCTCCGGCTTCATGGCAGCCAGGGCCGCCACGTCTGCCGCATCGTTACGGACCACCCGCACGTCTTCGCCGAGCTCCCCGAAGTACTGCACGAGGTTATAGGTAAAGCTGTCGTAGTTATCGATCATCAAAAGCATTTTCTAGTTCCCCTGCAGGCCGAATTCGGCTTCTTCTGCGGCGCGCAGCACGGCGCGCGCCTTCATCTCGGTTTCCTTCCACTCAAATTCCGGGACGGAGTCCGCCACAATACCGGCGGCCGCCTGCGCGTAAAGCACCTTGTTTTTAATCACCGCGGTGCGGATCGCAATCGCCATATCCATTTCGCCCGCGTAAGAGAAGTACCCCACGGCGCCGCCGTAGATGCCGCGCTTCACCGGTTCCAATTCATCGATGATTTCCATCGCGCGGATTTTCGGAGCGCCCGTGAGTGTCCCCGCCGGGAATGTCGCCTTTAAAACGTCCATCGGGGTCATGCCGTCCTTCATTTCGCCTTCAACGTGGCTCACCAAATGCTGCACCTGGGAGTACCGTTCAATGGCGTACTGTTCCGTCACATGCACGGTCCCCGTCTTGGCGATGCGCCCGATGTCGTTTCTCGCCAAATCAATAAGCATTAAGTGTTCGGCACGCTCTTTGGGATCATTTTTGAGTTCTTGAGCCAACGCCGCGTCTTTTTCAGGCGTCGCTCCCCGGGCGCGGGTGCCCGCAATCGGACGGATGGCGGCAATAAAACGGCCGTCCCGCTTTTCCTCCCGCACGAGAATTTCGGGCGAGGCCCCCACCACGTAGAAGTCCCCGAAGTTGTAGTAGTACATGTAAGGGGACGGGTTCAACGTTCTCAGAGCCCGGTAAAGCGTGATCGGGTTTTCGGTAAAAGGCCGCTCAATACGCTGCCCGATCTGCACCTGCATCAGGTCCCCGGCGGCAATGTAGTCCTTGGTGCGGATGACGGCCTTTAAGTAGTCGTCCTTTTTAAAGGGGCGCTCGGCTTCGTGCGCGGTGCCCGCGCCGCTGTAAGGGGCCTGCACACTCTTAGCGAGCTCTTCCTTTAAAAAGCGCAGACGGCGGCGGGCTTTCAAAAATGCGTCCGGTTCACGGGGATCCACGTTCAAAATGAAGTAGAGGCGCCCCGCGAGGTTATCAACCGCCACGAGTTCATCGCACAACAAAAGCTCGATGTCGGGGACGCCCAAGTCGTCTGCCTTCGGTTTTCCGAGTTTTCCCGGTTCAATAAGCCGCACCGTGTCGTAGCCGAAGTACCCCACAAGCCCCCCGGTAAAGCGCGGCAATCCGGCCGGCGTATGAATTTTGAAGCGCTTCTGAAAGGCTTCAATGAAATCGAGCGGATCAGTGTCCGTCACGCGTTCCGTTACTTTGCCGTCCGTTATGACTTCGGTGACGGGCCCGGTTTCGGTGAGTTTCACCGTGATTTTCGTGCGTGCAGGCAGTCCAATGAAGGAGTACCGGGCAAAGCGCGTGCCGCCTTCCACGCTTTCGAGTAAGAAGCTCTCCGCGCAGTTGGCAAGTTTCAGGTAAATCGAAAGCGGGGTGTCGAGGTCCGCGAGGCACTGCTCCACCACCGCAATACGGTTGTAGCCTTCGTCGGCAAGCGCTTTCAATTCATTTTCTGTGAGCATCGGGTTTCTCCGGTTCAGCCGCCTCGATCACCCGCCGTCCGCCCCTCTGTGGATCACGGGGCAGACATAACGGCACAAAGCGGCCTCGAAAAAAATGGGTTTTCAAAGGAGGAAAACGGGGCCGGCAGCGAGGGGGCAAAAACCCCTGAAGGCCGGCAGGCACTGCGGCTGGTACGACACGCAGCGCGCAGGAAGATGTCAGGACAAGCGGCGCCATGACCAAGCCCCCCGTGCATACCAGCCTTCAGGCTTGGCGGCACGGATTGCCCGGGTAAAACTCTCAGCAAAGGAAAGTTTGGTCATGACAGTCCGAAATTTTGATAAATGAAGCGCGAGTAAGCCTCACGCAGTCAGCAGATTGTGCCAAAGAAAAGGGCCCGCGCGGGGCCCTTTTTCCGCCTTACACCGGCTTTAAAGCCGGTTTATGCATTTCGTCAAGCAGGCTAAGGCGTTTTAGTTGGATGCAGGAATGCACATTAGAAAGCCGGCACCACCGCACCCTTGTATTTTTCCTCAAGGAACTTCTTCACGTCCGGCGAACGCAGGGCGTCCGCAAGTTTCTTCAATTCCGGACGGCTGTCCCCGGTGCGGATGGCGACAACGTTCGCGTAAGGCGAGTCCTTGGCTTCAATCGCAAGCGAGTCCTTGGCGGGATTTAAGCCCACGCCCATGGCGAAGTTGGAATTGATGACCGCGGCGTCAACGTCGTCGAGTGTTCTCGGCAACGTTGCGGCTTCCAGTTCCACAAGCTGAAAGTTCTTTGTGTTGTTGATGACGTCAGCCGGCGTCCCCTTCACGCCCACGCCATCCTTGAGCCCGAAAAGCCCGGCGTCAGCAAGAACTTTGAGCGCACGGCCGCCGTTCGTGGGATCATTCGGGATCGCAATCTTGGCACCTTCGGGGAGGTCCTTGAGGCTTTTCACCTTACGGGAATAAACGCCCATCGGTTCAATGTGCACCGAGCAGAGAACGGAAAGTTTCAGCCCCCGCTCCGCTGAGAACATATCAAGGTAGGGCTTGTGCTGGAAGAAGTTCGCATCGAGTTCCTTATCGGACAAGGCGAGGTTCGGCTTCACGTAGTCGGAAAATTCCACAACCTTCAGATTCACGCCCTCTTTTTTGAGTGTGGGCTCAATGAATTTGAGAATATCGGCGTGGGGCACCGGTGTTGCGCCCACCGTAAGCGTGACGGCCTTGGGGGCTTCAGGGGCCTTCTCCCCGCAGCCGGTGAGTCCGAAAGCCAAAACGGCTGCGCCGCAAAGGGCGGCCGTGAGAGTGCGTCGCTGCATTGTCTTTTTCTCCGAATGTTGGTTTACCGGGAAGCATCCCCCGGTTTTCAATTGTGTGCGGCTGAGTTTAAGGCAAAGTGCGTTACTGTGCCGTGGTAATACCGCATGCGCCTTTTTGGTGCAGTCCTCTCCCCAAATCCATGCACGTTTCCGGTGCATCCGCACGCTTCTTCAGAAACCGCGCGTTTTCGCGTTTTGGCACGCTTTTTGCATTAATTCCCGCAGAAGAAGAACAACCGTTCTTCAGAGAAAAACAACCAACAGGGAATTTGCCATGAAGTACATCATTGCCGTCGTCAAGCCTTTCAAACTCGACGAAGTCCGTGAAGCCCTCTCCGACCTCGGGGTTTCCGGCATGACCGTCACCGAAGTCAAGGGCTTCGGGCGCCAGAAGGGCCACACCGAGCTCTACCGCGGTGCCGAATACGTTGTGGACTTTCTGCCCAAGGTGAAGGTCGAAGTGGCCGTTGACGACGCGGTCGCCGAAAGCGCCGTCGAAGCAATCGTCAAAAGCGCCTACACCGGAAAGATCGGTGACGGCAAGGTCTTTGTAATGGATCTTGCCTCAGCCGTGCGGATCCGCACCGGTGAAACCGATGCCGCTGCTGTTTAAGAAACAAACCACTGGGAGACAATGAAAATGATGATGCGGGGAAAATACGCTGCGGCCGCGGCAGTGCTTGCAGGGACGTGCGAAGGCGCCTTTGCGGCATCTCCGGCACTTGATAAGGCCGACGTCGCCTGGATGCTCGTTGCGACGATTCTCGTTCTTTTTATGACGATTCCGGGGATTGCCCTTTTTTACGGCGGCATGGCCCGTAAAAAGAACATTCTTTCGATTCTGGCGCAGTCCTCCGTCATCTGCTGCGCCCTGTCGGTGGTCTGGGTGGTGGTCGGATACTCACTGGCATTTACCGAAGGCAACCCCTGGATCGGCAACTTCTCTCAGGCCTTTTTGAGGGGCATTGACATTAAGAGCATGACAGGGTCCATTCCGACGCTTCTTTTTGTCTTTTTCCAGATGACCTTTGCGGTGCTCACCGGGGCGCTTATTACCGGCGCCTTTGCGGGCCGCATGAAGTTTTCCGCGATGCTTATCTTCATGGTCGTGTGGTCCGTTCTCGTTTACGCGCCGATCTGCCACTGGGTGTGGTGCGCCGGGGGCTTTTTCTTTGATATGGGAGCGCTCGATTACGCAGGCGGCACCGTGGTGCACATCAACGCCGGTATTGCGGGGCTTGTGGCCTGCATCATGATCGGTAAGCGCCTGGGATACGGTCGTGAAGCGATGAGCCCCTATAACCTGACGCTTACGATGATCGGCGCCTCGGTTCTGTGGGTGGGCTGGATGGGCTTTAACGGCGGCTCAGGCCTTGCTGCCAACGAACGCGCCGTGATGGCGATGATTGTGACGCAGATTGCCGCAGCCGCTGCGGGCTGCGCCTGGATGGCCTGCGAATGGATTGCGCGCGGCAAGCCCTCACTTTTGGGGATGCTCTCGGGCGCCGTGGGCGGCCTCGTTGTGATTACGCCGGCTTCCGGCTTTGTGGAGCCGATGCCTGCGCTTGTGATGGGCTTGATCGGCGGGTGCGTGTGCTTCTGGGGTGCGACGAGCTTAAAGCGGGCGCTTGGTTACGATGATTCGCTCGACGCGTTCGGCGTGCACGGCGTGGGCGGTATTGTGGGTGCGCTTTTAACCGGCGTCTTTGCGACGAGCGCCGTCACCGGTTCTGAACTTCCCCCGATGATGACGCAGGTCGGCATCCAGGCCGCAAGCGTGGTGGCGACGCTGCTTTACGGTGGCATCGTGAGCGCCGTGATTCTCAAGATTATCGACAAGACGATCGGCCTCAGAGTGACGCCAGAGGAAGAACTCACGGGTCTTGACCTCACGCAGCAGGGCGAACGTCTTGGTTAATCCGCTTTCAACCTTCTGATGACCTTTACTCCCCTTTCCCGTTGCCGCGGGGGTGCGTTCTTCAGAACGCACTGGCGGCGGGAAAGGGCTTTTTTTATGCCCGAAGGAGACAGACGCAAAAGCGGCAGGCACAAAAATGGCGGGGCACTTCCCCGCCGACAGGTGGACCCGGGTCTTTCGGCCACGATTTGTAAGAGCCTACAAATCCGATCTTGCCGTCGTCTTTTCCAATCGAACCTGCAAAGCGGAAAAACGGCTGCCGCAGGGATTTGCTCCAACGCGACAGCCGTCTCAGAACATCAGGCGTCAGCTCTTTAAGCGAGCTTTTCTGTGAGTTCCTTCACAACGGTGTTGGCGTCCGCGACAAGGCCGTAGTCGCACATTTCAAAAATGGGCGCTTCCGCGTCGTTATTCACAGCCACGATGACCTTGGAGTCCTTCATGCCGGCGATGTGCTGAATGGCGCCGGAAATCCCGAAGGCAAAGTAAAGCTCGGGCGCGACGATCTTACCGGTCTGGCCGACTTGGGTTTCGCTCGGCGCAATCTGCTGGTCAACGAGTGCACGGGTGGAACCCACGGCGGCACCGATGACGTCGGCAAGTTTTTCCACCGCCGCAAAACCGGCTTCATCCAGAACGCCGCGGCCTGCGGCCACGATGCGCTTGGCGCTCACCAAGTCCGGCCGGTCGCTCTTAGTCTGCGTGAGATTCACAAAGTCAAACTGACGGATGCCGTCAAAGGTTACGGCAAAGGATTCAACCGAAGCCGCCCCGCCTTCAGACGCAACGGGTTCAAACGCGGTCGGGCGCACGGTCATCAGAACCGGGCTTCCCGTCACCTTCACGGTGGCGAGCACTCCGCCCGCGTAGATAAAGCGCCTGAAGGTGTCGGCCGAGACCACGTCGGTTACTTCCGAAACGGCGGGAGCCGCAAGTTCCACCGCCGCGCGGGGCATGGCGGCTTTGCCGCTGCTCCCGGCCGCAAACAAAACGTGCGTATAGCCGCCCGCTTTCACCGCTGCGGCAACGGCGTGCCCGAGGGCTTCGGCTTCAAAGTGCGCGAGTTTGGCGTCATCGGTCACGCGCACCTTGGTTACGCCAGCAACTTTCGCTGCAGCTTCACCCGCAGCGCCGCAGCCCGTACCGGCAACGAGGATGTCCACGGTGTCCGAGAGCTTTTTGGCGGCCGCCACCAAAGAAAGCGTCGCGCCCTTAAGACCGGCGTTATCGTGTTCGGCAATCACAAGTACTGTCATTTTCGTTTCCCGTCCGTCTTAAAGAACCTTGGCTTTGTTTTTGAGAACGTCGATCAGTTCATCAACGCTTGCGAGCATCTGACCGGCAGCGCGGGCGGCCGGGTCTTCGGCCTCAATGACCGTCACAGAGGGCGTGAGATCAACGCCGAGGCTTGCCGCATCAAGCGTTTCCACGGGCTTTTTGCGGGCCTTCATCATGTTGGGAAGCGTCACGTAGCGGGGTTCGGCAAGCCTCAAGTCCGCGGAGACCACGCAGGGCAAAGCCGCCGAGACTTCCATGAGTCCCTCGTCGGTTTCCCGGCGCACAAAGGCCGTGCCGTTTTCAACGCGCAGGGCGTCGGCACAGGCCGCAAACGGGAGATTAAGGATGGCAGACACCATGGCCGGGGCCTGGGCGCTATCGTCGTCAATGGCCTGCTTACCCATCAGAATCAGATCCGGCGCTTCATTCTTTGCGACCGCCGCAATGATGCGGGCTGCGGCAGCCGGGTCCGCTGCGGCTTCAAGCGTGAAGTGGATTGCGCGGTCTGCGCCCATTGCCATGGCGGTGCGCAGCTGATCAACGGCTTTCACAGGCCCCACGGTAAGCGCCACCACTTCGTCGGCGGCCCCCGTTTCCTTCAGACGCACCGCGGCTTCCACGGCAATTTCATCAAAGGGGTTCATCGACATCTTGGCCGCTTCAATATCGGGCCCGCTTTTATCGGCCTTGGCGTGGACCTTGACGTTGTAGTCCACGACGCGCTTGACGGTCACTAATACTTTCACAGAGAACTCCGCTGCAAAAAAGAGGTTCGGGTGTGTCGGGCTCGGCACTTCAGCCGGCAGGACGCACCGGAAAAAAGAAAACACACTTTCTTTTTTCCAAACTGTCCGTGATTATACGAAGCCGAGGCCTGCGCCGCCTCGGCAAAACGCACGATTTAGGGCGCAAAACCGAGGCAAAACGCGCCCTGTACCCCGAAAGTTCTACAGACAAACGCTCCCGTCTATGGCACACTTAGAAGATTGACTCTGACCCCGCACGCGCGCCCCTTGCTTCAGTGTTGCCGACACTTCCTGCCCGCGTCCGGTTGCGTCCAAAAAGATTTCGGTTTTTTCGTTATTTTGTTATTAAAGGAGCAGCACATGCTTTCTGACATTGAAATTGCCCAGGCCGCCAAACTCAAACGCATCGATGATCTTGCGCACGAATGGGGCCTTGAAGATGCCGAATTCGAACCCTACGGGCGCGACAAGGCCAAGGTAACCCTCAAGCCCTGCCGTAAGGCAACGGGCAAACTCATTCTCGTGACGGCAACGTCCGGGATGCCCGCCGGGTCCGGTAAGACCACGACTTCGATTGCTCTCGCGCAAGGCATGAACCGTCTCGGCAAAAAAGCGGTTTTGGCGCTCAGAGAACCGTCGCTTGGGCCCGTCTTCGGCATGAAGGGCGGCGCCGCAGGCGGCGGCTACTCGCAGGTGCTGCCGATGGAATCAATCAACCTGCATTTCACCGGGGACTTTCACGCGATCACGGCCGCAAACAATCTTTTGGCCGCTTTGATTGACAACGCCCGTCACCAGGGTCAGGTAGACCTCAAGGAAGTGATCTGGAAGCGCGTTTTGGACGTCAACGACCGTCAGCTCCGTAACATTGTTGACGGCTTGGGCGGGCCCGCCAACGGTATCCCCACTGAAACCGGTTTTGACATCACGGCGGCGAGCGAACTGATGGCTGTGATTTGCCTTGCTGCAGGCGAAGAAGACCTGCGCGCACGCATTGACCGGCTCGTTGTGGGCATCAAGCGTGACGGCACGGCCTATACCTGTAAGGAACTCGGTGCCACGGGCGCGCTGATGGCCTTGCTGCTTGAAGCCGTCAAACCAAACCTCGTGCAGACCCTGGAAGGCACCCCCGCCTTCGTGCACGGCGGCCCCTTTGCCAACATCGCTCACGGCTGCAACTCGGTCGCGGCCACGAAAGCCGCACTCACGCTGGGTGAATTTGCGATTACGGAAGCGGGCTTCGGGTCAGACCTCGGTGCCGAGAAGTTCTACGACATCAAGTGCCGGGCTGCGGGCCTGACGCCTTCTGCGGCTGTGCTTGTCACCAGCCTTCGCGCGCTGCACTGGCACGGAGGTGTGGCGCTGCCTGAAATCGGCAAACCCAATATGGAGGCCTTAAAGCAGGGGCTCTGCAACCTTGAAGCCCACATCGACAACCTCAAGGCTTTCGGGCCCGCCGTTGTGGTGTCCGTGAATCACTTTGCCGGGGACGACGAAGCCGAACTCAAGGTGCTCTTTGACTGCGCCAAGGCGAAGGGCGTGCGGATTGCGCTTTCCGACGGTTTTGCTTTGGGCGGCAAGGGTGCCGAGGACCTCGCCCGCGAGGTGCTTGCAGCCTGTGAGGGAGATCCGAAACCCCTTAACTACGTCTACCCCGAAGACGCCGACGTCGTCACCAAAACGAAGATGGTGGCCGAGCGCGTTTACGGCGCGGCAGGCATCACGCTGTCAGATGCCGCCAAGAAGGACTTAAAGCGCATCACGGATCTTGGTTTTGACAAGCTCCCCGTCTGTATCGCCAAAACCCCCTTCTCCCTTACCGCGGACCCCAAAAAGCTCGGTGCCCCGAAGGGCTTTACGCTGCCGGTGGCGCGCCTCATTCTTAATGCCGGTGCGGGCTTTGTGGTTGTGACGACGGGTTCCATCATGCGCATGCCGGGTTTGCCCAAGGTCCCGGCCGCGCTTCAGATTGATGTGAAGGACGGCAAAATCACGGGCCTTGCCTAACATTAATTCCTGACGCACAAACGGCGAAAGCGCAGTATCTTTGCGCCTTCGCCGTTTGATCTTTCAAGGGCACAGCCCTTGGTGCCCTCATAAAAAAACGAATAAAAATACAGCGGAGACTTTTGTTGTGACTGAGTTTGCCAATCAGGTTTACGAGATTGTCTGGAGTCCCTTTCTCGTTTATATCCTTCTAGGAACCGGGCTCTACTTTTCCCTGAGATCACGGTTTGTGCAGCTGAGAATGGTGGGCGAAATGCTACGCCTCATGTTTCAGCGCAAAAACGACAATTCCGGCGTCTCCTCCTTTCAGGCGCTTTCGATGACGCTTGCCGGGCGCGTCGGTACCGGCAACATCGCGGGCGTTGCCACCGCCATCTGTTTCGGCGGCCCCGGTGCCCTTTTCTGGATGTGGGTGGTGGCGTTTTTAGGCGCCTCCAGTGCCTTTGTGGAATCAACGCTCGGCCAGATCTACAAGGAGCGCATCAACGGCGAATGCACGGGCGGCCCCGCCTTTTATATTGAGCACGGTGCACGAAGCAAATTCTTTGCCTGGGTGTTTGCAATCATTACGCTTTTAGCCTCCGCCGTCCTCTGCCCCGGCGTTCAGAGTAACGCCATCGGCGCAGCAATGGAAAGTGCCTTCGGGATTGAAACCCCGATTTCGGCGGCGGTGATCTGCTCACTGCTGTGTTTCATCGTGTTTGGCGGCTTAAAGCGTATCGCGAGCTTTACGACGGTGGTGGTGCCCTTTATGGCGCTTTCCTACATCGTTGTGGCTCTGATCACGGTCTTTTATAACGTCGACAAGATCCCCGCGGTCTTTCATCTGATTTTCACGTCCGCCTTCGGCATGGATTCGATTTTCGGCGGTATCGTGGGTACCGCTGTGAGCTGGGGCGTAAAGCGCGGGCTTTACTCCAATGAAGCGGGCCAAGGTTCCGGTCCCCACGCGTCTTCGGCGGCGAGCGTCTCGCACCCGGCAAAGCAGGGCCTTGTGCAGGCGTTTTCCGTCTACATCGACACGTGGTTTGTGTGCACTGCCACGGGCCTCATGATTCTTTCCTCCGGCTGCTACAACGTCATAAACCCCGACGGCAAGCCCTTGTTTTCGGGCCTCACCGGTATCGAAGCGGGCCCGGTTTACGCACAGAAAGCCATTGACTCGGTGATGCCCGATTTCGGCTCTCCCTTTGTCGCGTGCGCGCTCTTTTTCTTTGCGTTTACGACGATTCTTGCCTACGCCTACATGGCTGAAACCAACATCAAGTACATCAACCGCACGCTTAAAAAACCGTGGCTCCTTTATATCGAACGCGCAATTCTCATCTTCTCGGTGGGCGTATGCACGATCAAGCCCTCAAGCATCGTGTGGCTTTGTGCCGATATCGGCATCGGGCTCATGGCCTGGGTGAACATCCTTGCAATTCTGCGTCTGCACAACACCGCGTTTTTAACGCTCAAAGACTACGAAACGCAGCTTAAAAACGGAATCACGGAACCCGTTTTCCACCCCGAGAAACTCGGCATTGCCCACGCCGATTACTGGCAGGGCAATACCGCGGAAGAAAACCTTGCGGTCGAACAGGCCGAAGGCGTGGAAAACCAGCCCGCCTCCCGGGGCGTGCGAGCCTTTATTCAGAGGTTCTACAACAAGGATTAACCTCACGGGTTTTGCGCTTTTCACGGCCGGATACATTTCCGGCCGTTTTTTCTGATGCATTGACGGTGGGGCGAACTCCATCGCGGCGCGTATTGGCTTTATGTTGACGCAGGACACGATACACCGTTGCCTCAGAGGCCAGGTACTCGCCTTTGTCCAATAGGGCGTGAAAGGCCTGTCGGACACTCAGGTCGCAAACATCGGGCTGGCAGTAGCGCTCGTACACAGCCTGCCGCTCTTTTTCCGAAAGGGCCCGCGGATTTGGGCCGAATTCACGTTTCGGACGCTGATCCTCGCTCTGAGGGTTCCGACGCCATTTGAGATAACTGCTGAAGGCTATCCCCAAGCATTTACAGGCCTCGACCGCGCGAGCCCCTGCCTGTACGGACTCAGTGATCAGCTCGACTGCTTTTTGGCGATCCCGGGTGCTGATCATTTTTCCTTGTCCCCCCAGATCGCCTGCGCTTTTTTTGTCAACACCAACAAAGCCGCGGCTTCCGCCAGGGCCTTTTCCTTGCGTTGCAACTCGCGGTTCTGCTGCTTGTGTTCTTCGCTTAGCGCCGTTACCTTGTTGATGAGTTCTTGCTCGCGAGCACGCGCACTGGCCCAGAGTACAACATCATCGTCATGCTGTGCAAGCCAGGTGCTGAAGCGCTTGATTTCGTCCAGGGTGACGCCTTTGGTGCGGCAGAACTTGCAGGCCGCCGGGGACTCAAAGCCGACTTCTTGGCAATACCCTTCGGCGACAAGCGCGGCACGAAAGTTCATGCCTTGAGGTAAGGGGATGGCCTGAGTGCCTTGCCCGCCAGACCGACCATCAGCTTTCAGTTGCCGCAACCAACGATACACGCAGCTTGTCGCGATACTATATTCGCGGTGCGCCTGTTCAACCGTAATCTCCTTGCAAAGGATTCTCCCGAGGATTTGATTTTTCTTTTCGAGCGGATATGGGGTGCCCATTTATCTTCTCTGTGCCCTCCTGATTAGCGATTAGGAAGTATTTTGACAGAGAGGGGAAGGAAGCGATGAGCGAACGCACGCTTACGCGGCCTGTGAAGAGAGAAACGGGGCTGTCGCTTGCGGACTGGATTCTCTCGATCCGACTTTTGGGCGCCGTAAACGACCTCACAAACGGAGAAACCGTCGAAGAAACCGCGTGGAACGCCGACTACGAAACCCCGTCTGCCTTCATCCGGCGGTTCCACCGTCTATTCGGCATGACGCCCGGGCAGTTCCGAAGCGAACAGACTGCGTGACGAGGCGCCTTAACGGCCGCCCGTCGCCGTTGCCAAAATCGCTTCGTAAAGAAGCTCGGTTTCAACCAAGGCATCCGAAATTGCCGAATGCTGCAGTGCCGACGCATTGCGGTCGCGAAGTTCGGTGAGTAGCGCATCGTCCCCGTCGTAATGCAGTCCCAGTCCCTCAATCGTCCGAATGTCCCGCAGCCGCCAATACGTCCAGGGCGGCCGAATCCCCAGCGCTTCAATCTGTGCCCCGAGGTGCCCGAAATCAAAGTCGTGGCTCTTGCCCCAGAAATACGTGGGCTTCACTTCCCGCACGAATCCCAGGAATTTTCCGAAGGGGTTCGCGTCGGGCGTCGCCTCAAACGCTTCCCGTCGAGCTTCTTCGCTTTGTTTGGACCACCAGTCCAGGGTCTTCGGATCGGACTCACCGATGCACTTTTTGGGATCGACCTTCACTTGCCACGTCCGCATCGAAGCCGGAAGCCCCGCAGAACAATCCAAAAATACCGCGCCGATCGACAGTACCGGCGCCGGAACCGTGAGCCCCAGCGTCTCAATGTCCACTATCAGATGCCGGGCCGCGGCATAGGCCGTGCGGCCTTCTCGATTGGTTTCCGCCATGATTACTTCGCCAAAGAAAGGAGTTCCATAATCTCTTCGCGTCCGAGGCGGCTCGACATTTCCGTGCCTTCAAGAAGGGCGTCCGCCAACGATTTTTTCGTCGCGTGAAGTTTCAGAATCTTTTCTTCCACCGTCCCCGCGGCAATCAAGCGGTAAATTGTCACAGGGCGTTCCTGTCCGATGCGGTAAGCGCGGTCGCTCGCCTGATTCTCAATCGCGGGGTTCCACCACGGATCCATGTGAATGACGTAGTCCGCCGCCGTCAAATTCAACCCGGTGCCCCCTGCCTTCAGGCTGATGAGGAACAAGGGCATCTCCCCGTTTTCAAAGGCTTCCACGAGCTTCATACGCTGCGCGGGCGACATCGAGCCGTCAAGGTACAAATACTTGATGCCCTTTTCATCCAATGCTCGGCGGATCAACGCCAAATGGCTCGTAAACTGACTGAAGACCAAGGCACGGTGCCGGTTTTCAATCAATTCGTCCGCCAACTTCAGGAAGGCCTGCGTCTTGGAAGACGGAATCGTGAGCGCCGGATCAATGAGTTCGGCCGAACATGCCGCCTGCCGCAGACGCATCAGGGACGTCAACGCCTGCATGGCATTGATTTCCCCGTTTTCAAGACTCACCTGCGTTTCTTCCCGCAGTTCCTCGTAAAGCGCCTTTTCTTCCGCCGCGAGTTCGACTTTGACGGTCATCTCCGTTTTTTCAGGAAGTTCGTTCAACACGTCGGTCTTCGTGCGGCGCAAAATAAAAGGCGACACAAGGCGCTTTAAAAGGCGTTGCTGCTCGCGGTCTTTATCGCGTTCAATGGGGAGCACGAAGCGATCAGTGAAGCGATTGAAGCTTCCCAATAAGCCCGGCACCGCAATTTCAAAGAGCGCCCAGATTTCCGCCAAGTGGTTCTGCAGCGGCGTCCCGGTAAGCATGATGCGGAAATCGGCCTTCACTTCGGCCGCCGCCTTAAAGGATTTCGTTTCTTTGTTCTTAACGTTGTGCGCTTCGTCAAAAACCACGGTCGTCCACGTCTTTTCGGCCAACGTCTCCACTTCACTCGTGAGAAGCCCGTAAGTCGTAACGACCACCGTTCCCGCCTTCGCTTTTTTTAGAACGTCGGCGCGGTCGCCCGCGTGGTTCAAAATCACCTGCTTCAGGCTCGGCGCAAAACGCGTCAACTCATCGCGCCAATTTAAAAGTACCGACGCGGGTACTACCACCAACTGCGGCCCCTGCGCCGCACGCGACGCGAGCACCGCAATCGTCTGCACGGTTTTCCCGAGCCCCATGTCGTCGGCGAGTACCGCCCCCGCCCCCCAGGCCGCCAAACGCGACATCCAGCGGAAACCGTCTTCTTGATAGTCGCGAAGTTCCGCCGTGAGTCCCGCAGGCACCGGCACGTCAACGTCCGCTGCCTCGTTTACCCGCTCCTGAAGATCTCGGAACGCCTTGTCCGCCTTAATTTCCGCCCCGTTCTTCTCGAGTTCGCCCAAAAGTCCCGTATTGAAAACAGACACCTGAGGCGTTTTGGTGCCGGAGCCGCCTGCGACGCGGTCCAACGCCGCGAGCTGCTTTTTGAGGCTTTCGGTAAGTGCGACGAAATCCCCCTTGCCGAGTTCGATGAAATTGCCCTTCGCTTCACGCACAAGACGCAAGAGTTCCGCCACCTTCAATTTCGTTTTGCCGTCCAAGGCGACGGCCCCTGAAACCTCGAACCAATTTCCCATGCGGTTGACGGAAAGCTGCAGGTCTGCAAACCCCAACGCGGCATGCGTCACGCGGAATTTGACGCCTTCTGGCCACTCTACCGTTACGTCCTTCAGACCAAAAACGACGTTTAAGAGTTCAAGGCACCCTTCGGTCGTCACCCGCCAACGCGTCTCATCATCCCGACTGTCGTCCAAGAACGAGAGTTTCTCCATGAGCGACGCAAAGGCCGCCTTTTCCTTTTTGAGGCTGCGCGCAACCTGCACGGGTTTTCCTTCGACGTTGACCGCCAGATATTCGAGGCCCTTTCCCGATTCACAGACCACCGCAGCCCCAGCCGCCGGCCGCACCACCGCACGCACGGCAAAACCGTCGCCCGCGGGCGAAATCTGCAGCGTAATCCGGCTGTCGCCCTTTTGTTTTGCGAGGGCTTCCGAATTTTTCAGCAGTTCGCTCATCACGGGCTTGCGCATCGAGAGGCGCTCCAAAATCGTGGTGAGCATCGGTTCGGCTTCTTTCGGCAGATTCCCAGCTTTTTTGAAGGCGTCGAGGAACTTTCGTTTTTCATAGAATTTCCGCGAGGAAACCTGCGGCTTGAGCCGCAGGAGGAATCGCGGCTGTTTTTATTTTAAAAAATTGGTACCATACGCACTATGCTAAACATCGTTTACAGCAGAAACTGCGTCTATCAGACAGCTTACCATATGGTATGGTGCCCCCAGTACAGGAAATCCGTTCTCAGGGGTGGTGTTGCGCAGTCTCTGCGTGAGTTGCTTGAAAGCATATGCGCTGAAAGAAAGTATGAGATACTTTCTTTGGAGATTCAGCCGGATCACCTGCACCTGTTTGTCAGTTTTCCGCCGTCCGTCAGCATTGCCGACGCGGTGAGAGTATTGAAGGGTGCCAGTGCAAGGATGCTGCTGATGCGGCATCCGGAACTCAAAAATGAACTTTGGGCAGGCCATCTTTGGTCGCCTTCTTACTACGTCGGAACAGCAGGCAGTGTCAGTGCAGAAACGATCAAAAGCTACATCGAAAGGACTGAACACATCCGCGGACGGCGTTAGACGCGTTGAGGGGAGCGGCAAGTGTGTCCGCACAGCCTGCGTTCGGCTGGAACTACTCGATCCGGCAGCACACGAAAAGCTCGCAGCGACGCAGAGACTCTATGCGCAGGTGTGTAACTTTGTAGTTCCGACAGTAGCGGCGGACCGCACGAAGAGGCTCTGGCAGCGTTTCACGCTGCATCACGCAGTTTATGACAAGATCAAGGCAAAATTTCCGGATCTCGGCAGCCAGTATGCCTGTAACGTCATCCGCTCGGTGTCGGCAGCCTACAAGACGGAGCTTGCCAATCATCCGGCACAGCTCAAAAGTGAGGACAAGAAGCTCAAGACGCTGGTGTTCAGGCACCCCTCGGTTCACGTCGACAAGAACACGCTGAC
>OIWQ01002103.1_pt1 | contig 21541 bp, 20 predicted proteins | sample 1587571 | NCBI WGS metagenome assembly OIWQ01 (sample SAMEA3888910, study PRJEB22519) | human gut metagenome | biome: human gut; feature: human-associated habitat; material: faeces | place: Denmark | collected 2010 | reverse complement strand
TGCTGACCATCGACGGTGAAACGTTAATGAGTCAGCCGCTCACGCCGCTGAACTTCGTGGTGGATACGTTGCTGTCCCAGGGCCTGCACATCCTCGCCGGCTCACCCAAGGTTGGAAAGTCATGGCTGGCGCTGTGGCTGGCCGTCACGGTGGCGAAGGGCGAATCCGTCTGGGGCATGGGCGTGAAGCAGGGCACCACGCTCTACCTCTGCCTGGAGGATTCCACCCTCCGCATCCAGAACCGCCTGTTCGAGATCACGGAGGACGCCCCAGCCAACGTCCACTTCACCACCAACAGTGACACCCTTGGCAAGGGGCTGGAGGAACAGCTCTGCGCGTTCCTCTCTGAGCACCCCGACACGGTGCTGGTCATCATTGACACGCTGCAAATGATCCGCGGCGCCGGTTATGACAACACCTACGCAAATGACTACCGTGACCTCTCCGCGCTGAAGCGTATTGCGGATGCCCACGGCATCGCCATTCTGCTGATCCACCATCTGCGAAAAGAATTTGCCGACGATGTGTTCAGCCGTATCTCCGGCACAACGGCTATCAGCGGCGCGGTGGATTCCAGCTTCACGCTCATTGAGGACAAGCGCGGCAGCGGCAAGGCAACACTCTCCTGCATCGGGCGTGACATTGAATATCGTGAGCTGACGCTGGAGCGCAACGCGGAAAATGTGTGGGAGCTGGTGTCGGACAGTCGGACGCAGCCGGAGCTGCTGGGCGGCCGGATCGTCATTCTTCTCTCTGAACTGATGCGGGACTATGACGAATTTATCGGCACTCCCACGGAGTTGTCTACGCAGATTGACCCTGTGGGCAGCGAGGGCATCACGCCGAAGAAGGTATCCCGCCTGATCCTGCAAAGCGTTGATACTCTAAGGGGAATCGGCATTTCCGCCGTGGTGCGCCGCAGCAACGGCAAGCGGCTCATCGAGCTGCGCCGTGCCGAAAGTGACGATGCACAGGGTACCCAAGCTGTTGACCCTATCGACCCTGTCGATGTCTCAGGCAGCGAAAACGCCCCGTGTTTGCCCCTGTGAGCCGCTGTGTGCGCTCGCAGAGCCGACGGGGAGCGAGTACACGACAAGGAGCTTATTAAGCCACCGTGTCCCCTGCGCGCCCAGCGTTTCGACGGCATGAAGCACACGCCAAGGGTAGTGATACCCCCACACAGGAATGTCGGAATAGCGCTGTGTGAAGGGAGAAAAAATCCCTTGAAAGCCAGCAGAAGAAACATCTTGTTTCTCTGCTGTAGATGGCAAATCCCTCCACGAATCCTGCTGTTCCCAATAGGCGCAGAGATTTCCTTTTACGGGAGCTTTTATCACCTCCGTTGGAGGTGGCCAGCATCGCATTTGTCTGGTCTGCGGCGAAGCCGCTGCCCTGCCAAATGCACTGGGCGGGGCATGGCCCCACACCCCCAAGCTGCGGGCAGAAGCCCACACCCACTTTTAGCTACGATTGGAGAAAAACATGAAAAAAGATATCAAATTCAGCACGCGCATGGCGTCCGCTGACCGTGAGAAGATCAAGGCGCTGGCAGCGAAGGCCCACATGTCCATGAGCGACTACGTCACCGCCTGCTGTCTCGGCAAGCGGATCGTCGTCATCGACGAACAGAAGGAACTGCTCCGCCAGCTCAAGGGCATCGGCGGCAACATCAACCGCCTCACCGTTCTTGCCAACATGGGCACGGTGCAGGTCATCGGTCTGGAAAAAGCTGCCGGTGAGCTGTCCGAGGTCAGCGCCGCGCTACGATCAGTCATGGAAGGGCGGTGAGCCGTATGGCCATCGTACATTTTGTGAACTACAAGCGGGGCACACAGTCCCGCGCCGCCATGCGCGGCGTGATGCTCTACGTCATGCAGGAAAAGAAAACCGCATGGGAGGGCGCGCCGCTCGTCAGCGGCATCAACTGCCAGCCGCAGAGCGTCTACGATGATTTCCTGAACACGAAACTGCTCTACCACAAGGATGGCGGCACGATGTTCTATCACATGGTGCAGAGCTTTCCAAAAGGCGCGGCTGTCGATCCACGGCAGGCTCACGAAGCCGCGCGGCGGCTGGCGGAATACTTTGACGGCTGCGAGGTGTTGGTCTGCACCCACATAGATCGGGAGCACATCCACTCCCACTGCGTCATCAACTCCGTCAACTTTGAAACCGGCAAAAAGCTGCACATGGCGAAGGAACAACTGCAGGAGCTGATGCGGCGCAATGACATGATCTGTCAGGAAATGGGTCTTCCTGTCTTTGACGCGCCAACGCAGCAGGCCCGCGGCATGAGCGGCGCGGAATATCACACGGCTCTGAAAGGCCAAAGCTGGAAACTGCGGCTCATGAACACCATCGACGAGTGCATGAAATACGCCGCCGACAAGGACGCCTTCGTTTCTCTGATGGCATCCGAGGGCTACGCGGTGTGCTGGGAGAGCAGCCGCAAATACATCACCTACACCACACCGGACGGACTAAAATGCCGTGACAACAAACTACACGAGGAAAAGTATTGCAAGGAGGCCATGGAATATGAATTCAGAATACGGGCAGAACTCGTCCAAAGAAAACTCCGTCGAGCAGCGGAAACCGATGGAGGAATTGAAGCGGATGAATCAGCCGAACAGCGCGCCGCCGTCTGCGCCGCAGCCGATGCAGCCCATCGTGATCCAGTGCGATCTGCCGCAGGCGATGAACAAGCTGACGGAGCAGGCAGACGGAATAAACTGGGAACTGGAGGAAATTCGGAAAGCACTGCCAGAACTGAAGCCGTACATCGACCTGACGCCGGTGCAGAAGTCGCTCACGGAGATGCAGAGATCGCTGACAGAGATGAACAAACTGCTGGAACGGGTTGGGAATCTGAGCGAAAAGTATTCCTCCAAGTGGATCGACTGGCTCCCGGATTTCAGCCTGCTGGTGGCCCTCAAGTGGATCATGCTGGTGCTGATCCTTGGCACGGCGGCACTGGCAGGGTGGTATGGCGCGGCGGCGATCCGCAGCCTGTTTCTCTGATGCCCGCCGTGGCCGGACTGGCTGCCGTGGGGACATTGATGGACGAGGATGAGGACGCCGAGGAAAAACAGCGGCGCATGGAGGCGAAGATCGCCGCCGAAAACCTCGGCGCGGTGATCGGCTTCGCCGCAGGCGCGGCTATGGCGGTGAAAGAAAAATTGGATGAACACGCCGCGCGGGAAGAACAGAAAAAGCAGCAGCATGAGCAAACGATGGGAGGATTGTAATGAAACAGGATTGGGAAATTTATCGTGACACGGGCATCCTCGGTGCCTACCGGCCGGAGCAGGTCATTCTGCGCCGCTCCGAGGACGGCGGCGTGGAAACATTGTTCCGTGACAGCACAGCCAAATGGGAGGGCGATGACCTCACCCGTCAACGGGCGATGCTGGTCGGTGGGAAGTGCTTCCTTGTGACCTCCGTATTCCCCGGCGGCGCATCGGCAACGCCTACAGACAAGCTCCTGCAGCTTATCGACACGAAGTTAGAGCGGGAGCATCATGAGCAGTAAAATTCCGGTAGACTTGCGAGAGCCGGTGCGGTATACTTCGTGTTACCGTACCGGCCTGCCCCAACGAAAAGGAGGTAACTATGGCAGGTCAAGAAAATCAGCAATACACCGTACTCTACGGGCGGCTCAGTCAGGAGGACGAGCGGGCCGGAGAGTCCAACAGCATTCAGCATCAGCGCACCCTGCTGGAGAAATACGCAAAAGAAAAGGGCTTCGAGAACACCATCTTCCTTGCGGATGACGGCTACTCTGGTACGAACTTCGAGCGGCCTTCATGGAAAAAGATCGTGGAGATGATCGAAGCGGGACAGGTGGCAAACCTCATTGTAAAGGACGCCTCCCGCTTGGGGCGTGAATACCTTCAGGTGGGCTACTACATGGAGATATATTTCCCCCAGAAGAATGTCCGCTTCATCGCTGTCAACGATGGCGTGGATTCCACGGTGGAGAGCAGCAATGACTTCAACCCCATCCGCAACTGGGCCAACGAGCTTCACGCCAAGGATACCAGCCGCAAGGTCCGCGCGGTCATGAAAATGAAAGCGGAGCAGGGAGAGCGGCTGGGCGGCAGACCGCCCTACGGCTATCGGAAAAGTGATGGTGACGCCAACACGCTGGTTCCGGACGAGGACACCGCACCTGTGGTGAAGCGCATCTTCTCCCTCTGCGCCGCTGGAAACGGCCCCAAGCGGATCGCCACCATCCTCACCAAGGAGCAGGTGGTAAACCCGTCCAACGCCTACTACCGCAAGACCGGGAAAAGCCATCGAGGACTGGACACCACCAGACCATGCCTGTGGTCTTCCAACAGCGTCACCAGCATTCTGAACAATGAGGGCTACCTCGGACACTCGGTTGGGCTTCGCACCACTACGATCTCCTACAAAAACAAGCAGCGTGTGGAGCGCCCTGAAAGTGAGCGGTTCGTGGTGAAGAACACCCACGAAGCCCTTGTCACGCAGGAGCAGTGGGACATCGTGCAGGAGGTGCGTCAGCACAAAAAGCGTGTCCCCAAGCACATGGACGAGCCGAACATCTTCTCTGGACTGGTGTTCTGCGCGGATTGCGGCAAGCCGCTGGTGCTGCACAGAGCCAGCACGATGAAGCGGACGGAGTACAACTTCAAGTGCTACACCTACGGCAAAAAGGGCAAGACCGTTTGCACGCCGCATCACATCCGGGAGTTTGAACTGAAAGCCGTTGTGCTGGAGGACTTGCGCCGGGTGACGCACTTCGCGCGGATGAAGGAAAAGCAGTTCGCCGCCTACATCAGCAGCAAGAATACGCTGGAGCTGCGGCGTGAGATGAACACGATCCAAAAAGATCTGGATACCATGCGGCGGCGCAGAGAAGAACTGTCCAAGCTGTTCAAGCGGCTCTATGAGGACAATGTGCTGGGGCGGGTGACCGATGAGCAGTACCGGATGCTGGCGGGCGATTACACCGTCGAACAGAAAACGTTGGAGGAACAGATCCCCGAAAAGGAGGCCCGGCTGGAAAAGCTGAAAGCCGCCTCCGCCAACGTGAACACATTCGTTGAGAAGGCGAAGCAGTACACCGCCATCGACGAGCTGACGCCGGAGCTGCTGCGGCTGTTCATCCAGCGGATTGAGGTAGGCGAGCGGACAGAGAAATACTCCCGCAGCTCCCACCAGAGCATCCGCATCGTGTACCGCGACATCGGCACGGTGGACAGCGCGATGGAGCAGGGCGAGGCGCAGCCGCGCATTGCGCCGCCCCTGAGTGAGGTATTCGAGCTTCCCGCATAATAAAAAAGCAGAGAAAAAACGCAAGAAGCGGACAGCAAACGCTGTCCGCCCCCTTGCAAGATATGGTGTCAACTTGTGTCCCTATGAACATTACCCGAAGGGATTGCGGCGTTTTTTCTTTTTGCTTATCAAGCAAATTTCACAGCTGTTATCGTGTCAAACGCCTGCATGGCACCACCAGCTGATCTCGAACCGTTTTCTCTATTTTCCCATTTCCGGCACCACTCTGGCACTCATTTAACCGCACCTCTGGCTCGGAGGAGCTCGGCCATCGCTGGAGCTGTGCAATCACATCAAGCAACTTTCTTATTAACAGCCAGCCCTCAAAGAGATATATTTATCTCATCGAGTGATAAATATATCTCTTTGAGGGAACGCAATTATGAAGAAAAGGACAACCTCGCAATTTATCTGGGCGCGATCTGCGCTCTGCTTGCAGCAATCTCTTCGTGGTACACGATAGCGTTTAACGATTCAAGGTTTATTGTGCCGATGGATCTATCGAACTATGTCTTCAGGGCGCAAGACCTTCCTATAATCATTTCCGGCACACTCCTTGCCTTGTACATCGTGTACCTTGCTGTGTTGTTTTTCCAATCTACCTCCGCAAACAAGCGCAGAGGATCGACCTCTCGGTCCACCAGAACCGTAAATCCCAAACTGGGATTTTTAGGCTTATTCGGTTTTGCCGGATTTTTAGGATTTTGGACTTACCGCGTCGACCAGACCATTTTCCCCTTCGTGTTTTTTGTGTTTTTCGGCTTTTTCGGATTTTTCTATGAGGGGAAAATGTCAAATACCCTGATAGACGAACGGTACAAAGAAAGCAAAATGAGAGCGCAAAGCACAGTGAACAAAACTGCTCTGTCCATTTTTTTGCAATACTGATTCTGGGACAGGGAAGGCTCATGGGGTGCCTTGAATACACCCTAATTGCTCTTGTTATTGTGATCGCTCTTTCCATAGCGCTTGAACTATTCCTCAGTGAGTATCTGCTATATCATTATGACCACGATGAACCGTTTGATGAAAGCGAGGAATAAACGTGCCTGATTTTGAATGCCGATTAAAAAAGTACAGGCTATTAAAAGATTTGACCCAAGAGCAGTTGGCGGCACAGGTAGGCGTGCGGCGGGAAACCATCATGCGGCTGGAAAAGGCACAATACAATCCCTCGCTTAAACTGGCGATCGATATTGCAAGGGTTGTCGAAGCGCCGATCGAAGAAATCTTTGTTTTCAAGTGATCTGTGCGGAACTAACCGGCCGGCAGTAAATGACGGTGTACTGCACGGCATGAAATGAGATAGCTGGCTTCTAAGCGTCAGTCCGCCAGTTAGCGTCTGGTCGGGGATGCCAAAAGGCCCTGGAAGCGCTGCTTCCAGGGCCTTTTTATTTTCTCTTATTTTATCGCACTGGGCAGGGCTCACGCCTGCATATCGGTCTGTCTGCGGTAGCTGCGCAGGAACAGGAGCGACATGACAAGGCACAACGCTTCGGAGAAGATCGGCGTATACCACACTGCGTCGCCGCCGAAGATCGCCGCGAGGAGAAGAAGCACTGCACTTTGCAGCGCCAGCCCGCGGCCGACCGAGATAGAGATGGCGGGCACGGGACACTCGATGGCGGTCATAAACCCACCGATGACGATGTTGAAGCCCAGCAGCAGATACGAAACGCTGTAGCGCCGGAACGCGCCGATGGAGTATTCGATCAGCGTATCGCCCGCGTGCGAGAGATATGCGCGCACGATCTGCGGCGCGAAGAAAAAGACGAGCAGAAACAGCGCCGGCGCGAAGATGCAGACGGTCGTGAGCGCGTAGCGCAGAAGTTTTTGACAGCCCGTGTGATCCTCTTTGCCGTAGTGATAGCTCACAAGCGGCTGCGAGCCCTGCGAGATGCCGACCATGAGGTTAATGACAATGGTGGTCACGTAGGCGATGACCGTGTAGGTCACGACGCCGTCCGTGCCGATGCACTTGAGCACCGTGCGGTTGAAGAGGAAGATCATCAGCCCCGTGCACAACTCTGTCACGCCGTCGGACAGGCCGATGGGCAGGATGCGCGCGTAAAGGTGAGGGTCGAAGCGAAATTTGCACAGCCGGAACGTGCACTTCTTGCTGAAAAAGTGGACAAAGTACGAGATACAGGTCACGAGCTGCGAGATGCCCGTGGCGACCGCCGCGCCGAACACGCCCATGTCGAGGTGAAAAATGGCGATATAGTCAAGCACGCAGTTCGTCAGGCATCCGCCGATAACCGTGAAGAGCGCGTAGCGCGGATAGCCGTCTGTCTTGACGAGCACTTCGAGATTGTAGGACACAAGGTAGCACACGCTGAACGGCGCGATGCCGAGAATATACTGCTTGACATAGTCAAGTGTGATCTCGTCTGCGCCGAGAAGGTACGCAAACGGCTCCAAAAAGAGCAGCACGAGCGCAGTGATGACCGCGCCAAGGGTCAGCAGCGTGGCAAAATTCTGAGAAAAGAGGGCGTTGGCCTCGCGCCGCTTCTCCTGCGCGATGAAAATGGCGATGAGCGTCGACGAGCCGACGGCGAAGAGCACGGCGATGGAAAAAAGCGCGTTGGTGAAGGGAATCGCGAGATTGACGGCGCTCATGGCATATTCGTTCACACCGATCGAGACCATAAGCCCGTCGACCATGGAGTAGAGCGAGAACACGACCTGTGAGGCCATCGTGGCGGAGACAAAACGGATGAAGTCATGTTTCAGACTTTTCCCCGAGAGTAACAAAATAACACATCCTTAAATTATAATATTTTATTATGCGTTGATCTGACCGATCCCAAAGCTCCCTGCGCGGAGGGCCGCCGCATCATAGACGGTGTGCGCCATAAGCGTCACCGTCCGTTTCCGGCGCTGCAAAACGCGTGCGGTCATGTCCTGAAGAAGTGACTCACCTCCATAGAAAAAATTTCCTTCCAGCATTTGGTGTGATCTGAAAACGCCGTCTGCGGCAAAAAGCGGCCAAATATAAGAAAAGCAGCCGCAAAAACGGCTGTATCTTCGACGCCAAGGCGGCTTTTGATCGGTCTATAGTTTTATTGTACCATAGGTTTGCCGGTTTTGCAATCACCTGTGCAAAACCGAAACACAAACGAAACACCTGCTCTCACCGCTGTCCTGCTCCCCGCTCCGTCCTTGTCAAGCGGCATAGGAGGCGGCCTGCCGATGCAGGCCGCCTCCTCTGTTTCCTTTTGGGCTTATCGCACGCTTCCCTCGCCGCCCATGAGGGCGGTCATCTCCTCGATGCGCTCGAGGGGGAACGGCGGCGCGCTGAGCGGCCGCATGGCGATACTCATGAGCTTCATCGGGTTGTCGTCCGCCGCCACGCGGTTGGAGCTGAGCGCTCCGCAGCGCTTGCAGCGGTGGATGATCGCCCACTCGCCGCCTCTTCGCACCCAGACGGCCACGGGCTCCATGATGCCGCCGCAGTCGCTTTCGCGGTCGCCCGGCTCAATGTCCACGTGCAGGCTCGATAAGCAGTTCGGGCAGTGGTTGCGATGGTCGCTGCCGGCGTTTTCCGGCGTGCAGAGCCGCCCGCAGACCTTGCAGGTGAAGGTGTCGCGGCAGGCGTGGGTCTTGTAATAGCCTTTTTCAAAGGTTTTGCGTTTGTTCTCGCGGTTCATGTAGTCCTCCTGAAAAGCATGGCTCTCGGGAGGAACGGCGTGTGTCAGTAAATTTGCCGGCCCTCCCGGTCAGCGCACACGCTCCAGTGACATCGTTTTAGACTTCAAAAAACGGCTCCTTCATTTCAAAAATTCCGGCAGCCCGGAAAGGCTTGCCGCAACTATCGTAACGCCGGAACGACCCGTTGTCAAGCGCTCCGCATTTTTCCCTCATTCCGCCGTGCGCAGCAGCAGGACGGTGACGTCATTGACGTTCGTACCCGTCGCGCCGGTCTTGATGAGTCCGCCGACCGCGCCGAGCGCATGGTAGGCGTCGTTATCATTGAGCGACTGCACAGCGTCAACACCCTTTTGGCGCATCAGCTGCGCTGTCTCGCCGTCGGCGATGCCGCCCGCGGCATCGGTCGGTCCGTCCGTCCCGTCGGAGCCGACGGAGAAGACGAGCGCGTTCGAAAGTCCCTCAATGCCGAGCGCCGCAGACAGCGCGATCTCCTGATTGCGCCCGCCGAGGACCTTTCCCCTCAGGTGGACGACCGTTTCGCCGCCCATGAGGAACGCAAGGTTTTTCCCGTCACGCGCATGCGTGCGCGCAATGGAAGCAAGCATGCTCCCCGCTTCGCGCGCCTCACAGCAGAGGCAATCGGTGAGTATCATCGGCTCGTAGCCGAGCGCTTCGCACGCCGCGGCGGCCGCCGCGCAGAGCTCGCGCACGCTGCCGGTGATCTGCGTTTCGACATTTGTAAGCGTTTTCGGCGTCTCCTGCGCCAGAAGCGCCCACGCCCGCTCCGACAGGCGCAGGCCGTACCTTTTCGCAATATCGAGCGCCTGCGCACAGCTTGAGCTGTCGGGATACGTGGGGCCCGAGGCGATCATGTCGAGCGGGTCGCCCAGAATATCGCTCAGCACGACAGCGAAGACCTGCGCCGGCGCGCAGTGCCGGGCGAAGCGTCCGCCCTTGACGGCGGAAAGCCGCTTGCGGATCGTGTTGATCTCCACGATGTCCGCGCTCGCGGCAAGAAGCTGATTCGTAACGTCCTGCAATTCCGCAAGCGGAAGCAGCGGCTTTTCAAAAAGCGCGCTGCCGCCGCCCGAGAGCAGAAAGACGACCGTGTCGCTCTCGGTCAAATCTTCCGTCAGCGCGAGCGCGGCGTCCGTGCCGCGCAGGGAGTTTTCGTCCGGCACGGGGTGCCCGCCCTCAAAGCACGCGACATCCGCGATCTCACCGTTCACGTGGCCGTACTTCGTCACGACCACACCGCCGCAGAAATTATCCTGCAAACACGCGCGGGCGGCGTGCGCCATCTGCCACGCGGCCTTTCCCGCCGCGACGAGGTACACCCTTCCTAAAAAGGTCTTGCCTTTCAGCGCGCGCTCGACCGCCGCGTCCGGCAGCACCGCCGCGATGGCGCGCGTGATGATCTTCTCCGCGTCCGCGCGCAGGTTATCCACAGGTTTCGACTTTTCCTGCATAAGCGCCGCTCCTTTTGAAAAAAGCTGCCGAAAAACAGCAGCTTTTTCGTTATCTTTTGATTTTACCATGCCCGTCTTACGGACACAAGCGGAATTCTCAGAATTCCAGCTTCTCCATGCGGTCGAACGCCTGCTTGAGCTGGTCAATGCTGACGGTGCAGGCGATGCGGAAGTGGTTTGCGCCGGTCTTGCCGAACGGGCTGCCCGCGCTGACGAGCACGTGCGCGCGCTCAAGTAACTCCTTGCAGAACTGCTTGTCGTCAAGCCCCGTCTTCTCCACGCCGGGGAAGAGGTAGAACGTGCCCTTCGGGCGCACGAGGCTCAGATACGGGATCTTCTCGATGCGGTCGGCAGAGTAGAAGATGCGGTCGCGGTACGCGGTCACGTACTTCTCGCGGATTTCCTTGCGCATCTCAAGCGCCTGAATCCCCGCGCGCTGGGAGATGGACGGCGCGGAGTAGACGAGCGAGCCGTTGATACGGTTCATCACGTCGAGGAATTCCGGCTCAGCAATGATAACGCCCACGCGCCAGCCGGTCATCAGGAAGTTTTTGGAAAAGCTGTTGAGCGTGATGGTGCGCTCGGCCATGCCGGGCAGTGTACGGATGGGGCGGAAGTCGCCCTCGTAGATGTAGGTCGTGTAAATTTCGTCCGCCGCGATGAGAAGATCATATTCCTTCGCCACGCGGGCAAGCATCTCCATGGTGGACAGGTCGTAGCCCATGCCGGTGGGGTTCGTGGGGTTATTGAAAATGATGGCCTTCGTGCGCGGCGTGATGGCAGCGCGCAGGCGCTCTTCGCTGATGGCATAGTCCTCCTCGGCGTAGGTCGGCACATCGACGCACACGCCGCCCGCCAGCTCGATCTGCGCGCGGTACAGCGCGAAATACGGGGAAAAGACGATGACCTCGTCGCCCGGGTCGAGGATGGCAAACATCGCCAGCGACATGCCGAGGCAGCTCGACGCGCTCACGAGCACGTGGTCGCGCGGAAGGCTCTGGTCGAAGTCCTCTTCCCACGCCTTGCAAACCGCGGAGATGAGCTCGGGGTCGCCCTTGGGGTCGCCGTAATGGGTGTAGCCCGCTTTGGCGTCGCGGAAGGCCGCGTTGATGATGGCCTCGTCGGTCGTAAAGTCCGTGTCGCCGATGCTCAGGTCGACAATGTCCTTGTATTTGGCCAGCGCAGCGGTGTCGAGCGTCAGGCCTGTGCCCGCGTTCTGGAAGCGCTTGGCAATAAAGTTTCGCTTCATGGGTGCCTCCTCCTTGCAGATCGCCGCGGCAGCCCGATTTTTCAAGCGGCGCGTAGAAATGCTGAATTTTATTGCAGTATATGGCAGATTCCGACAGAATGCAATCGGTAATGTCGATAGAATTCGAGGTTCGCGCGCTTTTCCATTTTGTTAACATGATAAAGCGTCATCGAACAATGAAAACAGAACCGGCGCAAAATGCGCCGGCTCTGCCGTTTTTCTTTACCACGGGATGGTTTTGAACTGCTCGATCTCGTCTTGATGCTGCACGCAGCGCACAAAGCGCTTGCGGTAGATCGTGTAGCAGCCGTTGCAGGCAAGGCATTTGCTCCCGTCCTGCGCGCCGCTTTTGAGCTTTGCGGCAAAGTCCGGCTCGCAGATGAGCGCGCGGCTCATCGACACGAGCGGGAAACCCTGTGCAAGGATCTCCTCCGCAGTCCCGCGCGAGAACACGCCGCCGACCGGGAAGAGCGGAATGCTGATCCCCTCGCGCGCCGCCTTGAGCGCGTCCAGATAGAACGGCGTCTTCTGCCGCGCGCGGCGGTTGAAGTCGATACCGCTGACCTCCACGCCGTCCACGCCGCAGCGCTCATAGAGCCGCAGCAGCGCGGGCAGATCGCCACAGCCGTTGCTGTCGGCCTTGACGATCATCGGGAAATCCGCGCCGCACGCCTCGCGCACCGCGCGCAGAATGCGCTCGATGAGGCGGAAGCGGTTTTCCAGGCTCCCGCCGTACTCGTCCGTACGCAGGTTTTCCTCAGGATTCAAAAAGTTCGAGAGCAGGTACCCGTGCGCGTTGTGGACCTGCACGCCGTCCGCGCCGCAGTCCTTGCACTTTTTCGCCGCAAAGGCGAACTGCTCAACCAGCCGGTCGAGCTCTTCCAAGGTAAAATCCTCGGGGTGCTTGGGCGGCGCGCCGTTCACGCTCTCGACGCCCTTGATACCGCTGTGGCTGAGCTGGAAGAAAAGCTTACCGCCGTACCGGTGCACGCCGTCGCAGGCGCGGCGGAGAAGCGTTTCATCCGTCGTCTCATCCAGCACGGGCTGGCCCGCGTCGGCGCGCTACATCTTGTCGACGCAGAAATGGCCGGTGATGACAAGGCCCACTTCGTTTTTCGCAAGCTCGATGAGCGTATCCGCCCAGAGCGGCGTCACCTGACCCTTTTCGTCAGACAGATGCTCGTTCGTCGCCGAGCGGACGATGCGGTTTTTGAGCTCGCACGTGCCGAGCTTTGCGGGGGTAAACAGGAGGTCCATAATCGTCTCTCCTTATAAGATCCGTTCGGCGATGAGCATCATCAGCGGCATCGTGACCGGCAGCAGCAGATTCGATTGCAGCACGCTCTTGCTCGCCATCTCGGGCGAGCGGTCATAGCGCACGCCGAAGATGCTGATGACCGTCGCCACGCTGCATCCGAGCACCATTATGATGCACAGGCACACCGTGCGGTTCCAGCCGGTAAAGCGCAGGATCACCGCCGCGATGAGCGGCATGACAACGCCGCGCAGCAGCGTGATGAAATACAAAATAGGCTTTTTGAGCACGTCGATGAGCGGGCTGCCGGAAAGAAGGCAGCCGATAATGATCATGGACGTCGGCAAAACGCAGTTGGCAAGACTGCTCAGGAATTGCAGCGGCGCACCGGTAAATTTCCATCCCGTGGCCAGCATGATGATCATGAGAACAGCTGAAATGTTCATCGGCGTAAGCATGCTCTTGAGCTGCTGCTTGAGATTATGATCTTTTTCGCGCCGGAAGCTCTGCATAATGAAAAGGAACATGTAGAGTGTGGCGCAGGGCACGGAAAGCGAGCCCAGTACCGTTCCTTCCGTGCCGAAAACCACCGTGCAGAGCGGGATGCCAACAAAGCCGTTGTTTGGATAGGCCACGCTGCGGGTGAAAACAAGCGAATCGTCCTCATTCAGCCGGAGCAGTTTTGCGATCGGCTTGGCCAGAAGTGTAAACAGAATGAAGCAGGACATATAAGCCAGTGCGATCTTAATGACCTGAGAAAACGGCATATCGCCGAAGTCGCCGCTCGCCGCGGCGAGCACGTTGCAGGGAAAAAACACGTCCAGCAGCAGCATGGAAAGGAGGTCTGCCCCCTTGCGATCCACTTTGCCCAACTTGCCCAGCAAAAAGCCGAGCATCATCATCGCTGCGAGAATCAAAACCTGCTGCAAAACCGTCTGTGCCATGTTATCCTACATCGTCCTTTATCTTGATCTAAATTACTTGAAATTCTCCTGCGCGTACTTCATCAGCTCCTCGCGGAAGTCGGGGTGCGCGATGGAGGCCATCGCCTCGGCGCGCTCGCGCAGCGTCTTGCCGGAAAGGCTTGCAATCCCGTACTCGGTCGCGACATACTGGATCATCGTGCGCGGGGCGGAAATCGTGCTGCCGCCGGGGATGGTGGCAAGGATGTTGCTCTTGCGCTCGCCGTCCTTTGTCACACGGGAAGAGTTGATGCAGATGAAGCCCTTGCCGCCCTTGGAGCGGTACGCCCCCTCGAGGAAGTCCATCTGGCCGCCGACGCCGGAGAGCTGGCGCGTGCCGGTGCTCTCGGCATTTTCTTGCCCCATGAGGTCGAGCTGCACGCCGCCGTTGATGCTGATGACGTTGCTCAGGCGCGAAATGCGCTCGACCGAGTGAATGTAGTCCAAGTCGCCGGGATGGAAAATATCCGGCTCGGCGTCGAGCCAGTCGTAAAGCTCCTGCGAGCCCATGGCGAGGTTCCACGCGGAAAGACCGGTGTCGAGTTCCTTGCGCGCGTTCGTCAGCTTGCCCGCCTGGTAGAGCTCAAGGAACGCATCGGAAATGGTACCGGTGTGGCAGCCGAGGTCCTTCTTGTCAGACTCGGCGAGCATCTTGGCGACCGTGTAGGGCACGCCGCCCACGCCGAGCGACAGCACCGCGCCATCGGGGATCTCATTCACCACAATCTTGGCGATGGCAATATCGGTCTCGCTGGGCGCGCGGTAGGAGCGCACGGGCAGCGGCTCATGCTCGCCCTCGACGATGTAGTCCGCTTCGGACAGGTGCACACGGTGCGAGCCGTCCACGCCCTGGAGCTTGGGATAGTGCTCGTTGATCTCGAAGATCAAGGTGCGGGCGCTCTCAAAGATCGTGCGCCAGGCATAGTTCGAAATGCCGAGGCCGCAGTAGCCGTTCTCGTCGGGCTTGGAGACTGGAACGAATGCCACATCGCAGCGGATGTGCTTGTCGCGATAGAGGTACGGCAACGAGCGAAGCATGACGGGCATGAATTTCACAAGGCCGTTTTTCTGGAGCTTGCGCTCATAATCGCCGACGTGCCAGCTGTAATAGCTGAAACTCTCCTGCTCGGGGTCTGCTTCGACAACCTCGATGCGCGGGCGGATCACAAGACCGCCGCGGACCTTGACGTCCTTCACTTCACCCTTGCGCGCGGCGAGGGCTTTGTCCAAAAGCTCGGGAAAACCCGCACCGAAGCCGTAGTCCACCCAGTCGCCGGGCTGCACAGCCTTGACAGCCTGCTCCGGCGTAACAAATTTAGCCTGATAGTCGTTCATAAAAATTCTCCCTTGGTTCGAATCGCTTTTAATGTAGCAGAATTTTCGCCGCTTGTAAATCGTTCCGAAGCGGAAAGCGACCTCAAATCTTGCCGTTTCGCGGCGCGGCGCATTTTTCTGTTGCGCCTCCGGCGCGATTCTGCTATGCTTGGTTCAGTATAACATTCCGCGCCAAAAGGAGGCAAAAGCGCCATGGTCAAAAATTATCAGGAAATGCTTTCGAGCGAGCACAGCGGTTTTATCCGTCACAACGGCATCCGCGTCGTTTCGGTCGACGAGGAAAAAAGCGTGCTGACCGCCGACGTCACGCCGGAAAATTCCAACATCTGGGGCGGCGTGCACGGCGGCTTTCTCTACGCGATGGCTGACACCGCCGCGGGCGCGTTCGCGCGCATCAACTACGGCCAGCACAACGTCACGCTGAACGGCTCGATCAACTATCTGCGCTCGACGGTGCAGTCCAAAGCGCTCACCGCCGTCGGCCGCGCGGTCAGAGTCGGCGGCCATATCGGCTTTTTCGAGGTCAATATCACCGACGACACCGGCGCGCTGATCGCCCGCGCCGAGATCAACATGTATTTTCTGAAAAAGTAAGAAACGCGCTAAAAGGGAGCGCATCGGGCAAGGCCCGATGCGCTCCCTTTTTCATTCTTGTGCTGTAGCCGCTCAGTTTTTCTGGCTTTTGCCCTTGATCAGCGCCGTCACCGCTTCGGCGACGGGCTTGCGGTCCGCGTCAAGGAAGAACACCTTGACCTTCGCCGCCTTCGACCAGTCGGCGTTCGCCCACTTGAGCGTCACGGTTTCTTCATCCTCCGCAGCTTCGCTCGCGGCATAGGCCAGGAATCTGCCGTCCTCGGCGTAGAGCGCCGCAGCGTAGTAAACCGCGTCCGCCTGCTTTTGGACTGTGACCTTGTTCTCGCCCATGCTCACGATGCCGCTGTCAGGGTCGTTCGCCTTCACCACGATGGCATAGGTCGAGAAGTGCTTGAGCGTCAGCACGGCGTTTCCGTCGCGGTAGGCCACCTCAACCGGCTCCTTTGTGCCGTCATCGGCAAGATACCAAGCCTGCAGCACACCCTGTTGCGTCCACGTAAACGGAACGGAGACGGTCACCTTGCCGTTAAAGCGGTGAATTTCCGTTCCGTTTGCCGTCAGGCTCACATCAAGCACCATGCCCTGTTCGATATCGCCGATGATCTCGGTCTGATCGCTGCTCAGTGCATCGCCGGTGCTGACATGCAGCTGAAGATGTATCCGCTGCGGCAAAGTTATCCGCATCCCGCGTGAGGCGATTTTCGAATTCTTGAATTCATAAAAATTTTTTGGGGGGAGGGACAAGTTTCTCTCCCCCTTTTCTATTTTACAATGTGACATCAATTAGGCAATAGGAGGAAACGCTATGCCCCGCAAATCAAATTCTCGCGCCGCACAGGGCGCGGGCACGATTAGGAAGAAGACCGTCACACGCAAGGGCACTGCATACACCTACTGGGAGGTCCGCACCACAACGGGCTATGATTCTGGCACAGGTAGGCAGATTCAACGCTCATTTTCGGGCAAAACCCAAAAAGATGTACGAGAAAAGATGCAGGCCATAGCCATCGAGCTTAACAATGGGACTTACAAGGAGCCGCTGAAGATGACCGTGGGCGAGTGGCTCGATATTTGGGCAAAAGATTATCTAAACAATGTCAAGCCTCGCACACGAGAGATTTATGCAGCCTCGATCCGCAATCATTTAAAGCCCGCCTTGGGTACCATTCGCTTAGAAGCGCTCGACACACCGACGATCCAAGCATTTTATAATGGACTCAGCTCACCTTGTAAGACACGCGATCATGCTCTCTCCTAAAACAATAAGAGGTCTTCATGGCATTCTTCACAAGGCTCTTAATCAAGCTGCTGCTATTGGCTACTTGAGATTTAATCCCGCTGATGCCTGCAATATCCCCAAGGTAGTCCGTAAAGAGTTAACGCCGCTCGATACCGAAGACATACAGAAATTCCTCACTGAAATTCGCGGCAATCCATTTGAAATTCTACTGTCGGTAACTCTTTTTGGGAGATTGCGTGAGGGTGAGGTACTGGCTCTCAGTTGGCACAATATTGACTTTGAATACGGTATGGTTCTTATCTGCCAGTTACAGCGCTTTCGCGAGGGTAAGGGCGTTTACCGCATTGTACCCACCAAAAACAGCAAAGGTCGGACTATCAAACCTGCCACAGCCGTAATGGATCTGCTCAAGCGCCAAAAAGCAATACAGGCAGAAATGCGGCTTAAAGCCGGTACAGCTTGGGAAAATAATGACTTTGTCTTCACAAATGAATGCGGACATCACTTTGATAACTCGACCATCTACCGTGCTTTTAAAAAGGCCGCAACAGCATTTGGACGCCCTGACGCTCGCTTTCACGACCTGCGGCCCTCTTACGCAGTCGCCGCTATACCTCTGTCGCCTCCTTACAACAAGGATGACTCCGGCCTACCCCCGCTGCCCGGCATACTTGCGGAACACATCAAACAGCCGCCGCTCAACCTCACGGCTCTGCTTGTCCTGTTCCTGCGGGGAAAAAACGGGGGTGAGATTTTTGACGGTAATCGTACGATCTCCGAGAACAGCCGTTTTCACTTCACTTTTATATTTGACCTGCGCCTGCATAAAATCCCTCCCATACGATAATAGAAACAGAATGTTGGAAACACCAAGGGCCAGCACCGCAAAAGTGCTGGCCCTTGGTCGTCGGCACCTCTGGACAAAGTGTCCAGAGGTTTTGCGTGCTTTAGGAGCGCCGCGCTCATTTTCTTGCTCCGTCATAAGACAGCCATACTCGGCAGCGGCGCTCCCCCACAAAGGGGGCGGCGGTCTGCGGCCCCCGCGCCTCCTTTGCTGAGAGGAAACTTCCTCTCACATACCACCAGAAAAAGAGGGGTGAATGGAGATGGTAACTTAGAAATTTTCCTGCAAATATTTTTTCATGCGCTCAATTCCGCATTTCACGGAGCAGCGAACGGCGCTCTTGTCCACACCCTCCTCGCGGGCAATCTGGCGGTAGCTCTTTCCAAGGATCAAATGAGCGTCCACGCGGCGACCCTGAATTTCCGGCAAGGAGTTGAGGGCGTTCCACAGCCGGAAGAACAGCTCCTTGCGATCCATAAGTTCCTGGGGGCTGGGCTCGTGCAGGCAGGCGGAGTATTCGATCCCATCGTCACAATCCAGGGAATAATAAGCCTTGTTGTAGCGCACCCGTTCCGCATGGGCGGCCTCGCGCCGCTTACTGGCTATGAGTTCCTCGGCTACCTCGTCAGGCACCTCCACCAGCACGTCCGTTAAGTACCAATAATAAAAATCTTTCAGATTGATCGTTGTCATAGCTTGTCCTCCATTTTGTTTCGGTTGATGGGTTGAACGGAAACAAAATGGGGAGCTGGCGGGGAGCGGCACCCTGGGGAGCCGCCCCGCACCTCTGGACAAAGTGTCCAGAAGCCGGACAAACAAAATGCGCCTGCGTAGCACAAGGCCACGCAAGCGCGTGAAACGACAAATTCACTTATATACTGCCAAATTTCGCATCCACCACCGAACTGCTCCTGTTCGGTGGATGAGCTTTTTTTGACAGGTTAGGGGGATGGAAAAAGGCCACGACGATACCTCCTGGACACCGCCGTATCCTTAAAAAAGGGCGACTTTAACACACCCCCCGTATTCTTAATATTTCAAAAAAGAAAACGGCGGCTTTGATTTTGATATTTCAAGGCCGCTGTTCTCTAACTTCGCGCAAATCTGCTATTAGCGGCTCTGTGCGAATGATTTATGAAACTTGGTGTTTTGCAAATACGCGGCGAGATATAACTGCGCCAATTCCTAAAAAGAGCAGTGCTGTCGGGATTGCCCACACCGCATACAATATACCGTTACTCATTTGTTCCACTGATAAGAGCGAAACGGCTTGCACATGATACAAAGGTAAAAGCCCAATCAAGCGGAACAACGAATTTGCTTCTGTGATTGGCAGCAAAACCGGAAAAAGAAAAATTGCCATAGACGCAACGAAAGCTACAATCTGATTTTTACTGATTGCAGATATAAGCAGCGTAATTCCCGTTACGCTGAGAGTACAGGTAAACGCCAAAAGGATTTGATATTTTAGCAACGTTCCACAAGTGATATTGAAAGGAATGAACCCCTCTGCATAGTCGCTGGGAGCGAATAGAATACTACAATCCAGCCCTTCCGTTCCGTAAAAGATAAGAGCAAGAAGCAAGTTAAAAGCCGCAACCAGCGCGGTAGTGAGAATGGCGGTAAGAATACCTGCTGCTACCTTTGCAGTAGCGCATTTGGTTTTGCCGTATTTGCTTGTCAATATGATATTGTCAACGCCTTCATACTCTCCGGAGAAAATCGGAGCAAGCATGATGATAACCGCAAGAGCAAGCACGATAAAAACCCGCACCATGTTTTTACTTGTTGAAAGCCAACCATCTACATAGCCAATTTTGATTTCTTCATTACCGAACACATCCGAAACACTTAATCCGTTCCAATTTCCCTCTTTATCAGAAAATCGGGAAAAGGCGGCGGATTGTGTAGCGTTTTGATACAGGTACATCGCATTGAGACCATGCAGATCATGGGTCGGCGCAAAGTCATTCATCATTTGCTGTACTTTTTCGTCGGTCAATATTCCCTCGTATTTCGCGGCAATTTCCTTGTCGATTTCTACTGCCGTTTTACCTGAACCTTCCGCACTTACACCGTCAAAAGCATATTTGTTTTGATAGGTAGAAAAGGAAATCAAGACAGAAAACAGAAGTATTCCAACCAGAACAATCAAAGATAAACGCTTTGAAAATACTTTTCGCAGTTCAAAAAGAATTAGTTTTTTCATTCTTCACAACCCCCTTTGAAATAGAACAGGTACAAATCTTCCAAAGTAGGCTGCACCCTTACCACATTTTCCATAGGCGGACGATCTCCAATAATCCGTAAGATTGTCTGATTTCCGCTGATGTTACGCAGATTGCTTGTATTGTAGGCAGCCGCGTATTTTTCCGCATAGGCAGTCGGAACCGTACATTCCCATACTTGACCGTCGATTTCAGAAGTAATCTCCTGCGGATTTCCAAAATGAATGATCTGACCGGATTTCATCATAATGATTTCCTCTGCAATAAACTCCACATCGGAAACAATATGCGTAGACAGAATTACAATGCGGTCTTTGGAAAAGGCGCTGATCAAATTGCGGAAACGGACGCGCTCTTTCGGGTCAAGCCCTGCCGTTGGCTCGTCTAAAATCAAAATGCGGGGGTCATTGAGCATGGCTTGTGCAATTCCTAAACGCTGTTTCATGCCTCCCGAAAAAGTTTTGATTTTGTGCTTACTTTCCCTTGATAAGTCTACTGCTTCCAGCAACTCTTTTGACTTCTTACGCGCCGCCTTTTCGTCCAATCCTTTCAGAGCCGAAACGTAGATCAAAAAGTCATACGCCGAAAAGTCGGGGTAATACCCGAAGTGCTGCGGCAAGTAGCCTAAGAGGTTTCGATATTTCTCACCCAGTTCAACAATGTTCCTGCCATTCAGCAGGATTTTGCCGGAAGTAGGCGTTTGAATATTGCAGAGTAGCCGCATAAGCGTTGTTTTTCCTGCGCCATTTGCGCCCAGCAAACCGTAAACGCCATTTGTCAAGGTGATGTTCAAGGCGTTCACAGCCGTTTTAGAGCCGAACTTTTTTGTCAGACCGATTGTCTTTAATTCCATAAAAAACGCTCCTTTCTCCATAGGGAGCAATAAAAATACTCTCCATGTGTTTTCATGGAGAGTATAAAGGGGAAATATCTACTTTTTATCTACAAAGTGGAAGATTTGAAATAGGCAGATACATTCGCTCCGTTGACGGTATTCCGAATTTGCAAATAGCCGTTATGGTGTTCACAAAGCAGCTTGCAAATATATAACCCAAGTCCGAAATGCTCAGAATGGTTGCTTTCCCCTGTGAAGTACGGATTTGCAGCTTTTTGTAGGCTGTCTTTATCAAAACCATTCCCATCGTCCGATACGGAAAGCAGCAAACCGTTGTCATGCAAGGTGAAAGATATTGTTACTAAAGTCCGGGCATACCGCACAGCGTTAGAAATCAAGTTGTTGCATACCTGTGAGATAAATGCACTGTCAAGAGAAAGTTGCAAAACAGATATGTCATTTTGTAAAATCAACTCTTTTCCGTTTTTCGTACAAATGATTTTTGCACTGTCATACAAAGAAGATAGCCGGGTAGGGGCTATGCCACTCGTTGAGGGTGCGGGCAATCTGGTTGAGAT
>OIWQ01002099.1_pt1 | contig 21567 bp, 23 predicted proteins | sample 1587571 | NCBI WGS metagenome assembly OIWQ01 (sample SAMEA3888910, study PRJEB22519) | human gut metagenome | biome: human gut; feature: human-associated habitat; material: faeces | place: Denmark | collected 2010 | reverse complement strand
GTATCTTTGCAAGGATCCTATGGAACTGGTTATGGACATCGGTGGTATAGAGATTACGGTTATCTATTCCGATAAAACACGTTATAAACAGGAATACATGGTAACCGGTGATTTTTTTAGAGACCTATTTGTAGAAATCAGGCATATGATTCCTGAGACAGAATATATGCCTGCAGTGTTACTATTGGCAGAAGATTTTCATGAGGAACAGGAGGAATAGGAGATGGCAATCAATTTTAATCAGAACAGTACATTTAATTTAAAGCCGATCAATAAGGAGTCGGTAAGAGGTGAAGTCATGGGACTTTTGGTGAATGGAGAGGAAATCGCCTATGCATTCCAGACGGTAAGAGATCAGCTGATATTCACCAACAAGAGAATTATCGCAGTCGATGTTCAGGGAATCACGGGAAAGCGAAAGTCTTTTACGACTCTGCCATATTCCAAAATCCAGTATTTTTCAATTCAGACACCGGGATTTATGGAAGCATTCCCTGATTCAGAACTGTTCCTTATGTTTTCCAGTGGCTTTACGGCAACCTTTGAATTTAAGGAAAAAGTGGATGTAGGAATACTGGGACGGCTGATATCGCAGTATATTTTGTAATCATTAGAGTAATCGGAGGATAAACTGGATTCATACCGGGCAGGTGTACCTATGCGAAAGATAACGATTGAATGGTCGTATCCCATGGAAATTGAGAGCATTCTTTATGATAAAAGAATGTCTGATATCGGGATATATTATATTACAAGAAGATTTGGAAACCACATATCTGATCTGTATATCGGAAAGACTGTATATAGCTTTGGGAGCAGACTGGAGAGTCATTACTGGTACTGGCTTGATAAATACAGGGGAAAGAAGTATGTGAGACTTGGAACCATAGTAAAGCCTAAAAATATCAGTGAAGATGATTTAAAACAGCTGATTGGCGATGCAGAAGCAACTCTGATTTATTGCCTTGGGGATCAGCTTCTTCAAAACAAAATGTGTACCATATCGTGTAATCCATCGCAGCTCCTTATGATAACGAACATTGGAAGAAGAGGAAACATTCCAGAACAGGTTTTTATCTCGGATGAAGACTGGATTGTGTAGGGAGATATATGAAAGAACGGGATATAAGAGCAGTAGAGAGCATGGTAAGATGTGGAATAGACCTTGAGGGTTTATGTGCAGTATTTACAACATTTCCAAAGGAAGAAGTAATTGAAATCTATTATAGACTTCATGCGGAAAGTGGCAGAGAAGAAGTAGCGCAGGGAATCAAAATGAACTGTTCGTAAAACTGGAGGAAGTAAAATGTGTGGTCGTTACTATGTGGATGACGATACAGCAGAAGAAATAGAAAAGGTAATACGGCTTGTGGATGCAAAGGTAAACGGAAAGCTGCCAGTGATGGAACATATCCATAAAGGTGATGTCCGTCCGTCAGAGGTTGCGCCGGTACTGTTAAAAAGAGGAAATATCCTTACCATTTGCAATGAACGTTGGGGATTCCCGGGAAAAGAGGGAAAAACACTTGTCATAAATGCAAGAAGCGAAACTGTGAATGAAAGACCGATGTTTTCTGATAGTGTAGCACACCGGAGAATTGCCATACCTGCAGCTGGATTTTATGAGTGGAATAAGGATAAAAAGAAATATACTTTTCGAAGAAAAGATAAGAACCTTTTATGGATGGCAGGATTTTATAACCGATTTGGGGAGGAAGACCGCTTTGTGATTCTTACCACCGGAGCAAATGCATCTATGGAACCGGTACATGACAGGATGCCCTTAATTCTGGAAGAGGATGAAATAATCCCCTGGATCATGGAGGATGGGAGTTGTGGCAAGATCCTTAAGAAAGCTCCCTGCCAGCTGAACCGAAGTACAGAGTATGAACAGCTAAGCCTGTTCTAAGAAGAACATATTGGAGAAGAACGTTTCATGAAGTACAGGATAGAGAAGAATTGTACATCTCAGAGAGAGTACGAGGTAAATGAGAAGGAAGAACTATTTTTTGATAGACTATATGATTCCCTGCCGGAAGGAGACAGATTGTTTATTCACCTGTATCGTATGAGTAATGGGACATTGTCCGTGTAGTATAAAACATATCCCATAGGTAAGATTAAACTGCAGGGAAGAGTATTCTCCATGCAGATTTTAAAGGGACTCAGTTCCGTGAAAAATGTAGACGGATCATTAGAGGATTTTCTGGAACATATTCCAGACTGGTGTAAGTATATCAGGCTGCATTGCAAATAATGTGAGCAAAGGAGCAGTGTAAGACGGCTCTTTTTTTATCGGGAGATACGGAAATTTGTCAATAATTACATCTTGAATACCGAACGTGTGTTTGCTATAATGTACAGACAGGAGGCGAACATACGTTTGAAAAACATTATATTTCATGTAGATGTGAATTCCGCATTTTTGTCCTGGGAGGCAACCTACAGGCTGCATCATAAGGGCGGTACACTGGATATACGGACGGTTCCTTCTGCTGTAGGTGGAGATATGAGTATGCGCCACGGGATCATTCTTGCGAAATCAATCCCAGCAAAGAAATACCGTATCACCACAGGGGAAACCATACTGGAAGCAAAGAGGAAATGTCCGAATCTTTTACTGGTACCACCGAATTACGGTATGTATGAGCAGTGCTCGAAGGCCTTTATGGAGATTTTAAAAGAGTACTCTGACAATGTGGAACAATATAGCATTGATGAAGCTTTTGTGGATATGTCAGAAACGTGTCACCTATTCGGAAGTCCTGTAGAAACAGCAAATCAGATAAAGGACAGAGTGTATAACGAACTGGGATTTACCGTAAATATCGGGATATCATCAAACAAACTGCTTGCAAAAATGGCATCTGATTTTGAAAAACCGGATAAGGTGCATACGCTGTACCCGGAGGAGATGGAAGAAAAGATGTGGTCTCTCCCGGTATCGGATTTGTTTTTTGTGGGAAGAGCAACGACAAAGAAATTGCTTAACCTTGGGATAATGACGATAGGAGAACTGGCAAAGACGGATCCGGTATGGCTCAAAACAGTACTTAAGAAGCAGGGAGAAATCGTCTGGAACTTTGCCAATGGCATAGATTTTTCACCGGTCGTGTCTGTGGCACCGCCTAATAAGGGATATGGTAACAGCACAACGACACCTTATGATGTAGTGGATGAAGAAACAGCAAGGAAAGTGTTACTTGCTCTTTCGGAAACGGTTGGATCGAGACTAAGAAAAGATCATGTGGAGATTGAACTTGTATCAGTGGGGATCCGATATTCTGATCTGTCATATGTATCCCATCAGAAAAGACTTAAGACATCCACAGATCTTACGATGGAAATATATGATGCAGCCTGTGAATTGTTTGTAGCATTGTGGAATGGATATCCGATCAGACATTTAGGGGTGCATACAGGTAAGGTGCAGGACTGTGATTTTTCAAGGCAGCTGGTACTTTTTGATGATACTGATTATGAAAAATTGTCCAAGGTGGATGACACGATAGATGTTATCCGGAAAAGATTTGGAAATGATGCAGTAAAAAGAGCAGTTTTTGTGAATCAGCCGATAGACCATATGTCCGGTGGAATATCGAGAGAGAAGAGAAGCGTAGATTACAGTAAAATTGTCGTGGACTAGATGGAGGCAGCATATGGCATTTGGAATAGGCATAAATAATGAAAACCAAGATGCCGGTATGATACGGGGATCACAGCAGGATATTGCCTGTGAGTGCTGGTTTACACAAAAGGGAAAAATCATTCCACTAATGATAAAGGTACAGGATGAAGATGGAGAAATCCGTTGCATCAAACAGATCGAAGTCCATTCGCAGGAAGCAAAGATGTATGCCGGGATCCCATCGGTAGAGTTTGACTGCACCATCGTGATTATGAAGCAAAAGATTCCAGTAAAACTTTTGTATTTCCAGACAGAAAACAGATGGGCATTAAATTACAGATAAGCAAACTTACGAGTGTTTGCAATTTACAGGTGGAACGTATTATAATCCCATCTTTGACACTTTATAGAGCCAAAAACAGCCATAACCTCAGTATTTATCATGGGTGTGGCTGTTTTCGTTTTTGCATCGATATGTACTATTTTTGAAATTGTGCTATTTTTTCTGCTTCGTTTCCTTGATAATTGTCCGCATATCTGCCTTAGAGATGAATTCGTAATCCGTTCGGAACCCGAAAGCTGTGTGCAATGCATCTGTCAGTTTCGTTCGTTTGTAGGAAGGAATGTAGCCGCTGTCTTTGGACAGCAGGGTCATATTCATTTCCCGGAGTGTCTTCAAAATTTCGCTGCAGGTGAATTCTTCCCCCAGCTTCTTTTCCAATAGCCGGTATACCAGAAGGCTGATGTAACAGGTCAGAAAGTGGGCTTTTATGCTGTCTTCCCGTCTTACAAAAACGGGCTGTGCCTCGAATTCCGTTTTCATGATCCGGAAGTTTTCTTCAATCTCCCAGCGGCGTCTGTTGATGTTGATGATGTCACGGACATCCCCTTCCAGGTTCGTTACAACTGCATAAAAGCCATCATACATGGATTCTTCTCGGATACGCTCTTCGTCCAGTTGGAAAATCTGTTTCTGTGCGATCTCTCCGTCACCTGAAGGTGAAGCAAGTCTTATCCTGAAAATGTACAAGAATGGTTTCACAGCAGAGCAGATCGCTGCAGCAACAGATAAAGAAGTAGAAGAAGTAAAGGCAATTCTTGCCAGTGAAAAATAGTGTAAAAAGAGTGAAAAAATAATGGAAAAAGTCTTCCTGTTTGGATGTAATAATATTCGAAAGGAAGGCTTTTTCTTTAGAATGAAAGACAGTAGATCAAGAGGGTCTACTGTTTTTTTGTGGAAGTATAGTTCCTGTTGTCAAAACAGGAACGGTACATGACAGTCTGTGTATGAAATATTGAGATTCCCCGGCGGATTCGATAAAATCGTCATAACAAATGGAAAGGCGGTGCCGGTGTGATGAAAAAAATAAGTCTGAATAACAACTGGATCTGTAAGAGGGCGGGGCAGCCGGAACAGGGTATGACGGTGAATATTCCGCATGACGCAATGCAGATGGATGAAAAGGATGAGCTGAGCGCCGGTGGTGTACATAATGGGTGGTATGTATGCCATGATTATATTTACGAGAAGGCATTTTGTGCGTCGGAAGACTGGAGAGAAAAGAGAGTAATTCTGGAATTTGAGGGTATCTACAAAAATGCAACGGTGAGAGGATTGCTGTACATGAGTATGGATATACCGAATTTTATATCGATATTTCTGAAAGACTTTGTTATGAGAAAGACAATAGTATAAAGGTGTATGTTTCGAACAGCGAGCAGCCGAATAGCAGATGGTATTCCGGAACGGGAATCTACCGGCCGGTGTGGCTGTATCTGCTTCCGGTGGAACATATAGAGATGGATGGGATCCGTATCACGACTTTGCCAGGAGAGATTCCTGCCATAGGAATTGATATTGCGACGACAGGCGACGGAGAACTCGATATAGAAATTTTGGAAAAAGGACAGCTGCTTACAAAAGTAAGCAGTCGTGCAGAACAGAAAAAGTGTCATTTGGAAATATCTCTACCGCAGGCGAAACGCTGGATGCCGGAACAGCCGCAGCTGTATCTGTGCAGAGTAACTTTTGGAGAAGACCAGAGAGAGGAACGATTCGGAATCCGTGAGATCCGATGCGATGCGCAGAATGGATTCTGCATCAATGGAAAAAGAATCATTTTAAGAGGAGCCTGTATCCATCATGATAATGGATTACTGGGAGCCTGTGCGTATGATTATGCCGAATATCGTAAGATCCGGATACTGAAGGAAAATGGTTATAATGCAATCCGGTCGGCGCACAATCCATGTTCCAAGGCAATGCTGCGAGCCTGTGACGAGTTGGGAATGCTGGTACTGGATGAATATGTGGATGTATGGTACATTCACAAGACGAAATATGACTATGCCGACAGAGTAATACAGAATTATGAGACAGATCTGAAGGCAATGACTGACAAAGACTATAATCATCCCAGCGTTGTGATGTATTCTATTGGAAATGAAGTATCTGAGACTGCACAGAAAAAAGGAATCGAGCTGTGTGGAAAGATGACGCAGAAGCTTCATGAGCTGGATGGAACCAGACCGGTTACCTGTGGCATCAATATCTTTTTTAACTTTTTGAGTTCCATTGGTTTTGGTGTGTACAGTGACAAAAAAGCGGAGCAGGAAACAAAAAACAGTAAACGTAAGAAAGTAGGAAGTGAATTTTTTAACAGTCTGGCAGGAATATTGGGTGCCGGTTTTATGAAGTTTGGGGCAACACTATATCCCTGCGATCTGAAGACGAGGGATGCTTTTGGAAAACTGGATATTGCCGGATATAATTATGGAATCAACCGGTATCGGCATGATTTGAAAAAATACCCCTCCCGTTTAATCCTCGGAAGCGAGACTTTTTGTTCGGATGCTGCAAAATTCTATCAGCTGGCACAGAAAAATCCGCGTATCATCGGAGACTTTGTATGGGCGGGCATGGATTATCTGGGAGAAGTCGGTGTGGGAGCATGGGAGTATGCAGATTATGCTCCGCGGTTTGACGGTGGAAAGGGCTGGGTCAGCGCAGGTTCCGGAAGAATCGATCTGACAGGGAAACCGCTGGCAGAGATGGCATATACGCAGGTCGCTTTCGGACTGAGAGAGCTGGCAGTAGGTGTGATCCCGGTGAATCATACGAAGGATAAACATTCCCCTTCTGCATGGAAGATGTCTAACGCTTTGGAGAGCTGGTCATATGAAGGCTATGATGGAGAGACAGCGTGCGTTGAAGTAAGCACTGGTGCAGCTTACGTGGAATTCATATTAAATGACGAGATTATTAGAAAAAGGAAAGTAAAAAACAGAGAATGCTTTCAGACGAAAATCCCTTACAGGAGCGGGACATTACAGATAAAAGCATATGCGGCTGACGGCAGCCTGATTGCAGAACAGCGGCTGCAGACCGCAGGACGTGAGACACAGCTTCGAATGTTCCCAGAACAGACCACAATAGACACTTCGGAACTGTGTTATATTAGAATATGTTATACAGATGAGAATGGAATTCTAAAACCGTTAATCCGAGATGAATTACGGGTGGAAGTGAGCGGAGGAATCCTGCTCGGATTTGGAAATGCCTGTCCTTATCATGAGAGGAGCTATAAAGGCGATGTGACGGATACCTATTATGGAGAAGCGCTGGCAATCATTCAGCCTCAGGAGATGGGAGAGATAACGGTTCGGGCGACCGGAAGCTACGGAACGGCAGAAACCAAAATAAAAGTTCGAGTGTAATTAGATGTACGGCAGGGAGGATAAGCGATGAAAGAACGGTGGAAGAAATTTGAACAGTCACATCCTAAACTGGCAAAATGGGTTTATCAGTTGTTTTATTTCTGGGTATTCAGTATGAGTGTTACGATATTCCAATATCTGGCATTTACCTTTTTACCTTATTTGTTTGGAAAAACACTGGCAGCCAGAGAGTTTATGTGGCCACAGATTCCCATTCACATTGGCAACATCGATTATAAGTGGAATATTTTAGGGTATGAGGTGTTAAAAGATGCTGAGGGTACCGTGCTCATAGGTGGTGGATTGGGATATTTCCTCAGCTATGAACTGGGAACATTTCTGGCACAGTGTATCAATTTTCCCTTGCAGAGGAATATTACGTTCCACAGCAAAGGAAAGATATCATGGCAGATTTTCTGGTACTTTATTGCGTGGTTATTGATATCTTTTGTATGTAATGCGGTGAACGGATTATGGATACCGCTGGCGCAGATATATTTCACACCAGCAGTCTATAATCTATTGGTTACTTTTATCACCGGCGGTGTGTCGATGGTCATTTATTTCTTTGTCTTTAAAATAATATTCCCGGAGGGCGAAAGGGAACATGGAAAATAAACAGAATATATGGTAAAATACAGGGGATGGTATCCACAAAGCTATGCAGGGTATCATGCCCTTGTTTTGCACTAATGAAAAGATATATCAGGAGAGGGTGGAAGCTATGAAAGCGGCAATTATAGATGATGAGGTCAGGGATCAGGACAGGCTTGCGGAATGTTTTAAGAGAATACGAGCAGAACTGAAAGAGCCGATGGAGGTACAGAAATTCCTGTCCGGGGAAGAGTTTCTCCGGGCGAAGGACGACTCTTTTGATCTGATTTGTCTGGATATTGACATGAAAGGGAAAAATGGAATCCAAATTGCTAAGGAAATCCGGAAAAATAATACGCAGGTATTTATTATTTTCATAACGAATATGGCACAGATGGCAATCCGTGGATACGAGGTGCAGGCATTTGATTTTATATTGAAACCGGTCAACTATTTTTCGTTTTCCATGAAAATAAAAAATCTGGCAAATCTGGTGAACAGCAGAAAGACGAAAAAAATCATTATTACTACGGAGAACGGGATGCGCAGAATTACCACGGATGAACTGCGATATGTAGAAGTTAATGGACATTATTTGTATTATCACACAGGCAATGAAGTATTAAAAAAGAAAATGACAATGAAAGATGCAGAAAAAGAACTGGAGCAATATTCGTTCTGCAGATGCAATAACTGCTATCTTGTAAATCTGAAATACGTTGAATGTGTGGAAAGAGATGATGTGAATGTAGGTGGGGTGTGGCTGAAAATAAGCCGACCGAGGAAAAAAGAGTTCCTGCAGGCACTGGCGAATTACATGGGAGGAATCAGAGAAGAATGGTAGAATATTGGAATCGGATATCTTATACGGTACAGCTTATTCTGGCGTGTCTGGTATTTATGATGCCTGCGGAAAAGAGACTTCATTTTTATTTGCGGACAGGATTGTTTTCGGCAATATTTATCGTAGGAACTTTTTGCTACAATACGATCTTTGGAATCCCGGAGGGAGGAATTGCGTATTTTATTTATTGGGCGGTGTATATTGTCGTTGCAGCGCTGTTTTGCTGGAATGGATTAAAGGTTCCGGTATCGGAAGCGGTCTATTGCATGATCTTTGCTGTGGGAATGCAGCATATAGCTTTTGATATGTATATCATATTTCAGATTGCATGGGGAGAGAGTTTTGCTGTTCCGATAATTATATTTGTGATTGTCTATGTGTTGTTTTATATTTTCCTGGCAAGGAGACTTACGCACAGAGGCAGATTCATTGTGACAAGACGTTCGTTGTTTTCGATGCTGACGATCGTTATGCTGGTCTGGATGCTGAGCATTATGAATAACAGCGGAATCGACGGATTCGAAGCAGGAATCTGGCAGCAGGTAATCTACAGAATGACAGATGGATTGTGCTGTTTTTATGTCCTGTGGGTACAGTTAAATCAAAAGGAAAATTTGAGCCTGCAGAGGGAACTGGATGGAATTCGGTTTATGTGGCAGCAACAGGAACGGCAATATGAGATCACCAGTGATACGATTGAGAATATTAACCGTAAATGTCATGACCTGAAATATCAGATCCACAATCTGAGTGATATCACAGATGAGACCGAAAAAAGAGAATATCTGCAGGAACTGGAACGGGATATCATGATCTACGATGTTTCCCTGCAGACGGGTAACAGGGCGCTGGATGTTGTTTTGATGGAAAAGGGATTGTTCTGCAAAAATCATGAAATCCAGTGGTCCTGCATGGTGGATGGAAGCCGGATGAATTTTATGAAAGCGGAAGATATCTACGGTATTTTTGGTAATGCGCTGGACAATGCAATCGAGGCATGCGAGAAAAATCAAAAAGAGAAGAGAATTATTTGTCGGATTGCCAGAGAAGCGGACGAAGTAAATATATTTGTAGAAAATACTGGTTATTCAGTTTCAAAATTATTATCAGGGCGATCTGGAATTCCGGAATGGGATTCCCCGAACGACGAAGCAGAATAAACAGGATCATGGCTATGGCATGAAAAGCATTCGCTATACTGTGGAAAAATATAACGGAACGGTCACAGTGAGTACCAAAAACAATATTTTTACTCTGCAAATATTGATTCCGCTTGCCTGATGTTGCAGGATATGCACACAGAAAGACAGCATGGGTATAACATATTGTGCTTTTAATTGGCTTCTCCTACAATGAATTCAACGATATTGGTGTACACATAGCGTAATTCAAAGAAAGGGAGGAAAATTATGGGAAAAAGAAATAAAAGTAATCTGGTGCTCCGTGGAACTGCCAGTGTATCCGCATTTTTGCTTGCTTTTACTTCTTTTGGATCTGTATGTGCAGAAAGCTATGCATCGCAGGTAAATTCATTTTTAGGGGTAAAGACATCAAAAATGGTGTCGAATTCTGACAGCACAGATACAACGGCTGCCTATCCCAGTTCTTATGGGGACTTTACAGAGGAGAACCTGAAAAAACTGGAGGCAGATGTATACGATCACATTCAAAGGGAGGAAGAGGAAGGAGCAGTATTATTGTCCAATGACGGAACGTTACCGCTGACGACCGGCGGTAAGGTCAGTCTGTTTGGATTTGCCGCGTATAATCCTCTGTATCATACCTCGGCAGCGGGATCGAGAACCTATAAAAACGGGGATTTGACAGTTGATTTCTACGAGGCACTGAGCAACGAAGGATTTCAGGTGAACGATATTCTGTACAATGCTTACAGCAGTATGGCGCCACGGACAGGAGAAGGGGGATTCCCGCCATGGGGCGATGGAATCAAGAACTATATGGGAACAGGCAACTGTGAGGCACCGAAAAGCATCTATACGGACGAAGTAATGGATTCGCTGGATGATTATAACGATGCAGCAATTGTTGTGCTCTCCAGAGAAGCAGGTGAAGGTCGTGATATGCCGGTCAGTGAAGTAGACGAGACCAGTGGAGAGACGATCAGCAGCCTGGCATTGCATCAGAATGAAAAAGATATGCTGGAGATTGTAAAGGAGCATTTTGACAAGATCATAGTCATTATTAACACTACGTATTTTATGGAACTTGACTGGTTGGATGATTATGATGTGGATGCCTGCCTTTGGATTGGTTCTCCGGGAAATACAGGTTTGACCGGTGTTGCAAAGATATTGGATGGTGAGGTAAATCCCTCAGGACGTCTGAGCGATACTTTTGCAGCCAGTTCGCTGTCTTCCCCGGCAATCGTAAATGCGTGTGGAAATGCACCGACATGGTCGAATGTCAGCACAATGTACAAAGATGGTATTATCACTGATGAAAAGACGCAGTATGTGACGGTGGAACAGGAAAATATTTATGTTGGTTATAAATATTATGAAACACGATATGCAGACTGCATTATGGGTAACGGAAACGCATCCTCGGAGGTAGGTGGTTTCCGCTCGGAAGGTGACTGGAATTATGCGGATGAGATGTGCTTCACATTTGGATGGGGAATGTCCTATACTGATTTTGAACAGCAGATTACGGATGTGAAGTACGATGAAGATGCGGATCAGTATCTGGTTGAAGTTCAGGTACGTAATACCGGATCGGTGCCCGGAAAATGTGCAGTTCTGGTATATGCCCAGACTCCTTATGGAACCTATGAGCAGACCAACGAAGTAGAGAAGAGTGCAATCCAGTTTGTGGGTTACGAGAAGAGCGCTTTGCTTGGTCCGGATGAAACAGAGACGGTATTGGTTCCGGTAGATCGCTATCTTCTGGCAAGTTATGATCAGAATCAGGCGAAGGGATATATCTTAAGTGCTGGTGATTATTATTTTGCCGTAGGCGAAAGTGCACATGATGCTCTGAATAATATTCTCGCGGTACAAGGATATACCGGAATGTTCGATCAGGACGGCACGGAGGACAGCTCGTTGAACAGTAGTTGTGTTTATCAGTTCCGTGATGGTGTGCCTGCAAGCGGAGATCCGGACTCTGAGAGCTATGCATATAGCAAGGCAACCGGAGAGAGAGTAACGAATCGTTTTGAGGAACAGGATATCAATTACTGGTCGGAGGATACCGGAGTTACGATCACTTATCTCAGCCGTTCTGACTGGGCAGCGACTTTCCCCACCGAAGCAGTCAGTGTGCCGGTGGCTGGAGAGGAGATGCAGACAAAATTGCAGGGTGAAGTGTACCAGAAGGCAGAGGATGCACCTTCTGCAGCAGAAATGCATCAGGGAGAAGCTGATAATGGATATACCTTTGCCATGATGAAAGACGTAGACTATGACGATACAGAGACGTGGAATGCATTCCTTGATCAGATGACCGTCGAAGAAATGGCATCTTTGTTCCCGAATGTACAGGGAAGTTCGGAGGTATCTTCTATTGTGCTTCCGGAGACACATTCCAGTGACGGATGTAACGGATCCGATGTGTCATTCCCTGAATTGCTCGGGTTCGGAACGGATGAAGAGAAGAATCCGAATACTTATACAGAATTCGGTGGGAATTATACCTCCGTTATTGCCGCCAGCTGGAATAAGGATCTGCAGGAGGAAAGAGGATTCCTGCAGGGTGAAGAAGTACTGTTCCAAGGATGTAACGAAGCATGGACCGGAGGTCTGGATCTGAGACGTACTCCGTTCAGCGGTAGAAATGAGGAATACTATTCAGAGGATTCCAATGTGAATTATTATGTTGGGAAAATCGTTCTGTCCGCGGAACAGGAGCGAGGAGTTATCGCCGGACCGAAGCATTTTGCGGGAAATGATTTTGAGACGGAGAGAAATGGTATCAGCTATTTTTACCGTGAGCAGGCATTCCGAGAGGGATCTCTGAGAGGCTTTGAGGGTGCGATGCGTGATGATCTCGGTGGTGTGCTGGGAGCCATGGGAATCTATGGCAGACAGGGACTGACCTATTCTCCTGCGTGTGAAGCCTTGAACTATGGTGTCGTGAGAAGAGAATGGGGATTCAAGGGGCACCTGATTACAGATGCAGCAGTGACGGATTATGCGTCTCATTTTGTGGATCAGCTGATGGGCTATTCCGATCTGATCTGTTTCGATTTTGATAAAGTATCGGGACCGGCTCTGGTAGATTACATTAACGCATCTGACGATGGTAATGCTCTGCTGAGATTGCGCGATATGGCGAAAAACACGATCTATGTATTCAGCCATTCAGCAGCAATTAACGGACTGTCATCGGATACCCGTATCGTATCCATCACTCCCTGGTGGAGTATTGCATTGAAGGTGTTGATCGTTGTGTTTGCAATTACTACGGCAGGACTTGCTGTGCTGTATGTCATCAGTGAAGTGAAGAGAAAACAGGGTACCGGAAAGGAGGAGAAGCAGTGAATCTATTAAAAAATAAGACCGTGGGATTTTATATTCAGGCAATAGTCCCCGTATTTTGCCTGATCTCACTGATAACCTATCTGGTGTATGCATCTGCACTGGGAAAATACGATGTGAAGATCCTGTTGGGATTAGGATTGGGCTGTGTATTAGGTGCATTGCAGCTGTTTCTGCAGATTGGAGTGTTTGAACTGCTCTCTTCCGTATTGATTTCGGTAACATTGTTTTACTTTATTACTCTTACGGAGACCATCGGAAGCTATGCAGATTACCTGAACAATATTGTGGCATTTGGACATTCCGAACTGATCGGTCAGATCAATGCGACGATCATTACTACGTTGGTTACAGCGGTGCTTGCTATTGTGGGCTGTTTCGTCAGTGGACAGAAAGAACAAGTAGGTAAATAAAAAGCATAAAGAACCACAAGTAAGTATAAAAACAGCCGGGTTTTGCACGATAATGCAAAGCCCGGCTATAATTTTGCCCTATATTATTTCTCCACCGCATGGTCGATGAGATCCATGATCGTCTTCACGGCATCCATCTGGTGGTTGCGTCCTATTGCTTCGACGTATTTCTGGCGGTTGAAGTACAGCTCGTGTACCTTGTCGACCAACAGATTCGTCGTAATATCATCCTCATTGAGAACGATGGAGTAGCCCTGTGCTTCGAAGGAAGCGGCATTCAACAGCTGGTCTCCGCGGCTGCTGGCAGCAGGCAGAGGGATGAGAATGTTCGGCTTTTTCAATGCGAGGAGCTCGCAGATCGCGTTGGCCCCGGCACGGGAGATGACGACGTCTGCCATGGCGAAGATATCCTTCTCTGTCTAATAATGGTGTCAGACCGCCGGAATAGCCACTTGCATGATATAAATAGTTTACGCCGGTCTCTTTATCCACCCAGATTTCCGTAACGTTCATGGTTCCTGTGAATATATTTTTTCAAATCGTTGATCCTTTGCCATTTTGTTTTCCTCAGTAATATTTCGTTTACTGCAGTTTCATGATTTCTTTATGGTCAGTCCAGAAATCTGTTTCATATTCTAATTCAATGCTCTGAGCATCTTCCGGCACTTCATAGTAGATTCGTCCACTGGTTTTTCTGCCGGAAGAGAGGCTTGTACCAATAAAAGAATCGGAATCAAGACCATATTTTTCATCGCAGATGGAATCATCTGCATAGCACTGGAAGTCGATACTGCTAACATAGCGGTCAGTTTTTGCATTGTTCGTAAAAGTAACTTCAATGCAAATATATTTTTTCCCAGTGGAAGGAGCATATAAGCCATAATTGTCATCGTAATCCGTAAAGTCGAGATTAAAATCATTGATTGTAACAGTAACTCCGTTTGCATCAAAGGAATAGCCCGGGGAAATCATGGTAGATTCAGTCTGAGCGGAAGAGCTTCTTACTTCTTCCTGCTTTTTATTTGTAGATACAGTCTGACTGGTGTTGCCAGATCCGGCGATGCCAAGAAGAATTATAATAGCAGAAAAGACAATGCCTATAATGGAACATATAAGACCTGCAATCGCCATTCCGTTTTTCGTATTCTTTTGGCAAAGAGCAATGATTGCGAAAATAAGACCAAGAAATGCAGGAATGATACCTACGATAAAGCAGGAAAACACAAGTCCTACAATACCCAGTATTAAGGATGCAATGCCAAAACCACTTTGTTTCATGATGAAAACCTCCCCCTACGAAACAGTTTAAGACAATTATAAAGCCTAAATGAACATATGTCATCCAGATTAGAAACATTTTTAGGAAGACACTGGGAGAGAATACGTTCTTCCTCTTCCCGTTTGGCAACAAATTCCCAGAAATCTTTTAATGATTCTTCTATAGGAACAGGTGGCATGGGATCAGCAGGATACAATTCATTCATCTGATTTACGATAGATTTAATATCGTTATCGGTATAATCCTCTAGGTGATCCAGCATATAATCAAGTTTGTCATTTAATTCATCCAGTATTTTTTCGTTATTCATTGTTTTCGTAACCTTAGTCATATAGTAGGAATTTTGTCCCTCTACTCAATATATGTCAAATATCGACAAATTCTTACAAATAATTTGAAATAGGTAGTTAAAAGTAGTTAAAAATAAAAAGAAATATATAGAATCTAGTGTATCGAGTTGCTTTTAGCCATCGGATATTCTACTGATGAGGTACGCAGAAAGATTGAAACGAGAGTAGATGACAAAAGCCCTTGGCATAATGCCAGGGCTTTCTATTTATTTAGAAGTATCTTCTTTTAATAAAGTATCAAACATCGTGTCAACAGATGTATAGGACGGATACTGTTCCGGATGCTTACGCATTTCGTCCACTTCATTTAGGGCAGAGATGGTATCTTCGTTGAATATTTCCTGTTTTTTGGGTGTTTTGTTGTTCATCATAAATCCCCCAGTCGTAAAATTGCTATGCATTTGTATGAGCTATATTCCAAATGGGTGGTAGTGCTGATATTTGTTACTATAGCACACAAATTTTTGAAATACAATGACAGGTAAGGGGAAGCCTAGTTTTGCTGTTACAATTATAATCCTTCCAGGAAATTTAGGGCTGCATCAAAGGCTGCCTCGGAAGTGGGAGCATCTGCCGTGTCAGTAGCAACTTCGGAAAGAGTTATTTTCCCGGAGAGCTTTTGGACGATCAGATCTGCCAGCTCCTCGGAATCTATGGCAGAGCTATCTTTGTGAATAAACTGCTTTACTGCCTCAACGACCATGTGGCTCTCTGACCGGAAGCCATAAGACTTATAGTCAGAGATTGCCTCATAGACAGCCAGATCGGAAGCATTATCCTGAAAGCGGACAGTTTTACGCTTTACATTCATGCCCTGCCTCCCATTTTCTTACGGATTAAGTCTTCATATCCTTTTGCATTGATATGTACGTCATCAATGATGACGCAGTTTCTTTTAAACGATTCCGGTAAGAAGTGCTTCATGATGGATGCACCACCGGCGATAAATACAAACTGGGTCAGATCGGGATTGAAATTTAATGCCCGTAAGGTATCCATGATGGATGTTACATAGTCACGTAGCCCGGATTTGATGATGGATAAGTATTCTGCAGGGATATCACTGGTACCGTACATCATGATTTCTTTGATGGTGGATTCGTCTGCTTCTTTTCCAAGATTTTGTCTTAAGGCTTCGTTAATGTCATTCATGCAGGTGATGGTACCCATGGTAAGGGACTTGCATCTGGTCAAGTCCGGCACATAGTTTTCAATGGGAAGGATCTCTATTGTCCAAGAGCCGATATCAACGATGACCACGGATTTCTTAAGTTCGGGGAGCTTTGCTACTACTCCGGCATACCCCTGTGGAAATACATCGACAGAGAGAAGATTTACGGAATAGGTAACATCTTCGTATTTGTAGACCATCCGTCTGTTTTTGTTGTAATAGTCAAGGAAAGCTTGCTTTTCTGCCCCCATTCTGGTTAAGGGTACACCACATCCAAGGTAAACATCTGCAACGGTGGTATGGGTGCGTTTTAATTCTTCCGCAATGCCAGCCATCGTAAGTGCACGCATATTTTCATCTTCCGTTTTGGAACTCTGGATGGAGAGCTTACCGTTTCCGATGGTATAGAAACCGGAAGTGGTCTCAATTACTCTGGTGCTTATCGGGGGCTTTGAAGAAAGCAGCTTAATTCCCGAAGAAAAGCAGCTGTGCGCCGTTTTGGTATTACCGTATCCTACGTCTACTCCAATAATATAACTTGCCATAATGTTCATTCCTCCTGTGATTAAAGTTTTTCAATAAGTGAATAGTCTAAGTCATTTTGCTGTTCGTTTTTGAGTCTCTTGATTTCAAAAGTAAGCCTTGATTTCTCCATGCGGAGTTTTTCAATTTCGTCCTTTTGGAGTTTTACCGTTTCTTTTAAGGCTTCGTTCAACTTTTTGTCTCGCTTACTGGAAAGAATCTTGCCCTGCTGTGCTTTGAGGGCAGCATTTAATTCCATGTTTACCACGGCATTTTTGTAGAAAAAGGAACGGGAGAGTCCGGTCTGCTTGGTCAGTTCGCAGATCGTGATCTGCTCGTTGTCCCGTACCATGCGTCTGATGGTGTCGATTGCAAGGATCCGCTTTTCCTCGCAGACTTTTTCGTTCATGCGTAGCATATTTGTGTAGTTTGTCATTTCATCCATCCTTTCCGGTATTTGTGAATCTTGTCGTTACGTTTATCAATGACAGTTTTCGTATTTGCAGCCAGTACTTTGGAACTCATACGGCGGTAGTTTGCAACGGATCCGGTGCCGTGATGACCGATCACGGAAGCAATCGTCACATCATCCAGGTTCAGATCACAGAGTTTTTTGCCGTAGGTTCTTCTAAAAATGTGAGTGCCTGCAGTCAGAGGGTTTCCATGGTCATCTTTTAAATCATGGGTATTGATTAAAACCTGCAGTCTGTAATAGACCGTTTTGTAGGGAAGAGGGGACTTTGGATCCTTGTCACAGACAAAGATGTATTCCTGTTCTCCGTAGGTCTCATAAGTCTCCTTGATACTGGCATTTAAAAGAAGCAGGATATCGTTATTGATCGATTTTTTCAGGTAGTTGCCGGTCTTTTGCTGTAGGATTCTAAGGTGGGGCTTTGGCTCCATAACGATATCTGTAACTTTCAGTGTCAGTGTATCGGAAATCCGAAGCCCAAGCAGTTCGTGGAGTAGCAGGATCCTTGCAGTCTGCTTATCTAGGAATTTGTAGGCTTCATGCAGCCTTGAAAGCTCTGCATCGGAATAAAAGGTAAATACCGGAAGTTTCTTCTTGGAAAAATCCGTGGGAAGAAACAGTGTTTTTAGATGTTCGCTTTCATAGAGCTTTCCGAGGGTTTCAAGGGCGGTTTTTAAGTTGGAAAGTTCTGAGGTATAATTTTTCTTCCGCCCAGCTTCCAAGTAGAGGTAACTTAAGTACTCTTCCAAAAGGGCTCTGTTAAACTGGGTAAAATCCGTGAAGTCTTCGTGGGTAGTATGTAAAAATTTGCAAAGCATACGCAGGGCATAAAGTTCTGCAGATACTGTGGCAGCGGATGCACGTTTCAGCCTGTAGTAGACGGCTTCCTTGATTTGCTCCTTTAGGGAGGACTGTGCGATTTTTGAAAAGTTTAAGCTTTTCGGACCATTTACCGGAGAAACATTCACCGGGAAAGGGAGGCTTTCAAGCTGCCAGATGTCATGATCTTTGGAAAAGGAAGTCCCATCATTTCCCTCGAAATACTGGTAGGCATTTGTAAGGAAGTGGAGTATGGGATTGTCACCGTAGGTCTCCTTTTTGCGATCCGGGTGAGAGGTTTTGTAGCTAAGAGCCAGCCCCTTTGTTAAAAGCCAGCGTTTTAAGCTTCCCTGCAGTGTATCCAGTGGCACATCCGTAAGAGATGTAAGATACGGGTATTCCTCGCTTAAAAAATCCGAAAGTGTATGAAACTGTACACATTCTGAGCGAAGAGAGGAATAGGATAGGACACATCCACGGTCGAAAATGTAGGCTGCAAAGTCGTTTTTTAAGGAAAGCGTAGGGAGCCTGTCTAAGTTGAAAGCCTGCTTACAGGGGATATTTGCAGGGTTCTTTTGAAAACACATAAGGTCAGTAAAGTATAGTTTCATAAGTCGTTCTCCGAAAAATATTGTTGTTGTAGTCGGTCGATCTTGGACGGACGGTGGTCGATGTACTTCTTTGTCATGTTCTCGTCTTTGTGTCCGACAAATTCTCTGGTGGTGGGAAGCCCAGCGCCGGAATCGTAAAGATCGGTCGCAATGGTGTGCCGATAGTCGTGAGATCTGAAATCTATATGGTCGGTCAGACGGTATTTTTTAAGCCAGGTCTTCATTTGCTTGGAAAAAGTGGCTGCCTGGAACGGTTTGTCCGTATTTTTTATGGAGGGAAAGATGTAAACCAAAGAGGAATCCGTTTTTTTTAGGTACCGGGTAAGTAAAAAGTAGAGATCTTCCGGGATGGGGATTACTTTTTCCGTCCGCATCTTGTACTGGTAGGTTTTTAAAAAGCAGGTGCCGTTATCCACAAAGAGTGCACCCCTTTTTAAGGAGCAGACCTCGTTGATCCTAAGACCCGTGGAATACAGGGTTAAAAACATCAGTCCCAGAGATTCCGGGAATTTGTAAAGGATCGTAAGGATCGCATCCACCTCGTCTTCTGGCACCGACCTGTCATGGTGAAGTGAGAAGGTCTTTTTTAGGTAGTAGTCAAAAGAAAAATCCGGTATCTGCAAATTTTCCCGTAGAGCAACGCAGTGGAGGAAAGAACTTAAATCAATCAGTGTAGTGTTGAAAGTTTCCGGCTGCAATTCTAAATCTGCCCGGTAAGAGATAAATTCCTTGATGGTACTTTCAGTAAGTGCAGAAAGCAGGATATTTCTTTCGTCCAAAAACCGTAGGAAGTCCTTTACCATGTAGTACTTCATCAGGATCTTTCTTAAGGAGTACTTCGGGGATAATACCAGTAAATACTTCATGTAATTTTGGAAGATCTCTCTGTGAAAAGGATTTTCCACATCGTCAAAGTAAAAGGCATCAATGGTCCTAGTGGGATTTACTCTTGTCTCTTCCAAGGAGAAACGCTCTAAAAACCACACGTAAGAGGAAAAGTCCGTAACCTTTGCAGAGAGGAAAAGCTGTTTTCGTACCCGGTATAATACCTGCGTGGCAGATTTTGAGATCGCATCCATGTGGGTAGATAAGTACTCCGGGAAGCGGTCAGTTTCTTTCCTTGTGATCTTTTGGATATCCTCTATGTGCATTTCACAGCAAAAATCGTAAAAGTAGTAAAGCGGTGTAATGTAATGCTGTAAGAGCAGGTGATTGGAACATTCCATTTTTTCCTGCAGCGTATCCATAAGGCAGGCGAAAATCTGCCGTTTCATGTTTTCCGGTACAGACTTTGTAAAATCAAAGAAAAGAAATTCCTTCCTTGCCGTGTAGAAAAACCGGTAAGCAATCTCATAGTCCGGGTAGTAAGCCAGGTAAAACAGCATATTGTCGTAGTGCGGTGTTCTTGTAAAACTTTGGCTTTTTATGAGGGAAAGCTTAATAAGATCCATCCCCTTAGTGTGGGAAGTGGCTTTTTTTGGCACCGTAAGCTGTACATATTCGCCGTAAGAGTACCGTAAGGAATCATCTATTTGATCGAACGAGGTGATCCCGGAAGCAATTAGGTAAACCAGCAGCTTTTTGTAGACGGAATCCTCTAGCACTACCGGGAAAGGCATCTGAAAAAGAGTGTGTCCGGTGGCAGAAAAGTAGGAAAACATGGCACATTCTAAATCCCCTTTGTAGGAACTGTACTTGTTTTGTTTTCCGAAAAATTCTCTAAAAACAAAACGATTGTAGGAAATTAAAATGGGAACCGTCACTTCCGTTAAAGAAGAGATCCCAAGTGACGTAAGAGCCGTCACAAGATGCACAGCTTTTGGCGGAAATAAAGAGGTGGCATAGGAGATCTCTTTTTCCAAGGTGTATGAAGTTTTTACGATTTTTAACTGCTTGTCCATCCTGTCAGACTCTTAAGAATTAAGAGAACTCCCCTTTCTGTGGGCTTGGTTACCCACCGATTCTTTTTTGATACCTTGTCAAGTAAGTGGATGATTTTAAGTAAAAGGCTTTACAAGGTGGATAAAAAGAATAAAATACCATAAGCCTATAGAAAGTCGGAAATTGGAATCGTCCCTTCGTTTCTTGCAAGGTATTGTTCCTGCGCTTTCTCCACTAACCTGCTTTCTTCATCTAAATAGTCAATGGTGGTCTTGATACTCTTGTGACCGATGGAGAGCGAAATATCTAAGATCGCCCAACCGGCTTCCCTTCTGGAATTTGCAAAATAATGTCGTAACATATGGTTTGTCACAGTAAGCCCTGCTTTTTTCCCGATGGTCTCAAGACACGTATAAAAGGAATTGGCACTTAAGGGATTTCCCCTTGTTGTTCCATGTAATACGATGAAAAGGTAGTCCGTCTTTTCAAAGAGGGCCGCATTTTCCGCAAGATATACAGTCAAAAGAGCAAAGGTGGAATCACTGATTCTCATGCAGCGCTCTTCGGCGTTTTTTGCGTGAGCATCGTTTGGATTGTTTGTACGGTATCTGACAAAGATGCGCCTGCCTGCAAAATCAATGTCTTCGGTGTATTTGATTCCAAGAGCCTCTCCGATACGAAGCCCGGTCTCTTCCAAGAGAAGAAGTAAAAGTCTGTCACGATTGCAGGAGCAGGCGTTTAAGATAGCAGCCAGCTCTTGTTTAGTG
>OIWQ01002093.1_pt1 | contig 21629 bp, 25 predicted proteins | sample 1587571 | NCBI WGS metagenome assembly OIWQ01 (sample SAMEA3888910, study PRJEB22519) | human gut metagenome | biome: human gut; feature: human-associated habitat; material: faeces | place: Denmark | collected 2010 | reverse complement strand
CCGCCTATGGGACTGCCGGGGCGAGGCCCGTTAGACCGGGGCGGACGGGGCGGTGTGGACCGGGGCGGACGGGGACCGCCGCCCATGGGACCACCCATAGGACCGCCGGGACCCCGAGGGGGACGGGGCGGTCTGGGACCCCGGGGAGGCCGGGGCGCCCGGGGCCTGCGGCCCCAGAAAATGGGGTAGTACACCGGCCCGCCCATCATGGCCGGACGCCGGCGATAGCGGTTGTAGCGCATACGGTCCAGCAGCGCCCAAACCACGAAAATGCACACGATCAGCAGCACCACACCGGCGATGCTGACGCCGGAGACACTGGCAGGCTCCTGCCAGGTCCGGTTCTGGTCCGGGACCTGAGTGCTTGCGCTGCGGCCCAGGGTCTGGGCCAGGACCACGTCGGACTGGCGGAAGAAATCCACCGCTGCCTGGGAATAATCCCCGGCGTAGTAGGGAGTGTCCAGGGCGGTTTTCAGCTTGGTCTGCTGGGTGTCGGTCATTTGGTCGGCTAAGTTGTCGCCGCAGGCCACATACCAGTCGCCGCCCTTGACCAGGAGCAGCAGCATATCGTTGGCTCCCAGGCCCCACCTGGCCCCCAGCTCCCGGGCATAGTCCTCGCTGGACCAGCCCCGGATATCGTCCACGGCGGCCACGGCTACAACGGCGTAATATTGCTTGTTCCAGGCGGTGTTATAGGCCTGGATGGTCTGCCGGGTCTCCTGGTCCAGCAGGCCCGCCTCGTCGCAGATCCAGTTGTAATAGGACACCTCCGGCGGGGCGGCGGGCTTTTTGCTGATGCCGTAAACGCCGGAGCCGATGATGGCCAGGATCAGCACCACCAGCGCAAAGCCCCGTTTTTGATAGAATTTCATGGTGACGCCACCGGTCCTTTCGGGGAAAGTCTGTGTGCGGGCATCAGCCCCGGAGCTCCAGCAGCTTCTGCTTCAGCTCGCCCTCGATGCGGCCCAGCTCCACCTCGGCGGCCTTGCGCTTCTCCGCACCCTCCTTCTGGATGTTCATCACCTCATCCAGGGTGGAGATCAGCTGCTGGTTGGTGTGCTGCAGGGTCTCGATATCCACGATGGAGCGCTCGGCCTCCTTGGCGGTGGCGATGGTGCCCATCTTCAGCGTGTCGGCGTTCTTCTTCAGCAGCTCGTTGGTCATTTCTGTAACGGCGTTCTGGGCGGCCGTGGCCTGACGGCTGTGCTCCATGCCCAGCGCCAGCACCATCTGGCTTTTCCACAGGGGGATGGTGTTCACCAGCGAGGACTGGATCTTCTCGATCATCAGCGTGTCGTTATTTTGCAGCAGCCGGGTCTGGGGCCCCATCTGAATGGACACCATCCGGGTCAGCTCCAGATCGTGGAGCTTCTTCTCGAACCGGTCGCACATGCTGACCAGATCGTTATAGGCCTGTGCGTCCTCGGCAAGACCGCTCTGCTCCGCCTTTTTCCGCAGCTCCTCCAGCTCGCCGCCGCGCACCTCGGCCAGCCGCTTCTTGCCCGCCAGGATGTACATGGTCAGTTCCTTGTAGTATTTCAGGTTCAGCTCATACATCTGGTCGAACATGGCCACGTCCTTCAGCAGGGCGATCTGATGGCTCTCCAGATTCTGGGCGATTTTGTCCACGTTGGTCTCCACCTTGCTGTACTGGGCCTTCATGGATTCAAGCTTGTTGCCGGTCTTTTTGAACAGACCCGCCAGACCCTTTTTCTCCTCCTCCGCGCCGAAGCCCTTCAGCTCCACCACAAGGCGGCTCAGATCCTCGCCGATCTCGCCCATATCCTTGTTGCGGACGTTGGACAGCGCGTTTTCGGAAAAGCTGGCCACGCTTTTCTGGGCCGCCGCGCCGTATTGCAGCACCTGATTGGTGTCCCGCACGTCGATCTTCTTGGCAAATTCGTTGACAGCGGCTTTCTCCTGTTCCGTCAGCATACTGTCGTCCAGCACCACCGGCTCGACCTCCTTCTTCACCTCAGGGGCGGCAGGGGTGGCGGGCGCTTCCGGCGTCAGCGTCAGGGTGGGCATCTCCGCCGCAGCGGCGGTATCGGGGGTCAATGTCAATTCAGGCATGTTGGTATCAGTCATGGCTTTTGATTCCTTTCTGTATTTTTTCTTCCTTGAATTGCGATTTGTATTATAATTCCAGCGTAATGCCGCCGTCCTCCGGCGTATCCTCCGCCGAAGCTGCGGCGGTGCGGTGCAGCGGATCGTCCGTCAGTCCCTCACGGGCCATCATGTTCTCCAGCACCACCATATCGGTGGAGATATCCATAGCCTCTGCGCCGAACAGGTTGTCCAACTGCTTTTCAAAGGCGGTGATGATGGTGGCCATCATGCTCTCCACCTTATGCATGGTGGAGGTGATGTTCTCACCGGCCACGCCCTGCTCGCCCATGCGGTCATAGGCGTTGAGGATCTTCAGCGTGGTGGGCAGGTAGTAGTTCATGAACCTCCGGATCTGGGGCAGCTTTTTCGGATTCTGCTCCACCTGGGCGAAGATCTTGCCGGAAAGCTCCTGCAAGCGGACGATCTGGGCGGAGATAGTGGGATCGGCGATATTGTCGTCCAGCCGCTTCATCTCGGCAATGGCCTTCCTGCCGTCGTCGATCATCTTGTCCAGCTCGGCGTTGCCGGTGGATTTTGGCTCCTCCGGCACCTCCTCCACCGTGTTGGGACACAGCAGCCGGGCCACAATGCCGATCACCGCGGCGGCGCCTGCCGCCAGCACATAGTGGAGCGGCCGGTACAGCGGGAACAGCAGCGCGTACAGCAGCCATGTGGCTGCCGCCGCGTACAGCGGTATAGTGGATTTACGAACAACTTGCTTCAACGCGATCGCCTCCGTTCAGCGGACAGATACTTTTACAGCCTACATTATATCCCAACTGCCGTGCATGGTCAAGAAAAAGAGACGGGCTGCCCCGTCTCTTTCCTCACATCCCTATGGCGGGCAGTCCCACCGTGCCGTTGGTGGGGTCGATAAAAAGGGGCAGCACCGGTGGAGCATACGTCCACCAGACGAACAGCGCCGCGACGCCCAGCAGAAGCAGCAGCCCCACCGCGCCCCAGATGGGGCCGGTCAGCTTGTTTTTTGCCAGCACCCGCCAGGAGACCAGGGCGCCCAGCAGCACCGCCGCCTGAAACAGCACCACGTCCACGATCATACTGCTGACGCCCAGCGCCCCTGTGTAGGTATAGTACACCGTGGGGATCGTCACCAGCCCCGCCAGCAATCCCAGCGCTCTTGCCATCAGTACGCTCTGGCGGCTGCTCCGCAGCGCCACGGCCTCCACCAGCGACCAGATCACCCACGGCATAGCCAGAAGCTTCATGTGCTCCCATGTGGACTCGTTGACGGCGGCAAAGGCGGCCACCACGCTGTTCTGCCCGCTCCAATCGTAAACAAAATGCAGCAAATTGCCGAAGATCAGCGTGAGAAACAGCCCCGCCAACTCCCACTTGCGCCATCTCCTGTCGGTCATAGCAGACCCTCCCATCCTTGTACGCATTTCAGGACTAGTGTACGCCGCCCACTGGGAATTTATACCGAAGTTGTCCTAACCGCTTGCGGAAAACGGAAAAATATGGTATAATATATAACAAGTATTATGCAATATAGCGCAGAGCTTGCGGAAGCTCTGCGCCCGTTTTTTCGGGAAAGGGGAGAGCTATGAGCTTTGATCTACGCATGGCGGTGCTTTCACAGGGCGGCGCCCTGTCCGCCGCCCGGCAGGCCCGGGAGCTGCTGGCCTGCAACGATACCACCGCCGCCTACGGCTTGCGATTAACGCCCCAACAGGCGCAGGCACTGCTGAACACCCGTTCCGCCGCCCTGCGGAAAACAGGCCGGGTGGAGCTGGGCGGCAGCATTCTGCAAAAGGTCGTCCTGACCTTCTGTGACTCGCCCTATCTGACGCAGGACAGCTACGAGGAGACGCTGCACCAGCTGGTAGACGCCTTCTACTACTTCAAAAACGAGACGGAGGACAGAGTAGGGGACGACGCCCTGCTGCAGTACATGAAGCGGGCCTTTGACGGCCCGTGCCGCGGCTCGCTGGAGCTGTTGACCGGCACGGCGCTGCCGGATATGGCCCGGAAGCTGCGGGCAAAAGCCGCCCGTCCGCTGACGGAGGAGGGCCGCCATGACTGATCTGACCCGCCGGACATTGCTCGACCCGCTGACGCTGGACGGGCGGGACTATTTCGCTTCGCTGCTGGCGGAGGGCCAGCGCTGCGGCCTGCTGTCCGACCGGGACCTGAGCCGCCTGCAAGGGGAGAACCTGACACTGCTGGCGGAGCGGGCGGACGCATGGAGCCACGGCCTGAGTACCTCGCTCCCAGCGGAGCGGGCCCAGCAGCTGCTGGGCTCGGTGCTCTACATCGTCTCACTGGAGTTGAAGGCCGGCCCCACCCCGGAGGAAGCGGTGGAGCGCCTGCGGCGTGAGCCGCTGGCGGCGCTGTACGCGGCGGGACAGAAGCGCATCACCCGTAAGCTGCAAGCCGCCCGCACCCTCCACCGCCAGCTGAAAAAGACGCTGTTTCCCACCCCCAACCAGTTCTACCGCGCCACGCTGGCGGACGGAATCGACGGTTTTTTCCAGCTGTACCGCCCTGCCCTTGCCGCCCAGGAGATCCACATCACCGCCGATTACCCCACCTTCTTCGGCCTGCCGCCGCTGGACGGCGTGGAGTTTATGGAGGAGTATCTCCGCTGCCTGTCCCACGAGAACCGTTTCCTTCGCTGTTTCGCCCCGGAGACCGTCCACGCCCTGCTGCTGGGACTGGATGAAAACTACCCCCTGCTGATCCTTAACCTCTACGGCCCGGTGCTGGCGGCGGCGCTGGCCTGCGTGCTGACCCGGCAGAGCGTGGCCCGGCTGTGGTACGACCCGGAGCGTCTGGCCGCCCTGCTGACCGGCAGAAGCCGTCAGGAGACGGAAGTCCTGCTGCGTCAGGCGGCGGAGGTGTTCATCCGCGGCGCGGGCTGCCCGGAGGGTCTGTCCGCCTACCTCCGCCGCAGCGTGCCGGTGCTGGCGGGCGATGTGACCCGCGCCGTATCGCTGGGCCATCCGGAGGCGGTGCTCCCGCTTCCCGCAGAGCGGTGACCCCTTGCATTTTTCGTCCAAAGTGGGTACAATAGCGGCAAAGATATGAATCGATAAGGAGAGTTCAAGATGGCATTTCAAGGCTATACACAAGAGACCGTGGACTTCATGTGGGGCATCCGCTTCAATAACGAGCGGGGTTGGTTTCTGGAGCACAAGGACGACTATATCAACACCTTTCTCACCCCCACCAGGGAACTGGGCGAGCAGGTCTATGACGCGGTGCATGCCCTGCTGCCGGACGAGCCGCTGATGCTGAAGGTCTCCCGCATCTACCGGGATGCCCGGCGGCTTTTTGGCCGCGGCCCCTATAAGGATCACCTGTGGTGGTGCATCCGCACCGGCGACAAGGACTGGACGGGCCACCCCACCTTCTGGTTTGAGTTGGGGCCGGATTACTACAGCTTCGGTCTGGGTTTCTGGTCGCCTGCCGCCGCCCTGATGGAGACGTACCGCAAGCAGATTGACGCCCACCCGGAGGAGCTTTCCAAGCTGGTGCGGCAGTTCAACAGGCAGTCAGTGTTCACGCTGGACGGCCCGGAGTACGCCCGCAGCAAGGGCCAGACCTCCGATCTCCTGCGCTCCTGGTATCAGAAGAAATCCCTCTCCCTCCGGTGGGAGGGCCCGCTGGACGAGCGGATCTTCACCTCCGCCTTGGCGGAGGACATCATCGCCGGGTTCAAGACCCTGATCCCGTTCTATCACTATTTCAATAAGCTGGTAGCCCTGACGCCCCGGCAGGAGCGTAGGGGAGAGGAAGCATGACAGAACACGGCGGCATTCCTTGCAATTGATTTATCGATAGAAATTGTAGGGGCGGGCGACTCTGCCCGCCCCTACAACGGCATGAGATCGCAAGGCGGCATCCGCAGACTTTGCCCCTGCAACGCTTCAATGAAAAAACCACGCTGCCCCGTCGAGGCAGCGTGGTTGTGTTATTTCTCAAAAGTCTATCGTTCCGTTCAGCACCTTCAAATCATACGGCTCGTACACCACCTTGCGGTAGGCGTCCACATCCATCTTCACGCCTGTCCAGTCGCTGTGGATCTCGCCGTTCTGCTTGATGAGCACATCGTACAGAATGTCGTAGGTCACGCCGTCGTCGCCCTTCTCCACGATGGTGGAATAGGGCAGCGTCTTGTGGTACGTCAGGTGCAGACCCTTGTACTCGAAGTGGAAGCCGTTGCGCATGCGGCAGCCGTCCAGTCCCTTATAGGTGAATAGCCGCCGCAGATCGTGCAAAATCTGGTCATGCTCCTCGTCGTACAGGTTCTCCGGCGTGGTCTCGGTGTAGTCATACCGGAACTGCACGGGGATGCCGTAGGGCAGGAAGCGCTCCACATAGGCGGGCAGCTTGTCGGCGGGATAGCGCTTGTACAGCACACAGTTGATGCGGGTGCGGCAGGCAATGCGGCCCAGCACCTCGTCAGGACTCTCCTCCACGTACTTCTGCAAATGGCGGGAGATGTTCATGCAGGTGATCTTGTCCTTATTCCGCTCCGTAAAGGCCACCATCTCGTCCAGCGTGGTGTGCTCCTGCACCGGGAAGGTGGTGTTGATATACACCTTGTGGGTGGTGGGGATGGCGTCCAGCATCTTCTGCAGGGCCTCCAGATTGGCCAGAGGCTCGCCGCCGGTGAACACAAAGTCGCACCGGGGGGTGATGGCGTCCATGGTGCGGATGCTGTCCAGAATGGCGTCCAGGCTGAAGCCGGTGCAGTCGGCATATTCCTTCTTGTTGATGCAGAAGGGGCAGTGGTTGTTGCAGTCGTAGGGCACGAACACCGTGACGGTGGCCCCGCCCTCGCGGGTCTTATAGGGGTTGTTGCTCATATATTGATCCAGTCCTCCCAGAAAATCTTCCCGAATATTTTATACCGTTTTGGTCAGAAAAGCAAGGAATTTCTGATAAATTGCCTGTTCAATTTGCAATACTTCCGGCTTTTTTTACGCCCCCGGCAATTGACAGCCGCCGGGGAATGGAGTATAGTATCGCCGGGAGCCGTCTTTCCCGGAAAATGGCGGCTGTTCGCTTATCTCAGGAGGTGTGTTTGTTGAAGGAGTTGCTTTCTCTGTTTCTGACCTTCGCCAAGGTGGGGGTCATGACCTTCGGCGGCGGCTATGCCATGCTGCCGATCCTGCAGCGGGAGGTGGTGGAGAACAAGGGCTGGGCCACGGATGAGGAGCTGACCGATTACTTTGCCATCGGCCAGTGTACCCCCGGCGTCATCGCCGTGAACACCGCCACGTTTATCGGCCAGAAGCACCGGGGCATCATCGGCGGCATCGTGGCCACCCTGGGCGTGGTGTTCCCGTCTCTTATCATCATTGCGGCCCTGGCCGGGGTCATCGACGCGTTTTCCCATCTGGCCTGGGTGCAGCACGCCTTTGCCGGGATCCGGGTGTGCGTGTGTGTGCTGATTTTCAACGCCGTGCTGAAGCTGTGGAAGGGCGCGGTGAAGGACGTGTGGGGCCTGGTGATCTTCCTGGTGATCCTGGCACTGTCGGTGTTCACCAAGCTCTCGCCCATTATCTATGTGTTGGCGGCAGCCGTGGCGGGGCTGCTGATTAAGAATCTGGGGGCGAAGCGGTCATGATCTATCTGCAGCTGTTTTACGAATTTTTCAAAACCGGCCTGTTCGCCGTAGGCGGCGGCCTGGCCACTCTGCCGTTTCTGTACGATATGGCGGACCGCACCGGCTGGTTCACCCGGCCCCAGCTGGCGGATATGCTGGCGGTCAGCGAGTCCACCCCGGGCCCCATCGGCGTGAACATGGCCACCTATGTGGGCTTCATCACCTGCGGCATCCCCGGGGCCATTATTTCCACCCTGGGCCTGGTGACGCCGTCCGTCATCGTGATTCTGATCATCGCGGCCTTTCTGAAGGCCTTCCGCCACAACCGCTATGTGGAGGCGGCGTTTTACGGACTGCGCCCGGCGTCCACGGCTATGGTGGCGGCGGCGGGCCTGTCGGTGGTGGCCATCACCCTGCTGAACACCGGAGCCACGGGCCTGGCGATTGTAAACTGGAAGGCATTGGCTCTGGCGGCGGTGATCCTGGTGCTGACCCGCTGGGTGAAGCCCACCAAGGGCCTGCACCCCATCGTGTTCATCCTGGCCTCCGCCGTGGTGGGCGTGGTGTTCAGTTTCTGAATACAGTCCGTAATTTTTCCGTCAAATATTACAAAATCTATCGGCATTTTCCCATTTTTCACTGCGTCAAACAGCGGCAGGCTCAATCCCGCCGCTGTTTTTTTGGTTTACACTTGCAGCTCCATGTGCCGCCGGTACTCCTGAAAGCCCATGGCCTCATAAAACGCCTGGGCGCCCTGGTTGAAGGACCACACGTCCAGCTCCAGCTCCTCCCGCCGGGCGTCCCGCACCGTTATCTGCACGGGTCTGCCTCCCGGCTCTGCCGCAGGTCCAGGTTCATCAGGTCGAAGTCCACGTCCTGTCCCTCCAGCCGGAAAAACGCCGGGAAGGTGCACAGCTTCCGGAAGCCGTATTTCTCATACAGGTGAATGGCCCGGGCGTTGCTGCTGCGGACCTCCAGGTTCAGCTGGGCGAAGTCGTTGTCCCGGGCGAAGGCCAGAACGGCCTCCGTCAGAGCCGAGGCTGCGCCGCAGCCCCAGTACGCCTTTTTCAGGCTGATGCCGAACTCCCCCCGATGGCGCATCCGGTTGGGCTTGCGGTTCAGGCTGGCCGTGCCGATGATCTGGCCGTCTACCTTGGCCAGATACTGCACATGGTCCGTGGATTTGGCCTGCATCCCCAGATAGGACGCCTCCTGCTCCACGCTCAGGGGCACCCCCTCCGGACCGAAGCTGAGGTTATCCGTCTCTCCGCCAATAATCTTCAGGTATTCCAGCAGGGCGGCGGCGTCCTCCGCCTGGGCCCGCATGATGACAAACGGTGTGTTCATGTTGATTCCTCCTGATTTTCTGTTATTTTTTCGGTTTCCGTCCGGCAAGCATACAGGTCGAAAAACTGCCGGAAATGCCGCTCCATCAGCCCCATGACCTCCGCCTCCCGGTCCGGCTCCCGGTCGCACAGATTGATCCACATGGAAACCGGCAGACACAGCTGCGCCGCCATGATCTCCGGGTCGTGGGCCTCCAGCCTGCCCTGGCGGATCAGAAACCGCACAAGGCCCGTGAAATATGTCATCACGTCCGTGTAGCTCTGCTTGGTTTGCAGCCGGGCCATCTGGGGATTCTGAAACTGTTCGATGGTCAGCATTTTCCGGCCCCGGCTGATCCGGGGATCGTGGATGATATAGCGCACCTGGCCCATGAACATCTGCGCCGCCGTTTCGGGGGTCATGTTCTCCTTGTCCCGGGTAAAATCGGGATCGTCCCAGTGTGCCTTCGCAAAAATTGAGTGCTGACTGTATCCCTCCAGCGTGGTTTGCAGCAGCGCATCCAGAATGGCCTGTTTATTCTCAAAATGGCTGTAGAGTGAGGCCTTGCGGATCCCCACCGCCTCCGCCAGCTGGGAGATGGACGTGGCCTCATAGCCCTGTACCGAAAATAACTCCAGTGCGGCATCCAATATTTCCTGCCTGGTGTTGCCTCTTGCTGTCATGGCATGCTCCTCCTGTCCGCAATGTATGTTGTATTATAACTACCGACCGATAGGTTGTCAAGTGTTTTTTATGTCCTTCCCCGCAAAGCCTTTCCCCTCCGGGACGCAAAAATCCCGGGAGCGCCGAAGCGCTCCCGGGATTTTATGTAACCTTTTTGGCTATACGTCTGAATCGAACGATCAGATAATGTGCAGGTTGACGCTCTCGGTGGAGTCAGTCTTGGTGTAAGCTTCCAGGTTGTTGTAGTCATTGTCGATGGTAATCTTGCCGGAGACGATGTCGGCCAGCATGGCGTTGTAATCATCGACGGACCACTTGGTCAGGGACCAGGTAGCGGTGGGCAGACCCACAGCGTTCTCGTTGGCGCCCAGGGAGGTGCCCACGCCGCCGATGGCGTCGAACTTGCCGTTATAGAACTCGCCCAGAGCCCACTGCACGGAGTCGGCCAGGCCCTTCATAGCGGAGGTGATGACGGTGTCGGACTCGGTGGACTGGTCAACGTCCACGCCCACGACCTTACCGTCGGCAGCGCCGGCAGCAGCGGCCACGGAGGCGAACATGGAGCCGCCGCAGGCGAACACGACCTCAGTGCCGGCCTCGTACCAGCCGGAAACCATGGTCTGCAGCTCGGGGGAAGCGGAGAAGCTGGAGCCATACTGCCAGGAGTAGTTCATGTCGACCTTGATGCCCAGCTCCTTGGCGGCAGCGTTGGCACCCTGGACGAAGCCGTAGCCGTAACGGCAGCAGGCGGGGTTGTTGCCGCCGCCGCCACCGGTGAAGCCCAGCTTGGTGAAGCCTTCCTTGACAACAGCGTAACCGGCCAGATAGCCGCACTGCTCTTCCTTGAAGGCCACGCCGGCCACGTTCTTCAGAACGGGGGCATCCTTGTCGTTAGCGTCCTCGGTGATGGGATAGCCATCCACGAACACGAAGGAGACATCGGGGAACTCCTTGGCGGCCATACGCAGAGCGCCTTCCTGCATGTAACCGGCGCAGACAACCACCTTGGCGCCGTTGTCCACGGCGGCCTTCATGGCCTCGTAGCGGTCATCATCGGTGGCCTGGTCCTTGTTGGCGGGCTGATAATACTTATAGGACAGCTTGTTGTTGGCAGCGTACAGCTTCACGCCGTCATAGGTGCCCTGGTTGAAGGACTTATCCTTCAGCTGGCCCACGTCGGTGATGAAAGCGATCTCGTACTTGCCATCCTCGGAGGTCATCTCGTCGTTGATCTGATCGGGATTGGTGATGGTCTCGGTCTTGTTGGGATCATCGGTGCCCTTGTTGGGGTCCTTGGCGGGCTGCTTGGAGCAGGCTGCCATAGACAGGACCATGACCACAGCAAGGAGCATTGCCAGAAACTTTTTCATGGTGAATCTACCTTCCTTTTTAATTTTGGGCGCGAAACGCCCTTTATGAGCGCATTATAGCAGGGTGGGGTGAAAAGTGCAACCTTTTTTGTGCTAAGTTCTGTCTTTCGCCGGACTTAACCCCGCTGGGCCATTTTCACGGCGGCCTCCAGGCCGATCTTCATCATGTTGGTGAAGGTGGTCTGCCGCTCCTGGGGGGTCAGCTCGGTGCCCAGCACCAGGTTGTCACTGATGGAGCAGATGGCCAGGGCCCGCTTGCCCAGGAAGGCGGCGGTGCAGTACAGGGCGGCGGCCTCCATCTCCACGGCCATGACGCCCATCCTCTTCATGCGGTCGTTGCGGCCGGCGGCGTCATAGAAGGTGTCGGAGGAGTACAGATTGCCCACGGGCATCTTCACGCCCAGCTCCCGGGCAGACTCCACGGCGGCCATCAGCAGGTCGAAGTCGGCAATGGGGGCATAGTGGACCCCCAGCTCATACTGGTCGGCAAAGCTGGAATTGGTGCAGGCGCCCTGACCGGCCACCACGCTGCCAAGCTCCAGGTCCGCCCGCAGAGCCCCGGCGGAACCGACACGGATGATGTTCTCCACGCCGTACTGGGTGTACAGCTCATGGGAGTAGATGCCGATGGAGGGCATACCCATGCCGGAGGCCATCACGGAGACGGGCACGCCCTTATAGGCGCCGGTGTAGCCCTGGACGCCCCGGACGTTGTTCACCAGCACGGGGTTTTCCAGGAAGGTTTCGGCGATGAACTGGGAGCGCAGGGGGTCGCCGGGCATCAGAACGGTTTTGGCGAAGGCGCCGGGTGCGGCGCTGTTGTGGGGGGTAGACATAGCTGAGTTCCTCCTTGTATCCTATATAATTATAATGAGACTGGTCTGTCATTGCGAGGAGCGAAGCGACGCGGCAATCCGCTTCTCCGGCTCTTGAGACGCAGGGATTTTCCGGGGCGGACAGAGTCGTCCGCCCCTACGAATGACAGGGGGTGTATTATTCCTGCTCCAGGGCCTTCACGGCCTTGACGATGCGGCTGGTGCCCAGACGGTCGGCCCCCAGGACGATGAAGTCCCGGGCGTCGTCCAGGTTGGCGATGCCGCCGGCGGCCTTGATCTTCACATGGGGGGCCACATGGGCCTTGAACAGAGCCACGTCCTCCCGGGTGGCTCCGCCGCCGCCGAAGCCGGTGGAGGTCTTGATATAGTCCGCGCCGGACTGGGACACCACCCGGCACATCTCGATCTTTTCGGCGTCGGTGAGCATGCAGGTCTCGATGATGACCTTCAGGAGTTTTCCCTGGCAGGCGTCCTTCACGGCACGGATCTCGTCCAGCACCTGATCGTACAGGCCGTCCTTTACCCAGCCGATGTTGATGACCATGTCGATCTCCGTTGCGCCGTTGTTCACGGCGTCGGTGGCCTGGAAGCACTTGGAGGCGGTGGTGTCGTAGCCGTTGGGGAAGCCGATGACGGTGCACACGGCGATCTGGGCCGCCACATACTCCGCCGCCTGCTTCACATAGGAGGCGGGGATGCACACGCTGGCGCAGCCGTACTTCACGCCGTCGTCGCAGATGGCCCGGATCTGGTCCCAGGTAGCCGTCTGGGCCAGCAGGGTGTGGTCCACCCTGGCCAGAATGGGCTTGAGTTCGTTGTTCATAATAAAATGATCTCCTTTCGGATGAATTGCCATTTGGTATGGGATTACGGCCCCTATTGTAGCAGAAAAAACCGCCTTTGTAAACCTTGACACCGGCGGCGGGGCATGGTATCATGCCGGGAGAATACGGAACTGCCACCGGGTAGGAATGCGCGCGCATTCGCCGGCACATCGTTAGGTCTTGGAAGATGTGTCAGCGGGTGCTTCTTTTTTTTGAGGAGGAAGCCATGAAACGATATCTGAACTATTTCACCCCCGGGGAATACGCCCTGTGGGGCATTTCGGCGGCGGCCATCGTGGTTTCGCACCTGCTGTTTCAGGGAGGCGGCGGGGTTTTACTTCCTGCTGGCGGCGCTGCACACGGCGAACCTGGTCCCCAGCACCGTATCCGTGACCACCAGCTTCTTGGCGGCGTATCTGACCTTCCGCCGCAGTGCCTGGTACGCCGCCGTCTATGCCGCCAACGACCTGGTGCTGATCGTCCTGTGGAGCATGGCCGCGGCGGAGGACCCTGCGTATCTGTCGGTGGTGGTGTGCTTTGCCGCCTTCCTGGCCGGGGACCTGTACGGCTTTGTCAACTGGCGGCGGATGCGCAGGCGGCAGGGGATGTAAAATTTCTGATATGCTCTTGACATTCTCAAAAACGATAATATAGTACAATTATAGAACAATGAGAGGAGAGAGTGCCATATGGAATTGGCGGAGATCGTCATGAATCCCGTGCGGCAGCGGATCTTTCAGTATCTGCTGCTCCACGAAACCGGCACGGTCAAGGAGATCCGGAAGGCCCTGCCGGATGTTCCCGGCGCCAGCCTGTACCGGCACATGAAGCTGCTGACGGAAAGCGGCATTCTCACGGTGGTGGGGGAGAACCGCATCCGCGGCACGGTGGAGAGCATTTACAGCCTGAACAGAAGTGCCCTGGAGATCGACGACGCAGACGGCACGGCGGTGCAGACGGCGCTGCTGGGCCTCAGCGCCTCCTTTGCCAGATATTTTTCCGGCGGCGGGGCCGACCCCAGGCGGGATATGCTGCTGATGACCACCTGCACCCTGACCCTGACGGATGAGGAATTCACCGGCTTTCTGACGGAGATCAACCAGACGGCCCTGAAGTATATGGACATCGGCGTGAAGGAAGGGAGCCGTCAGCGGCAGATCACGCTGATTTCCTCCCCCACAGACGGGCCGGGGAGCCGGTGAAACGAGAGAAAGGATGAACGATCATGGTAATTGCATTATTCGGAGACAGCTGCACGGGGAAATCCACCATCGCTGCGGCGCTGGCCCCGTCGCTTTCCGCGGAGGTTTTCAGCGGAAAGGACTATCTGAAGCTGGCCAAAAGTGAAAGCATGGCGGCGGCCCTGTTCCAGAAGAAGCTGCGCGGCAAGGAGACGATCCTCTACGTCATTTCCGAAAAGGACCAGCTGGCCCTGCTGCCGGAGGGCTGCGTCCGGGTGCTGGTGACGGCGGGCCTTGCCACCATCAAGGAGCGCTTTGCCGCGCGGATGCACGGGAATCTGCCCGCCCCGGTGGCCGCCATGCTGGAGCGGAAATACGGCCGGTTTGAGACGGAGGCCCACGACCTGCGGGTGGACACGGACGCCGTTTCGGCGGAGGAAGCCGCCAACGAAATCCGACTGCTGCTGAATAGAGGAGAACGAGATGCTCAGAATTGAACATTTATCCAAGGCCTATGGCGAGAAAAAAGCCGTGGACGACCTGAACCTGCACATCGCCCCGGGGGAGATTTACGGCTTCATCGGCCACAACGGGGCGGGCAAGACCACCACCCTGAAATCCATGGCGGGTATCCTGCAATTCGACCAGGGGGAAATCTATGTGGACGGCAAGTCCATCCGGACCCAGCCGCTGGAGTGCAAGCGGACCTTTGCCTATATCCCGGATAACCCTGACCTGTACGACTACATGACCGGCATCAAATATCTGAACTTCGTGGCGGACATCTTCGGCGTCAGCGCCGCCGACCGGCAGGACCGCATCCGCCAATACGCCGGTCTTTTCGAGCTGACGGAGGACCTGGCCCAGCCCATCGCCGCCTATTCCCACGGCATGAAGCAGAAGCTGGCCATTATCTCCGCCTGGCTGCACCGGCCCAGGCTGATCCTCATGGATGAGCCCTTCGTGGGCCTGGACCCCAAGGCGGCCCACCTGCTCAAGGGGATGATACGCCAGGTCTGCGATGAGGGCGGGGCCATCTTCTTCTCCACCCATGTGCTGGAGGTGGCGGAGAAGCTCTGCGATAAGGTGGCCATCATCCAGGGCGGAAGGCTGATCCGCTCCGGCACCATGGAGGAGGTCAAGGGCGACGACTCCCTGGAGGACGTGTTCCTGGAGCTGGAGGGCGAATCATGCTGAAGCTCTTGCTGAAAAAGCAGCTGTTTGAGATTTTCCGGTCCTATTTTTACGACGCCAAGAAGAACAAGGCCCGCTCCCGGCTGGCCACGGCCCTGTATATCGGGCTGTTCGTCCTGCTGATGGCGGGCATCCTGGGCGGCATTTTCACCCTGCTGGCGGTGAAGCTCTGCGGGCCGCTGGCGGCGGCGGGCCTGGATTGGCTCTATTTTGCGCTGATGGGCGGGATCGCCGTGCTGCTGGGAGCCTTCGGCAGCATATTCAACACCTATGCGGGGCTGTACCTGCCCAAGGATAACGACCTGCTGCTGTCCATGCCGGTTCCGGTATCCAGCCTGGTGGCGGCCCGACTGTCCGGGGTGTATCTGATGGGCCTGATGTACTCCGCCGTGGTGATCCTTCCGGCGGTGGTCGTCTATTGGGCCACCGTGGGGGTCACGGCGTCCGCCGTTCTGGGCGGACTGGTGCTGACCCTGCTGATCTCCCTGGCGGTGCTGGTGCTCTCCTGCGCCCTGGGCTGGGTGGCGGCAAAAATCAGCCAGAAGCTCCGGAACAAGAGCCTCGTCGTCGTGCTGGCCTCGCTGGTGTTCATCGGCCTGTATTACTTCGTCTATTTCAGGGCCCAGAGCGTCCTTCAGGACCTGTTGGCCAACGCCGGGACTTACGGTACCCAGATCCGGAGCCGCGCCTACCCTCTGTACCTGTTCGGCAGCGTGGGCACGGGCAGCGGGGCGGCCATGCTGACGGTCACGGCGGCGGTGGCGGCGCTGTGCGGCCTGATGTGGGTGCTGCTCTCCCGCAGCTTCCTGCATATCGCCACCTCCACCGGGAAAACCGCCCGCGGGACGTACCGGGAGACCGCCCTGCGGCGGCGCAGCGTGGACGGGGCGCTGCTGCACCGGGAGCTGGCGCATTTTGCCGCCAACCCCGCCTATATGCTCAACTGCGGCCTGGGGACCTTCCTGATGCCCATTTGCGCCGCCGCCGTGCTGTGGAAGGGCGGCAGCCTCTTTGCCATGCTGGACGCCCTGTTTGCGGATACCGAGGGCAGCGTCCCGGTGATGCTCTGCGTGCTGCTGTGCGGCCTGGCGTCCATGAATCTCATGACGGCCCCCTCCGTGTCCCTGGAGGGAAAGAGCCTGTGGCTCATGCAGTCGCTTCCGGTGGAGCCGTGGCAGGCCCTTCGGGCGAAGCTGCGGATGCAGGTGCTGCTGACGGTCCCGCCGCTGCTGCTTTGCGCGGTGTGCGCGGCCATCGTCTATCCCCTGGGCCCGGCGGGGCTTCTGGTCATGGCGGTGTTTGCCGCGTCCTATGCCCTGCTGGGGGCCCTGGCGGGCCTGACCCTGGGGGTCAAAATGCCGGTGCTGACCTGGACCGACCAGCTGATGCCCATCAAGCAGAGCGCGCCGGTGATGCTGACCCTGTTCGGCGGCATGGGCTACACGATTCTGCTGTTTGCGGGCTTCCTGCTGCTGCCCGGCTGGCGGCTGGGCTTTGCCGGATACGCAGCCTGCTTCGCGGCGGCCAACCTGCTGCTGTGCGCGGTGCTGCACCGGTGGCTGCGGAAAAAGGGCGCGGCGCTGTTTGCCGCCCTGTGACGGAAAAACCGCTGTATAAACACATCCCTCCCCCGTATCTCGTGTATCCGGTGGGAGGGATTTTTCTTCGAAAGCAGCTCTTGACAACCTATCGGTCGGTAGCTATAATGTAGTTCTGCAATCAGCGGGGACGAAGCTGCCTGATCGTTCTGGCAAAGCATCCGGCATTTTTCGGTGTGAGCCGTGCCGCTGAAGCCAAAGGAGACTGCACATGATATATTTGCTTTTACTGCTGGCGGTGGGGGCTCTTTTTGCGGCGGCTCTGCTCGTCAACGCTTCCGCCTTCCGTCCTCCGGTGATAACGGAGGACCCGCCGGAGGGGCGGCGGATCGTTTTCAACAACGGGAAAAATCGTCTGATGGGTTACGTCTGGAACGAAACCGGCACGCACGGTCTGGTCATTCTGGCCCACGGAATGGGCACAAGCGTTGCCTATCACCTTCCCGAGGTGCGTCATTTCGCAGATAAGGGCTATCGGGTATTTGCCTTTGAATACAGTGGCTATGGCAAAAGCACAGGCCGTTTTCGGGGCTTTCCTCAAGCGGTTTCCGACCTGAGGTGTGCCATTGCGCAGGCAAATGACGGCACGCTTCCGGTGATCCTGGTCGGTCACAGTATGGGCGGCTATGCCGTGTGCGCAGCTGCGCAGGGACTGGACCGCCCCATCGGCGGCATCATTGCCTATGCGCCGTTTTGCTCCTCGGCCGAGGCCATAATGGAAATGACGCACGGAATGCAGAAGCTGGGATGGCTGCTCCGGCTCCTGATCCTGCCGGTCCAGCGCATGCTTTTCGGAGCAAGGGCCCGGCTAAATGGCGTGGATGGTCTGCTGGCGGCAAAGACGCCATCTCTGATCCTTCAGGGAAGCCGCGATGTTGAGGTGACCTGCACCGGCTGCTCCCTGTACGCCCACCGCCGGGAGCTGTCGGGCAGCGGCGTGATGTTCCGTCTGATCGGACAGGAGGACAGCTGCGAGCATATGACGATCATCCGCAAAAAGGGCGCCCAGTCCGTGAATGAGGACACCATAGAAATCGTGGACGCCTTCCTGGCTGCGGTTCCCACAAAGCGTTGAAGGCAACTGAAAAACATCGAGACTGTCGAAAAATTTGGAAATCTTCCGCCATCGGAAAGGAAAGAGAAGGCTCAGACCGTGAAAAGCTGGGAGGATTGAAACGAAAAGAAAACTGTGTCCATCGGTTAGTTGCAGCCGATGGGCACAGTTTTTTAACATACTGAGAATGCGTTGTGTCGGTGCATAATAGTTCTTTGCCTCAGCGCATTCCGTGCGGATTGCATCTGGGCACTGCGGAGCCCTTCTGGGACGACAACATTCAGCTTTGCCTCAGCGCATTCCGTGCGGATTGCATCCGCCTTTGAAGGACTTGGCTTGCTGGAGCATCTTGACCTTTGCCTCAGCGCATTCCGTGCGGATTGCATCAGCTGTGTGATGGCCTGAACTACAACCATCTGGACTTTGCCTCAGCGCATTCCGTGCGGATTGCATCTGACATCCAGGATGTACACGCTGTCCGCAGCCTCCTTTGCCTCAGCGCATTCCGTGCGGATTGCATCGTCAGCGCCGTCATCATTTGGCGGAGCTTGTCCTGCCTTTGCCTCAGCGCATTCCGTGCGGATTGCATCTGCCGGGCCCCGTAGGGCGCCCGGTGACGAGGGCCTTTGCCTCAGCGCATTCCGTGCGGATTGCATCCATCCATGATGCCGACGCCCTGCCCACGGGCGAGGCCTTTGCCTCAGCGCATTCCGTGCGGATTGCATCCACCCCGCAAGGGGTGCGTGGATTGAAATATGCGAACCTTTGCCTCAGCGCATTCCGTGCGGATTGCATCATCAACATCCGCATGAGCGTCCCGCCAATTTTCTACTTTGCCTCAGCGCATTCCGTGCGGATTGCATCGGCGGCGGTCTGGGCTCCCGTCGCTCCGATAATCGCTTTGCCTCAGCGCATTCCGTGCGGATTGCATCACACGACAACAATGTCATCGTCGATAATCTTTCCGCTTTGCCTCAGCGCATTCCGTGCGGATTGCATCTCGTAAAGCGTGGCTTTCTTGTTTTCCTGCTCCACTTTGCCTCAGCGCATTCCGTGCGGATTGCATCCGCTCGTCCTCCCGGTCAATCCAGTCCACCATCCGCATCTTTGCCTCAGCGCATTCCGTGCGGATTGCATCGGCAAAACTGCATAGATACTGTGCCGCAAATTTGTGGAATACGCTGTGAGTTGGTAGATAGCTTTTCAAGCGCCTCATAAATAGCACCTGCGCTGACTATTTTCCCATGACTCTTCTGCTGCCAAAGCAATCTATATTGCCATTATCGGCAGCCCCGGACGGGCAATCGACCGGTTTTCTCGGTGCGAACCGCACCGGAATTTTCTGTTAGCTTACACTTCGCCGGATTCCCATGCTGGAAGGTGTTTTTGGCACTGTTAACAATCGCTGAATTGCCTGGTTGTGAAGTTGAACAAATTGCGGATAATCCGCTTCAAGGGATGCTTGATCGAAATTGCATGACTGAGGGTTATAATGCTGAAGCAAAAATGCTGAATAGAGATCACGCTGTATCCGGCTGCCGTCTGGCATATCATTCCATCGCTGGGAAAGCGGCTTCGGCGTGTACTCCTTTGATTGGTGATTGTACTGACTGGCTTTTAGTGATGTTGGGACTTTTACGACCCCAGGGATACCCAGAGATACACATTTGATCCGCAGAATATTGATCAGCGCAGCGGGTGCTTTATTGGCTATGGATTTTCCAAATCGCTTCTTTCTCTTGATTCTTCCTGTCTTATCCGATATCTCCGTCTTCTTTGCCCGGTGTGTCAGCGATGGCCAGGCCATGTCCTCCACATAAAAGCAGCTGCCCAGCGAAAGCAGGTGGTTTGCCAGCTCGGTGTGCTGCCGTTTGCGGGTTTCTGCCTGACAATGCTGGAGATAGCACAGTTCTCGCTGAAGTCTGAGATATCGCTTGGATTTATTGTGAGTCAATTTGACGCCTCGGCGGATGGTACCATTTTCTGCGTAATTATCCGGATTCATAGCCCTTCTGCTGCGATCCATCTTTCTTTGCAGAAGGTGCTTTTCCCGCTCGATGTTTTGCACCCGGTCTGCCAGCTCCACAAGGTTTGCCTCCTTTTCGGCGGCGTATGCCAGCGTCTGCGGGCCGATATCAAGACCTACCGTCCCCTGTCCGAAGGGATGCACCGGGTTGCCGCTGGCCGGATTGCGCTTTATCACAGGCTTTCCCTCCAGAGAAAGCTGCGCATACCAGCGGTCCTTCGTCTTGCTGGGCTTTCGCAGGATCCTGACATATTTTACTCGATAGGACAGCATCTCGGTTTCATACGCATTATCGGGAGACAATTTCAACGAAAGCTTCAGGCCCTTCCATTCAATATAGCTTCCTCGGAAAATGATCTCAACGCCTCCGCTTTTTCCGGTAACGGAGTATCCTCTCAATGAGCGGATGTCGCCGGGTTTTTTGAAGTGGACTTTCTTCCCTTCCTTCTTAAACAACACCCTCTCAAAAGCGGCCCAGACCTGCGGCGCAATGCCATGCACCGCAACGCTTGAGCCGATGTTTTCGGCAAAATGTTTATAAAAGTTCTTTATGTCTGATTTGAACCCATATTCTGTAAAGCCGCCGCCCTTCAAAAGTTTATCCCGCTCCCTGTACAACGCTTTGAGCTTCGGCTTGTCGGTCGTATTTTTCCAATCAAGGGCCTGGATCGCTTTCTTATTGCTCCTGTACTGCGGCGATTGCTCCACTTGGTGCAGTCTTTTCAGTTCTGCACGCACCATGGTGTTGTAAATTTGCCTGGCAATTTCAAATCGTTTGACAAGGCGGTCTTCCTGCCATTTTTCCAATTTAAGGGGCAACGTCAGGCAACAGGTGTCCGTACTGCTTTTTCCCACAGGAATCCCTCCTTTCTATGCCGTATATCGTCCGCCGCTGAGCTTGGTGATCTCGCCGTTTTTCAGCAGCTCCGCCAGCGCGCGCTGGACGGTGATCTGGCTGATATCCGGGCATTTGGCCACGATTTCGCTCTTGGTGATCTTGCCGAGGTGGTTCTTGATGATCTCCCGCACCCGATCCGGCTTGGACAGGCCCTTGGTGGTCAGCAGCTCAATCCGGCTCTCAAAATCCCGGTACGCCGCCACCAGAATACCCAGCATATAGGTGACAAAGGGCGCATAGTCGTTGGTCCCCTCATGCCAGTTGCAGGAGCTTTCCTGCAACGCTTCGTAAGGAGCTGCAAGATGACCGACGGCTTCGGCGTAATATAATCGTGGCTTTCATGGATTGTCGCCAGCACGTCACGGTATCCAGCGATCTCCTTTTCGCTGCGGGTCTGGGGCACGGTTTTCTCCCGGACGATTTTCCGCAGCCGGTCATCCGTGGTAATAATGCCCTCGATGCGGTTGGACGCCTCGGTGCTCTGGATCCTCGCAGCCTCCAGAAGGTTGGACAGTGCATCCGCTTTGGCCCCGATGAACAAATTCTGCTGCCCCTTGTATTCGTGAATCTGCGTCAGGTAGGCCACAACCTCCGGCGTCAGCAATTTGTTGTATTCTGTTTTGAAGTCGAACACTCTCATGCAATGCCCTCATTTGAATTTCAATTTCATCAAATCTCATCGAATGATACAATTATAGCATACCCGTAAATTGCATCACCGTCAATCGTAATTTCATCATTTTTCAGTAATGATAAAATTGAAATCCGGCTATCGTCCGTTCGCCCTCATCTGCGCCCTGTGCCTTCGCATAATCTGCCCGGGAGTGCAGATACTACCTTTGCCAATATTCAGTTACAAAGGGAGTTATCATATGAAAGCAACCGGAATCGTGCGCCGCATCGACGATTAGGTTATAATAGGAGCAAGGTCAGAAAGCCTTGAAAACACTGGTG